>Ga0265798_10002467_pt1 | contig 27345 bp, 25 predicted proteins | sample P3T30metagenome_FD_192430 | JGI IMG/M metagenome (GOLD analysis project Ga0265798, IMG submission 192430) | Plant litter microbial communities from East Loma Ridge, Irvine, California - P3 T30 | ecosystem: Environmental > Terrestrial > Plant litter > Unclassified | place: USA: California...
ACCGCGAAGGAATGCCGCGAGTTTAGTGATCATGGTACCGGCTTCCTTTGGATTAACTATCGTTAATGCAAATACAGAATTGAGACTGTTGAAAAGAAAATGTGGTTGAAGCTGGTGTCTGAGCTTGTTTAGTTCTGCTTCTTTAGCCAGGTTCTGAATTTGATAAAAACGTTCCTGCATATAAGCTTGTTCCTCCAACTTATACCATAATATATTGGCGAGTGCACACCAGGAAAGAAATACCAAAAATACCAGGAATCTGATTGGCAAAGATAAAGCTAGAAATATTTGATAATTCTGATCCAGTATCAGGGAATCTAATACGACGTGGTTCAGGCTTAACAGCGTTGATGTAACGATCAAGGAAATGAAGAGCACATACAGCGTGGCTTGCTTTTTAGGCTGATAATATCCTAGAATATTGCTGATGACAATACATGCAAGCCCCAGCAATACATTAGTGGTTGCAGCGTCAATTGCGGAGTTGCGCAAGTTCAGGTGCAGCACGTAATGGAACAGTATGAATATGAGCGCAGTCCAGACGAGTAGAGTGGGAATTGCAATCTGCTGAACCTTTTTAAGCGATAAGGGTCTGGTTGTCATACTTAAAAGTTTCTGATGTCGACACCTCCAAATAATGCTATACCTTTAAGAACAACAACTTTCCTCGTTTCACCTTGGTAAGGCATCAGCGCTCTTTTGTCGTCAATACCTCCAAAGATTGCTGTGACCTGGTTTTTCACCTCCCAAGTTGGTGGAATAATGATTTTCACCCCTCCGAAAATGGCAACAACTTCAATTACAATAGAACCTTCAAAATTAGATTGAGTCAGATTGAGATCACAACCGCCAAATACCGATACAATTTCGCCTCCTTTAAGATTCTTTGAGACAATATTTTGGTGCGCACCACTAAAAACATTCACGGAGTCGATTACATCGTGATCTGAGTCGTTCGGTGGCATGTACTGCCCCTGCGTTGATGTTGTGGGCTCAGCGGCGCCGAAATTTACAGCGTTCGGATCGGTTGGGTTTGCTGTCGTAAAATCTGTTACTTCATTTTTTGAACGCCTGCGCCAGGGACGATCACCTTTCGGAGAAAGGATTAGATAAAGACCTAAAATGGTCAGTCCTACAGGAAGCGCGAACCTCCCAAACTCATAATCCGTAAGGTCCTGTAAGGTGAAGTATCCGCCGATAAGTACAAGCGCAAGCCAGCCCCCACCCCGAAAATTTCTCTTTACACCTATGATAATGCCTAACACAAGAAGGAAAGTGTGCCAGTTGAAAAGCCAGTCAAACGTATAAATCCCGAAGTTCTTCAGTAAGAAGTTTAATCCGATTATGAGAATAAGTAAGCCAACACCTACCCGGTAGATCCTGCTGTTTTGTGTTCTGTTGTAAGTTTCCATGATCTTTGAATATGAATCAAATGTATAACAGAACTATCATCACATATATAGTGGAGCGAGGAACACTAGGAAACCACCGGTAAACGGTTATAGTTTACCGGTAAATGAATCAGAGTTTCGGCTTTGATCTTAACAGATCGCGAATTTCAGATAGCAACACCTCTTCATTACTTGGTGGAACAATAACCGGTGGTACTGGTTCAGATTCCTGTCTACGCTTTAAGGTATTAATAGCTTTTACCATTAGAAAGATGATGAAGGCTAGAATAATGAAATTGATTACTTCAGTTGCAAAGTTTCCCCAGGCAAACACCGGTCCAATAGCCCGTACTTCATCAAGTGATGCATTTGGATGAGCAGCTACGAATTCTCTAACCTTTGCATTTAAGGGCACGAATAAATTCACGAAGCCTTTATTGCCAATAAGAATACTGATGGGTGGCATGATCAAATCATTTACCGTTGAGTTGACAATTTTACCAAAGGCACCACCGATAATTACACCGACTGCTAGGTCGATTACATTACCTTTTATGGCAAATTCCTTAAATTCTTTGACAAAGCCCATAGTGTTTTTGTTTAATGATGAATGTGTTGACAATTTAAACTAGAAATTAATAATAAAAAATTAAATACTAAGTTCGATAATCCTTCTATTCACAATAAAGGAGTCATCTGTTAGTTTATATCTTAAACCAAATGCCTATTTTTGGCACGGGTACTAAAATACTTTTGTGCAATATGCTAAAACAACATCTACAACAAAAATTACTTCAGAAACTATCTCCACAACAGATACAATTTATAAAGTTGCTGCAGGTACCTACCGTTGCATTAGATACTCGAATTAAAGAAGAACTTGAAGAAAATCCGGCCCTTGAAGATCCCAGCTTGATGGTTGCCGATGAGCCCGTTAGTGAATACGACGATTTGAACGATAGCCCGGATGATTACGATGCAAGTGCAAAAGAAGAGAATACGGATGAATTTAACGTTGATGATTACCTCCAGGATGATAATTTAAACGATTACAGCACTTCTTATAATAATGGCGATGATGACGAGGATAAAAAAGAAACTCCGATTGCCATAGAGAGCACCTTTTTTGAAAGCCTTCAGGAACAATTAGATCTTGTACCATTATCTAACAATGATTTTATCGTTGGCAAGCAGATTATTGGTAGTTTAGATGATGATGGTTATCTGCGACGACCGATAACCTCAATGATTGACGACCTTGCATTCTCTCAGAACGTGATTGTTGAAGAGGAGGATGTTCTGGAAATGCTTAAAGTAATTCAAAGCTTTGACCCTCCGGGAATAGCAGCAAGGGATCTGCAGGAGTGCCTTACCTTGCAACTTAGACGTAAAGATGCTTCAAACCCCATCATCCAAAAGGCGATTGTAATTGTCGAAAACTACCTGGATGAGTTTACCCGTAAGCACTACGACAAACTTGAGAAATCATTAGGTCTGAGCAGCGAAGACCTAAAAGAGGTGATCAATGAGATTTTAAGATTAAACCCGAAGCCTGGTGACTCCAACCAGGTAACAACAAAGCAACTACAAGTCATTCCAGACTTTCACATTACCAACAATGATGGTGTGCTGATTTTGACCTTGAATTCTAAAAATGCACCAGAGCTTAGGGTGAGCAGGTCTTATATTGATATGTTTGAGCACTACGACAAATCTGCCCAGAAAGACAAAAAGCTGAAAGAGGCCGTGCAGTTTGTGAAGCAGAAGCTGGACTCTGCCAAATGGTTCATTGACGCCATTAAACAAAGACAGCAAACCCTGTTAAAAACCATGAATGCGATTATGCAGTACCAGTATGAATATCTATTAACTGGTGACGAACGCAAAATGCGTCCGATGATCTTGAAAGATATTGCGGACAAGATCGATATGGATATCTCGACGGTATCCCGGGTAGCAAACTCCAAGTATGTGCAAACTGAGTTTGGAACCTTCCTGCTTAAATCCTTTTTCTCAGAAGCCATTCAAACTGAAAGTGGTGAAGAAGTTTCGAACAAAGAAGTTAAGAAAATCCTGGAGGACTGCATTAGCAACGAAGATAAACGTAAACCCTTGGCTGACGAGAAACTTACCGATATCCTTAAAGAACGAGGTTATAACATCGCCCGTCGTACGGTTGCGAAATATCGTGAACAGATGAACATTCCTGTTGCCAGACTGCGCAAGGAACTTTAGCATTAACACATTTTTTGGGTACTCCGTACCAGATACATTTTATCTAGTTGGAAGCCAAGAACAATTTCATGGCTTCCACTTGGTCACCATCCTAAAAGAAAATTTTAGATATCTCACCATCAATAAACAGCTTAATCGAGGTGCACTTGGGTATTGTCTGCCCTTTACAACAAATTCATAAACGAATAAATGAAGATGGTGCAAAGGTGACGAATACTACGCATATTGTTTATGGGAGAAGATCTTGCTGAAGCAACTCTTCGATTTTTTTGTTTGTTTCGAGGATCTTTTGCGTGAGATCCCGCTTCTCTTTCCTTAAGGAATAAATATCGTATGCCTTTTGAATGTGAATTCTCAAGTCATCCTCCATCCAGGGTTTCTGAATATACTTGTAAACCTTTCCCTTGTTGATTGCATCAATTACTGCATTAATATCCGCAAAGCCAGTCATTAAGATACGTATAGGATCGGGAAACTCATCCAGAATAGATTCTAAAAACTCAATGCCTGTCATTATTGGCATCCTTTGATCGGTTAAAATCACGTGGATTTCCTCGGATTCCAGAATTTTGCGGCCTTCTACAGCAGAATCTGCCAGAAATATATTAAACAGACGTCTGAAGCCTGCTCGAAAAGCATTCAGGTTATGTACCTCATCATCTATGTACAAAACATTTATCGGAGTGGCGCTCATTTTTAAAAATGGAGGTGTTTGATTATGATATTAATTTTTGGCGCAGCATGAACTCAAGCTGGCTATTCACCACAAGTAAGTTTTCAGTCAGCAGTTTATTTTGCCTCCTAAGATCAAAGACTTCAAATGCCTTTTCTAAATTCTGTCTGAGTTCTTCTTCCTGCCAAGGCTTAGTGATGTACAAATACACCTGACCTTTGTTAATCGCATCAACAACTGCGGTTAAATCCGAATAGCCAGTCAGAAGAATTCGGATGGGATCAGGATATTTATCCAATATTGAGGCTAAAAATTCAACACCGGTCATATTTGGCATCCTTTGATCAGTTAAAATGATGTGTATATCTTCAGATTCCAAAATCGGTAGTGCATCCTTACCAGATTCGGCCGTAAATACGTTGAAGGTCCTGCGAAAGGAAGCTTTAAACGCATTTAAGTTGTGAACTTCGTCATCTATATATAGTATATTGATCTCTTTAGTGTTCATGTGATTTTGTGTGAAGCAAAAGTGAGTAATTACATCTATAAATGCTAATTCTCTAGTAAATTAAACTATTTTTGTGAGCATAAATAAGCAATTTTACGCCGTAATCTATTTGTCAAAATGTTAACACTCGCTAACCACACCGTAGAGCACGACTTCAGCTACGAACCACAGTTTTTCAGAATTTATAACTTAAAAGATCGAGATGCTCTTGAGACATTGTTAAAGGCCAAGCCATACATCAAGATCCATGACGAACTGGACTCACAACTTGAGGAGTTGATCAAGTCCAAGTACCCGAAAAAAAAACCTGATCCAGATCAACTTGAAGTATTGAAATTGTTGCACTTAGGCGATTTAAGCAAGGAAGATTACGGTGTATGGGTTTACTTTCCTTGGTCAGAACGTTTGGTTCATTTGCTTGATGAAGAAGAGTTCGTTAGCATGCGCACCAACCGCAATGTTTACAAAATTACACCTAATGAGCGGGATATACTAGGCAAACAGATTGTAGGTGTTGTGGGGCTTTCTGTGGGCCAGTCCGTTTCCGTGACAATGGCAATGGAAAGAGGATTTGGAGAGATCAGGCTCGCAGATTTTGACTTATTGGAACTTTCTAACCTAAATCGCATACGGACTGGCGTTCAAAGTCTGGGCCTTCCTAAGGTGATTATTGTTGCACGAGAGATAAAAGAGATTGATCCGTTTCTAAAAGTAACCTGCTTCAATGATGGACTTACGGAAGAAAACATGGATCGCTTTTTTACAGAAGGCGGTAGACTGAATGTGATTGTAGACGAATGTGATGGTTTGGACATCAAAATCTTATTACGTCATAAAGCAAAATCTCTTGGAATTCCTGTGGTTATGGATGCGAGTGATCGTGGGACAGTCGACGTAGAACGTTTTGATTTGGAACCGGACCGCCCGATTCTGCATGGCTTGATTGAACACCTTGACCATACACAAGTTAAATACCTTAAAACGAACGAAGAGAAAGTACCATTCCTTTTGGCAATGATAGGCGTAGAAACCCTGTCTAACCGATTGAAAGCATCTATGATAGAGGTAGGTCAATCCATAACAACCTGGCCGCAACTGGCATCAGCCGTTACACTGGGCGGTGCTTTATGTGCTGATGTTTGTCGCCGGATCCTTCTTGATCAATACCATGAGTCTGGAAGGTACTGGATAGATATTGAAGAACTTATCGGAGATAAAACACCAAAAGAAGATAATGACTACAATGTGGATGACCTCACTGCAGATGAACTTACCTTGGAAGAAATGGAAAATGCGGTAAAAGCAGAACCTCTTTCCAGTGGCGAGAACATCAGCATACTTGACCAGGATCAGGTCACTGAGCTTGTCACCGCTGCTGGCTTTGCACCTTCCGGTGGTAACACCCAACCCTGGAAGTTCCTATATAGTGATGGTAGACTATACCTTTTCCATGATGAGAAAGAAGCTGCATCATGGATAAACTACAACAATAATGCATCTTATATTGCCTTGGGAGCTGCAATTGAAAACCTGAAAGTTAAAGCAGGTTCAATGGGATTGAAGACAAACGCGACCCTCTTTCCTTCAAACGATTACAAGCGCCTTATTGCTTCCATCTACTTTCAACCCGCACAGGCTACCGAAGTTTACTTTCCGGAGCTTGTAAACGCACTGAACTTGCGTTTAACTAACCGGAAAAAAGGCAGCGGAGAGAAAATCAGTGATGAAGTACTTAACAACCTTGTAAACACCGTTCGCCACACCGAACAGGCAGATATGTTGATTGTAGAAGATCAACAAGAAATCAAAAAGATCGCCGACATTGTATCTGCAGTAGAAAGAATTCGATTCATGTTCCCGCAAGGACATCATGATTTCTACTCTAAAGAGCTTAAGTGGACGACAGACAAAGATGGTCCGGTAGAAGAAGGCATGGACATTAAAACACTTGAGCTCGCCGAGAGCGACAAAGTAGGTCTTAGGGTCGCAGCCAGCCCTGATGTAATCAAGTTGCTAAATAAATGGGGCGGTGGTGCAGCTTTCGAGAAGATTTCCAAGGGCCCTATTGCATCATCGTCAGCGATCGGACTTATCACCTTGCCAGAATATTCAGCGCTGAATTATCTTAACGGCGGCCAGGCACTACAACGTGTTTGGATGGCGGCCAACCTTCAAGGACTATCTTTCCAGCCCCTCACAGCACCGTTTTTTATGTTCTCCATCTTTAACAACACTGAAGGTGAAGGGATGCCAGACAAAATGAAGCAGGAATTAGCAGAACTTGAAAAAGAAATTAACATGGTTTTCCCGGCTTTGTCAGCCAGCAAAGGAGTGTTTATGTTCCGACTTTCCTATGCGGATGAAGCAACAATTAGAACCGGCAGAAGACCCGTAAACAAAATCTTGCACTTTAGCTAATATGAGAAAAATTAAATTTAGATCTTTTTCTGCAATCGACGACCCGGAAACCTGTGAGGAATACCTGAAGGAGCATGTACAAGTGCTCATAGACTACGGGATCACCAACATCACCACAAATAATCGCGATTGGATGACGTTGCCAACCGTACATGGCATAGTTGCGGAAGATGAAAATGGGGTTATTGTAGGTGGCGTAAGGGTTCATATTGCTGATGGCATTCATAAACTCCCTGTCGAGACTGCCGTGGGTTATATGGATCCAAACGTTGAAAAAGTGATCAACGCTTATGCCGAACATGGTACCGGAGAACTTTGTGGATTGTGGAACGCCAAAAGTGTTGCTGGTATTGGACTCAGCATACTCCTGGTTCGGGCTGGAATTGCAATAGTTAACCAAATCAATCTATCCTCGCTGTTTACCATATGTGCCGACTACACCTTACCAATGGTTAAACAAGTAGGCTTTATCGTTGAAGATACACTGGGAAATGGAGGTGAATTCATCTATCCTAATGAAAACTACATTGCACGCGTGCTTCGTAAAATGAATTCTGAGACACTAGAAACAGCTGATGAATACGACAGAAATCGGATTTTTGACTTGAGAAACAACCCAACTCAAATCGCTACAGAGATCGGTCCAAAGGGTGACATTGAAGTTGACTATCATCTTGTAATACCCAATTATGAATAGCAAAAAGCTATTTTCATTTATTTGTCTGATGGTTGCCGTTATTTGTTCGGCTAGCGGACAGGAAATTGTCACGTTAAATGGAAATATAACACTCAATAATTTCGGCAAAAAGGTTTATCTACTTACCGATTCGGAACAAAGGTTTTCCATAACTGATGTCGTTAAAAAAGATGACTTCATACTATTGGATTCAGATGTCCCAAATTTGGGCATCAATCACAATGCATATTGGTTGAAATTGCATGTTCAAAATCTTTCTACTGCTAAGCAACTCGCATTACAGATTCGTCTTCCAACGCTAGATTATGTAGACTTTTACCAGGTAGCTTCCAGCGGGAAAGTTGTCAAGCAAGAAAAAGTTGGTGACAGAAGACCTTACTACAACCGCCAATTTGACAATCCATTTAGTACCTTCCTGTTTAACACTAATCTTAAGGAAAATACTACAATTTACATTAGGATAGCTGGATCAGAACAACTTCAGGTGCCCTTAACCTTATCAACGAGTGATAAATTACAGCAGAAAAATTCGGATGCATACATCGTATTTGGTGTATACGCAGGAATTATCTGTGTCATGTTTGTCTACAATCTTTTTCTGTACCTATCTACGAGAGACGAAACGTATCTCTATTACATCGTTTACCTCTTTTTTATAGGACTGTTGCAAGCAAACTTCCAAGGCTTCCCTTTTAAATATCTATGGCCTGAAAACATGTGGTTATCTACCCATGCAGTTTACATACTCACACCTCTTGGCGCCCTTACTGCACTTGAATTCATGCGGAAGTTTCTACACACCAAGCAACTTTTGCCAAAACATAATAGAATCTTAAGTCTGTTCTACATCCCCTATGGAGTAGCGTTGTTGCTTATGGTTATAGGTCAACTTATGTATTCCTATAAGCTGCTGCAAATTACAGCAATGGTTATCGCAATCTATATGCTGGTGATAGCCTTTAAGACCTATAACAACGGTTACAAGTCCGCTAAGTTCTTTATCCGTGCCTGGATCGTGTTTCTTCTTGGTCTATGTATATTTGTGTTAAAGGATTATAACATACTGCCATATAATACCGTCACTTATAACATGATGCCTTTTGGATCTGCATTGGAAGTAATTTTGCTGTCTTTCGCTTTGGCTGACAAGATCAACATCCTAAAGAAAGAAAAAGAAGCATCTCAGGAAGAGGCCTTGAAAATTTCTTTGGAAAACGAGAAGCTCATCTTAGAACAAAACTTCGAGTTAGAAAAAAAGGTAACCGAACGGACATTGGAGTTGCAGCAATCTAACGGAGCGCTGGAAAAAACACTGAATGAACTTAAGGAAGCACAATCACAACTCGTAGAATCCGAAAAAATGGCTGGACTTGGTCAGCTCACTGCTGGAATTGCCCATGAGATCAACAATCCAATTAACTTCGTCACGGCTAACATAAAGCCCCTTCAATTGGATATAGACGACTTGAACGAAATTATCACTAGATACGAAAAGCTGGATCCGAATGCGGACGTTAAGGAGCAGCTAACTAGCATTGACAAGTTTAAAAAGCAGATTGACCTCGATTTTGTACAAACAGAGATCAAAGGTCTGCTTTCAGGAATTGATGAAGGTGCAAAAAGAACCGCTGAGATCATCCGGAGCTTAAAAAATTTCAGCCGCCTGGATGAAAGTGATACTAAGCCAATCAACTTAAATGAGGGCATTGATTCAACCTTTGTATTACTTCGTAGTACTTTCCCTTCAAACCTGAAGGTTGTTAAAGAATATGGAGACATTCCGTTGGTAGAGTGTTTACCAGGCAAAATCAACCAGGTTTTCATGAACATTATCTCGAATGGCATACATGCCATTAAAAATAAGTCAGAACAACGAGATGAAGAACAAATTACGGTGCGCAGCTGGCAAGACTCCAATGTGGTGAAGGTCAGCATAAAAGACACGGGATCTGGAATGACGGAGGAAACGAAGCAGAAGATATTTGAGCCTTTCTTCACAACAAAAGATGTGGGTGAAGGCACCGGGTTAGGGTTATCAATTGTTTTCAGAATCATCGAAAGCCACCAAGGCAGCATTGATGTTTTATCGAATGTTGGCGAGGGTACTGAATTTATTATTACATTGCCTGTAAATTAAAATAAGAATTTATCATGGATACTCCGTCTGTCAAGGTTCTTTACATTGATGATGAAGAACACAATCTACAAGCGTTCAAAGCAAGCTTCAGGCGGCAGTATGAAATCTATACAGCTCCATCAGCAGTTGAGGGACTGAAGATTTTGCAAAACATCGAGGTTAATGTTATCATTGCCGACCAGAAGATGCCGGAAATAACTGGTGTGCAGTTCTTCAAGAGCATAAAAGATTCATTTCCCGACCCCATCCGAATTTTGTTAACAGGCTATACCGATATCGAAGCGCTTGCAGATGCGATAAATCACGGCGATGTTTATCGTTACATCACCAAACCTTGGAGTGACCTTGAACTACATAACTCCATTAAAAATGCGTATGACGCTTATAAAAGTAAAATTGACCTAAGAAATAAAATTTCAGAACTGGAAAAGACCAATGATGAACTGAACAGGTTTATCTACAGTATTTCTCACGAACTTCGCGCACCCCTTGTATCGGTCATCGGAATTGTTAACCTGGTGAAGATGGAAGGCCTTTTTAACTCAAGTGGGGAATATTGGAACCTCATTGAAATTTGTTCAAATAAGCTTGATTTTTATATCCAGAAGACACTGCAGTATTATAAAAACAATAAAAACGTGGCTGAACCCAGTCCAGTTGAGTTTAAAATTCTCGTTAGTGATCTCATAAATCTATACTCCTATACGGATAAAGAAACAGAGTTTAATATCAACATCAACCAACCTGTTCCGTTTTACAATGATGCTTTCCGAATTGAAGTCATCTTGGGCAATCTTATCAATAATGCCATAAAATACCAGAAATCTACAGAGCCTAATAAATACGTAAATATTGACATTGACGTTGACCTCCAACGAGCGGAGATTACCATCAGTGACAATGGGATCGGCATCTTAAATGAACATCTAGAGAAAATATTTAATCAATTCTTCAAGAGTAAAAATCATCATGGAAGCGGTTTAGGCTTGTTTATTGTAAAAGAAGCCTTAAACAAGATCAATGGTAAAATTGAAGTCACCTCAGATCTAGCTGTAGGTACAACATTTAAAATCACAGTTCCTAATGGTAAAACCAGTTAACGCTCAAAAAATAGTAATGCTCATTGACGACAATGACATTGATTTAAAAATAAATGAAAAAGTCGTCGGAATAACTAAATCTTTTGATGAAGTTGTCGTCTGCAAATCAGGTGAAGAGGCATTAAATTACCTGAAATCCAACCTTGGTACTCCAGCCCTACTCCCAGATTTCATCTTATTGGACATCCAAATGCCAGAGATGAACGGTTTCGAGTTTCTCGAGCAATATAAAAAACTCCCCGGTTCCTTTATCGACGTTTGTATTATCGCAATGCTTTCTTCAACATTGGATTTTAGTGATATTCAGCGAGCAGAGGCTAATCCATACGTCGTTAAACTGCTGAAGAAGCCTCTGATGCCAAAAGTTTTGATGGAGGTGGTGCAAGAGCACCTGCAAGGATAATGCTATTTATTTCTTTTTAATTGCGATCTCTACCCGGCGATTTTTTTCCCTGCCTTCAGCGGTCGCATTGGTTGCAACAGGTTTCGATTCACCAACCGGATTAATTGAAATTCGCTCTGCCTTTACGTTACCTTTGCCGGTAAGCCAAGACTTCACTGCTTCAGCACGGGCTTCAGCAAGTTCTTTGTTCGAGCCCTGATCACCGCTTGCATCGGTATGTCCGAAAATCCTGATATCGGTATCTGGGTAACGCTTCTTAGCCGAATTCGCAACGCGCTCTAACTTCGCCTCTGCACCTGACTTAAGTTGACTCTGACCCGAATCAAATAAAACGGCTTCCGAAATGCTGTATATTGCATATTGCTCATTTCCATGCACTTCGATGTCTGCATCTTCAAGCTCATCGTAACGCTCAATTGGTAAATTCATTTGATCTACGCCGCTCCAATTTGCATTGATAACACTTTCTACAGTGCTGGAATCACTTGCTGCTTCAGCAACAACTTCGGGATTGCTTTTACCTCTCAGGAAATAAAATGCAATTAGGGCTACAATCACTAGTACAATAAGTATTAGCAGCCAATTACTTCTTTTGGGTTTGTTTTCAGAATATGCCATAGTAAGTTTCTTTTAAAAGTTTTAACACTGGCAATATATTCTTTGTTTTAAATAAAAATACTTAGGGTATCATATGCAAGGAAAACGCCGGTTGGCAATTCCTGCTCTACATCTTCGTGGCGACCTAAGTTGTGGCTGATGTGCGTAAGATATGTTTTTTCAGCGCCTACTTTTCTGGCGAACTCAAGCGCTTCCAGAAGACTAAAATGTGAAATATGGTCAGTATGCTGCAATGCATTCACAACCAGTATACGAGTGCCCCTAAGCTGTACCAAAGTTTCATCAGGAATGGTCTTGGCATCTGTGATGTAGCTGAAATCGCCAATGCGAAAACCATAAATGGGTAACTTGTAATGCATTACTGCAAGCGGGATTACGGTGCTTGCTCCAATCAAAAAAGGTGCACCTGTAATCGTATTCAGATTAATCCTGGGCAAGCCAAGATATTGGACGTTGGAAAAGATGTAGGAAAACTCCCGCTTCAATGCCTCCTGTACACGGGGCGCTGCATAAACATCTATGTTTTTATGCAGCATATAATTAAATGGCCTGATGTCATCCATGCCCGCTACATGATCCTTATGCTCATGGGTAAAAAGAATAGCATCCAGGTCTGTAGCTTCGGCACGCAGCATTTGATAGCGAAAATCCGGGCCGCTGTCTATGACAATCGTTTTATCTTCTGTCTCAATGAGAACTGATGTTCTTAAACGCTTGTCTTTAAAATCTTTTGAAGTACATACAGCACACCTGCAGGTGATGACGGGTATACCCTGTGAAGTTCCAGTTCCTAAGAAGGTTATTTTCAAAATACGATGCTGTGCTGGTTACCTTAAATCTACAATTTCAACACCAGGATAGTTCTTAGCGTTGAACGTAAAAGTCGATTCTGGAACCTTAGCGTTCGGCGTAAAAGATGTTATCGTATAGGTGTATGTGCTACTGTTCTTATCAAAAATGACAACATTTGACAGCTGCTTAGCAGTTTTATCAATGCTAAGCCTGACCTTGTAATAGGGCTTCTTGGTATCTAGCGGCGACAAATCAATCATTTGATAGACCTTAGATCCGGACTTACGTTCGCCGTTATAAATGTATTTGAAGCCCTTTTCGAAAATGGTGAAAACATTGGCAGGATTCAGGGCATCTTCTGAATTATCAGCATTGTTTACCTGCACCTCATCATCATTCTTCAGGTAGGTCCATTGAACCTTCCCATCACTGATGAGGTCACGTTCGGTCATTGTAACTTTATACCTTTTGCTGTTAGATTTGGCGTATAAAGTTCCTTTCTCTGATTGCTTAAGGTTATTTTGTTTGTTCTCCACGCTGAAGTTAAAGTCAGCTTTAACGATGTTGTATGAACGGTATTTTTTGCTTACTTCTGCCAGGATTGCTTTTGCCTTCGGATCTGTTTGCCCGGATACTGTAGTAACTACAAATGTAAAGGCAAATAGCAACGCAATAAGTTTTTTCATATTAATCTTCTTTATCCAGGTTGTTCAAGAACTGTTCCAAAGCGTAATCATCCGGAAGTAAAACTTCGCGTGCCTTGCTACCTTCAAATGGCCCAACAACACCTGCGGCTTCCAGCTGATCAATGATGCGGCCGGCTCTATTGTAACCGAGTTTAAGCTTCCGCTGGATCAATGATGTGGAGCCTTGCTGGTGCATAACAATGAGCCTGGCAGCATCCTCAAACATGGAGTCCCGCTCTGACGCACTGAAGTCCATTTTAGAGCTTTCAGCAGCTTCATCAATATACTCTGGAAGCTGGTATGCTTCAGGGTAGCCACGCTGATTTCCGATAAACTCCGAAATGCGATCAACTTCTGGGGTGTCTACAAAGGCACATTGAAGCCTGATCAAATCGTTGCCAGTTGATAGCAACATATCTCCCCTACCGATCAACTGATCTGCACCTCCACTGTCAAGAATGGTTCTAGAGTCAATCTTAGACAATACCCTAAATGCTAACCTGGCCGGGAAGTTGGCTTTAATGGTACCAGTAATAATGTTTACTGAAGGCCTTTGCGTTGCAAGCACCAAGTGAATACCTACCGCACGTGCAAGCTGTGCAAGGCGTGCAATGGGTGTTTCTACTTCTTTACCAGCGGTCATCATTAAATCGGCAAACTCGTCCACAACCAAAACGATGTATGGCAGAAAACGGTGTGCATTATTAGGATTCAGCTTTCTTCGGATAAACTTATCGTTATATTCTTTCAGGTTACGCACCTGGGCATCTTTCAGCAAGTCATAACGCTGATCCATCTCAATACAAAGTGAATTCAGTGTATTGATAACCTTTTTTGTATCAGTGATAATTGCATCAGCCTCTCCAGGTAGCTTAGCTAGAAAGTGACGTTCAATCTTATTAAAAAGTGTTAACTCTACCTTTTTTGGATCTACCAGCACAAATTTCAACTGTGATGGATGCTTTTTAAACAGCAGCGAAACCAATATCGCATTTATACCAACCGACTTACCTTGACCCGTTGCCCCGGCAACCAGCAAGTGTGGCATTTTGGAAAGATCTGCAATATACACCTCATTGGAAATCGTCTTTCCCAGTGCAATCGGCAGATCCATTGTGGTCGTTTGGAACTTCTCTGTTGCCAGGATACTCCGCATTGAAACCATCTCCGGGTGCATGTTTGGCACCTCAATACCAATTGTTCCTTTCCCTGGCATAGGTGCAATAATCCTAATACCAAGTGCTGCAAGGCTCAAGGCAATATCGTCCTCTAAGTTTTTAATTTTCGAAATGCGAACCCCTGGTGCTGGAATAATCTCATACAAAGTTACGGTCGGCCCAATGGTCGCCTTAATTTTGTCGATCTCAATGTTATAATGATTAAGTGTTTCAACGATTTTGTTTTTGTTCGCTTCCAACTCATCTGCATTAACCGAAATCTTGTTAGATCCATAGTTTTCCAGAAGCTCAAGATGCGGATATTTGTAGCTAGCCAAATCCAATGTTGGATCATAAGTTCCAAATTGTTCCACCAACTGCTCAGACTTCTTTTCTTCTTCAGTCTTCTCTATGGTAAGTTGAGGTACTGTTCTATCGAGCTCCTGCTGTTCCGGCGCTCTATCGAAATGCTCGTTTGGACGTATAGCCTTAGGCTTATCAATTGTTGTGGATAAGACTATAGGTGTATTTGCCTCGAGAACTGATGCAATAGGTGCAGCAGCAGCAACCTGGGTAGTACCTGCTGAGGCAAGTGCTGCTGCTGCAGCACCAGCGGTAGCCGAAGGAAATACCTCATGTTCAAATACTGGCGAAGGCTTTTCCGGTTCAATCACCAGGTTTTGTGGCCTTCTTGTATTCTGTACTCGATTGGTATTTACGTTGAATTCTACAGGTCTAGACGGCGTTTCCTCTTCCATATCTAGCTTTTCTGGAACTTCAGAATCCAAATCGTTGCTATCGCTTGCTTTACGTTTAAGCTCCGGTATTTTAAAATCGATATTATATGCAATGATCAAAATTGATAAAGCCAGGAAAGCAATCAGGCCTGCCACGCCTGCCACGCCTATCTGTGCGGTAAGTAACTGATTTGTCCAGAAACCGAATTCTCCCTCAAGGTAATGTGGTGCATTGCCGAAGAAGGCATGTGCGAATCCAAGGCTTAAGGATATGAATAGCAGAAAAAACAGGCTATATCCAAACGTTTTTTCAAGTGCAAAAATCTTCACTTTGAAGAGAAGACGATATCCGATCACAAAGAAAACAAGTACAAAAAGGAATGAGGCGAGGCCGAACCACTCATAGATAAACTGATGTGATAATAGCGCGCCAAATTTGCCTAACCAGTTTTGTACAACAGGTGCAGCTTTAGTCAATTTAAGCTCCTCTGCTGTCTTAAACAAGTTACCCCAGCCCCCGTTTGCATCAATCACATAGCTCTGGTCCTCCTGCCAAGTAAAAAGATACGAGGTAAATGCAATCAAAAAGTATAAAGATAGTACGCCGAAAAACAGTCCAAGGATCTTTATAAACCTCCCATCCTGAAGATCCAGCGAAGGGAGCACATTCAGGCGGGACTTTTTCTCTCCAGTGAAGCGGTTGGAAAATTGCTTGTTTGAAGATTCATTTCTGAAGGAATTAGACTTAAATTGGTTTGCCCTTTGCGCCATTTTAGGTAGAAAGTAATTTGATCAACAAATATAAAAGATATACTTGTATGTCTGCGGAATTAAAAAAGACAATAACTATAGATCCCAGATTCTCAGTCTGATCCTCTTTATATAATGCCGAACGTCTAACACAAATGCAGCAAGCACATAGAAGACTATTGGGAAACCCACTGCAAGGAAGGATGCATAGATAAAGAATAGCCTGATCTTACTGATTGACATGTCGAGCTTGTCAGCAAGATAGGTGCAAACACCAAAGCTTTGCTTTTCAAAAAAGGTGATGATCTTTTGAAACATTGTGATCTTGTGATGCTTAACGTTTGCCTTCATGGTTAATTTAAATATAACAAAAATAATTCCAACATCAAACATGCGCAATCCTCTTTTTAAAGCATCAAATATAATAAGGTCCGAGATCTAAAATTCGGTATATACTTGTATATTAAGACATTTCGTTACAGAAATTCGCTTTTTAGAAATTTAACCATTATCTTGCCAATCGTGAGACCAGAAAATTTACATATCCCAGATACCTTACACTATGCGCAATCCCTGCGCACAGCTCTGGCTATGTACTGCCGTGTATTGATTCTCAAGCACGGTTTAGGTGACTCATTTCTAAAATCCAGTAAAGACTTTATTAAGTAAACCCCGGCCTTAACAAATCCTGGCTTGGGGTACATACTCAAGAGAATTTGTTGCGGCTAAGTTTTGCCGCACCACAAATATTCATTATCAAATCGGGCAATTCCTGCCCAATATTTAATCTGTAATCTTATGAAAAAGGAACCATTAATGATTTCCAGGAAAAACCTGGACCTTCTAAAAACACACCTTAAATCCAGCACAAACCTATCAGCATTCAATCAGCTAAAACTTAAAGACGAATTAAAAAACGCCGTTGTTGTGAAATCTGAAGAGTTACCGGAAGATGTGATCACCTTACATTCTGAAGTGCGCTTTAAAGACCTGGAAACGGGACAGGAATTTAATTACCAGCTGGTTAACCCAAATCAGGCGAATATGCGAGAAGGTAAACTTTCCATTTATGTACCTATTGGTATCGCGCTTTTTGGTTACCGAACCGGTGCCGAAATTCAATGGGAGATGCCTAACGGACTAAGAACCTTTAAAGTGCTGGAGGTTAAAAATTCGAGCTCCTTTAGCAATGTTCCTGCTGGACTGAAACCTCCGATTCACCTGAATACTAATTTATAAAGAGATCATCTCTCACCAGGTATATACAAGGGGTTAACAAGGCGTTTGCAGGGCAGTTGGCCATGTCAACCCCTTGTTAACCCCTTGCCAACGCCTTGTTAGCACCTTGCTAAAAGTAAAGTTCCTTAGATCTTTTTCAGAATGGATATACCGATGCCACATTCTAGACATCGCATCTTGGTACAGTAATTTTTATTTAGTTGAAGTAGGGCTTGTGAAGCAAATGCAGAATCGATTTTCATGCCCGAGGTTTTATATTGTCGTAGAATATGATTGTTCTCTGGAGCGAGTTGCTCTAGAAAATACAATGCTTTATTCATGTATTCCTCCTGGTCCATAATTCGGCCATAACTGAAGGTAATCAAGCAAACAGCGTTGATGATAATGCTTTCAATAGAAGCCACACCCAACTGCGGAACAAAGGCTGCAGCTGGCTTTTCGAAATGATAATGTCCATGCCAGTACGAATGAATGGGAAGTTTGCTGAAAACATTTCGCATATAATCGAGGTCGCCACCTTGAAGCACCTTTGAGAACAAATGTTCCGAACGGTTCATTAACGCGGCAAATTGAGCCAAACGTATCGTGGGAAAGCCTGTTGGCCGCATCCTTAAAAACTTCCATAGCGATTGCTCTAAGGGCTTCAGATGTAGCTTTTGCTTCAGGAACTCGTACTCGCGATGCAGTTGTGCGGGATATGGATCTGAATAAGCGTGATTTAAAAAGCCTGCCTGCCCAAAGATAAGCGCCTCTGTTTGCAGTGGCGCATCCCGGTACTTTGCGTAAAGCTGCATATCAAAAGAAGCAGCAAGTAGCTCGAATGGGAGAGCATTTACTTTAAAACCAAAACTCCTTGCCAGAAAGTAGTTGAAAGTTGCCTCCCAGTCCCCTTTATAGTATGTTAGTTTTTCCTGAACTTCCCGGGATTTGAGTTCCAGGCGCTCCACTAAGACCCTTGAGAAGGTACCCTCAAGAATGGGTTGATCTACAGTTTCCATCTGTGCATAACAAGGAAAGGGACGACGTACTTCTACCAGACCATTATAGTTCTCCAGAATGTGTTGATGAAAGATGGATTTAAGTACGAGCGTGGGCATAAAGGAGCCGTCGGCTCGCTTCACTGGGAGATCGTCTTCCAGAACAACATGTAAAATCACATTATTATAGGCTTGGTCCCGCTCGTGGCCATGTCCGTTCCACTCGGAAGAGCGAACATGTATTTCGACATTTCCACTCCAGGTGGTGCCTGCAACAATTATTTTCGCATTAAAAAAGTCGGGTCCCGCGTGTTTGTTCGGCTGGCCAACCTGTAATACCTGCAGCTGCTCACCAGCTGTTGTGCCTAGGTTTTGTGCGGCATATTGCCTGAACTGCCAGATAAAGCTTAGAAAGTCTTCCTTCAAATCCATAAAGGTAAACTTAACTGAAAAGAATAAATTATTTTAACAATTAACTACTTTCCTTTCTAGTATAATTTGTAATAAATACTCCGGTAATAATTAAGGCAGTAGCAAATAGCAGATCAATGGTGATCTTTTCGTTGAGAATCATCCACCCCAAAAAGATGGCAATAATGGTGTTAAAATAAGAGAGTATGCTGGCTTGAATAGCTGTTACCCGTTTTAATACATAATGGTAGCAGAAAAATCCAATGACGGAGCCAAACACGCCCAGATATAACACAGCGGCTAATCCCTTAATTTCCCAGGTACGAAAATCTGTGTCACCAGAAAAGATAAATGCCAGCAATACCTGGACCAATGCAGAAAAGGCAAATTGATAGAATAGATCCAGGAAGATATTTGGTGTTTTATGCGTGTGCTTTTTAATGTAAATGGTACCAATGGACCATCCAGTTACCGCAAAGCCCATAATCATAATGCCTTGCCGGTAGTCTGGATCAAGTAAGTCTTTCAAGCCGTCACGGAAAATAAAGGCGATGCCCATTAAGCCTAGGATTACACCTGCAACCCCTTTTATAGAAGGTTTTTGGATACCAACTAAAACACTTCCACTGAAGACAAGCAACGGTGATAAGGAATTAAGTAACGAGGCAAGCCCAGAGGAGATATTTTTCTCGGCAACGGTCGTAAGACCATTTGCAACTACAATCATGAGCAGGGAAAGGAACATCTGCCGCCGGGCATGTGCCCAACTGATCCAGGCAAGTTCTTTTCGCTGCAGCAGATATACAAGTAATATAATTGAAGCTGTACTCTGCCGAATAGCCGTAACAAACCATGGTGGAATACTGTGCACGGCTATTCGAATGCCGAGGTAGGTTGTTCCCCAGATCACTGCAACACCGAGCATTGCAAATGCCAGTTTGACATCTAGCTTTGAAGAAATCATAGTATATTGGCACGGCGTAGCCATCCTTCCATTTCAACTTGTAGTTTAAGCGCTTCTTCACGAGCTTTTTCGGCAAAATCCTCCCCGTCCCCGGCGTATATGATGCCTCTTGAGGAATTAATTAATAATCCACATTGATCATTAAGACCATTTTCACAAACTTCATCCAGGCTGCCGCCCTGCGCACCAACACCAGGGACAAGCAAGAAATTATCCGGAGCATATTTGCGAACGGTTTTAAATTCTGCGCCTTTGGTTGCACCCACAACATACATCAGCTGTTCGCTATTGGCCCATGTTGAGGCGGTATGAAGCACATTTTCATATAGCTTCCCTCCAGCCGACTGTTGCTGCTGAAAATCACGACTACCTGCATTTGAGGTTAGTGCGAGCAAAATCACCCACTTGTCCTCAAACTTCAAGAATGGTTCTACCGAGTCCTTACCCATATAAGGTGCCACGGTGATGGCATTGAAACCCATACCTGATTGTGCCTCATTGAAAAATGCGTCAGCATACATCGCAGAAGTGTTACCGATGTCGCCTCTTTTCGCATCGGCAATACTAAAGATATCCTGGGGAATATATTTCCAGGTTTCAATCAATGTTTCCCAACCTTTTAAACCCATGCACTCATAAAATGCAGTATTAGGTTTGTAAGCCACACATAGATCTTTGGTGGCATCAATGATCTCTTTATTGAACGTTAATACGGGATTTTCGTACTTTAATAAATGTTTAGGAAGCTTTTCTAGTGCCGGATCAAGTCCAATACACAAAAAAGATTTCTTAATTTTTATCTGCTCAAATAGTTGATCTTTATTCATATGGGGGATTTTGGGCACAAATATGACAATTTATATATGGAAATTGGCACTGAATTGGCGGTGCAACAAGAAAAACGTACCTGTTAATTTGAGTTTTTTTTGGAGAATAGATAAGTTATACATACAATTGCAGCATAATTCTCTATAGTTCATCTGAACAATCAGAAAATCTCGATTTTTAAAATTGTACTATTTTACCTTTTTAATTGCATTTAATTGCTTTATACAATTGAAAACTTCCTTTATACAAATTTCTCTACAACCATATAATGTTTAACAAAACAGAATTAAATGAAAAGCTTACGGCTGAACTGCGTGAGCTTGCAAAAGCTAATGGCATTTTAAATACCGACACTCTTCGCAAACCAGAATTAGTTGAAATCATCTCTCAGATCTCTGAACAGGAAAACGTAGGTGTTCCTGTGGAAGCGGTTACTGAAGTAAAAGCCCCTAAAGCAAGGTTAACAAAGTCTGTAACGTTAGATAAACCAGTTCGCAAGCGTACCAGAATAGCCGCAAAGGACGACAATGCGCCTTCTGGTGGTGGCCTTTTTGCCCCTGAGCTGCCGCGAGAAAACGACGTACAAGTGTTGCCTGAAGTAGAGCAGGTAACTGAAGCCGCCACTCCCTCACAAGATGTAGAAGAGTCTGAAGTGAGCACAGCGGTGCCTTTAGAACAAACTGCAGCCCGCACTGAGGAAAAGCCTGTTCAGCACCGCAACAAAGTTGACGGCAACCAGAATAGACCTGCAAAACCAAAAGAGGCAAGACCTGCCCGCGAAGAAAACAGGCCGAAAAATCCTGGTCATACCAAACAAGCTGAAAACAGCTATTCCAACCTTGATTTTGATAATACCATCACCAATGAAGGTGTCCTAGAGATCATGCCTGATGGCTATGGCTTTTTAAGATCTGCGGATTACAACTATCTATCTTCTCCTGACGATATTTATGTATCGCAGTCGCAAATAAAGCTATTCGGACTTAAGACAGGTGATACCGTAAAAGGTAGTATTCGTCCGCCCAAAGAAGGCGAAAAATATTTCCCATTGGTTCGCGTAGAAACTATAAACGGACGTACACCAGCAGACGTAAGGGACCGCGTTCCTTTCGACTATTTGACCCCGTTATTTCCACAGGAACGCTTGAATCTCTTCACCGAAACAAACAACTACTCTACCAGGATCATTGACCTTTTTACCCCAATTGGTAAAGGTCAGCGTGGCTTAATTGTAGCACAACCGAAAACAGGTAAAACGAACTTGTTAAAAGAAGTTGCAAATGCTATCGCGAAAAACCATCCTGAAGTTTACCTGATCATTCTATTGATTGATGAGCGTCCAGAAGAAGTTACAGACATGGCGCGTAGTGTAAGAGCGGAAGTTATTGCTTCTACTTTTGATGAGCCTGCGGAAAGACATGTTAAGATTGCAAACATTGTTCTTGAAAAGGCTAAACGTCTCGTTGAATGCGGACATGATGTAGTAATCTTATTAGATTCTATTACCCGCTTAGCCAGAGCATACAATACAACTGCACCTGCATCAGGTAAGATCTTATCAGGTGGTGTGGATGCAAATGCCCTTCATAAACCGAAACGCTTCTTCGGAGCAGCACGTAATATTGAAAAAGGTGGTTCATTGACCATCCTAGCCACTGCACTTACAGAAACAGGTTCTAAAATGGACGAAGTGATCTTCGAAGAATTTAAAGGAACCGGTAACATGGAGCTTCAGTTAGATCGTAAGTTATCTAACAAACGTATCTTCCCTGCAATCGACATTACGGCTTCTAGTACCAGAAGAGACGATCTTTTACACGACAGAGACACGCTACAACGCGTTTGGATTTTACGTAACCATTTAGCTGACATGAATGCGCAGGAAGCAATGGAATTTGTTCAGGCTCAAATTAGAAATACCAAGAGCAATGAAGAATTCCTTATTTCAATGAATAGCTAAATAGAATGATAAAAAGACATATCCCCAATGCATTAACATGTGCCAACTTATTATCTGGTTGTATTGGGGTTGTTTTTGCTTTTGATGACCGCCTGGACGTAGCAGCTTATGCTGTGCTGATTTCAGGGATTTTTGATTTCTTCGATGGCAACTTAGCGCGCATGCTGAATGTGAAGTCGCCGATTGGAAAAGAACTCGACTCCCTTGCAGATATGGTAAGCTTCGGTTTTTTACCAGGGGCTGTGATGTTTAAGTTGCTTGAACAAACTCAAGGCAGCTTTGCATATCTACCATATTTCGGTTTCTTAATTACCATATTTTCAGCCTTACGCCTGGCGAAATTTAATATTGATACAAGGCAAACGGAGGATTTCATAGGCTTGAATACGCCAATGAATACACTCTTTATTGTATCTCTGCCCTTTATTCAGCGTCAATACCCGGACCTAATCGGCTCTCCCTTGCTGCTGGTTGCTATTACCATACTTGTGAGCTGGTTGCTGATTTCTGAGATTAGAATTTTCTCGTTGAAATTTGGAACAATGGCCTGGGCAGACAATAAAACAAAATTCGTTTTTCTGATTATATCGGCAGTATTGATTGCTTTTCTTAAATTTGTGGCCATACCATTTGTATTGGTACTCTACATTTTGAGTTCTTTTGTTCATTTTAGAAACAACCCATATAACTAACATCATTTAAAAAATAGACCAATGAAATTTATTGCACAGATCGACGTAATGCCAAAAAAAGAGATTCTTGACCCTCAGGGAAAAGCGGTAACTGGTAGCATGAAAAATATTGGTTTAGGCGAAATTACCAATGTGCGTGTAGGCAAACACATCAGCCTGGAAGTTGAAGCGGAAAGTGAAGCAGAAGCGAGCGAAAAAGTTGATCGTGCTTGTAAGCAATTGCTAGCCAACCTGATTATGGAAAGCTATGAATTTAAAATAGCAGCTGTTTAAAGCTGCTTTTCCAATTCTGACTTTGCAGTATCTATCTGCACATTAAGGATTGCAATAAAGCTGTTTAGTTCTTCAAACGCAGCTGGAAGCATCTCCAAATCTTTTTGATCACGTGCATTAAGCTCCATGAGCTGCATGTGATTTCTAGCATCCTCCCGACCCACGTAAGCAAACGTGGGTTTTATTTTATGTGCACAGCTGGAAACTTTCTGCCAGTTCTTTTCTTCGAGCGCCCGAGCCAAATCATCTATATAGATGGGGGTTTGCAGCTTAAACATCTCAAGCATCTCAATCATGAATTCTATGCTGTCACCAGACATATCTCTTAGATAGGACAAATCTAAAGGTTCAGCATTTTTTGCTTTATCGATCATAATGCAATATTAGAAATTATATTTTTTAACGGCTGTATCATCTGCTAAAGATTGCAACAAATCTTCTACTTTCCTGTTCAGAACCGGATGCACAAATGCCGCCGCGATTTCAGCTAAGGGCTCTAGAACAAATCTGCGGTTCTGCATCTGTGGATGTGGTATTGTTAATTTACCTTCCACGTTTATGATATCTGCTGCATAGAAGATCAAATCTATATCAATGGTTCTCGAACCCCATCGCTCGGCGCGTACCCTGCCAAGCTCAATTTCAATTCTTAAAGCCCTTTCTAGTACTTCTAAGGCACTTAAAGGGGTTTGCACCTTAATAGCCGTATTGAGGAAGGCTGGCTGTTCTGTGTTCCCCCATGGTGCGGTTTCATACAACGATGAACCTGCACTTACCGCTCCTATTTCTGCTTCAATCCTATCAATTGCCTGCCGCATCATCTTTTCACGGTCACCCAAATTACTTCCCAGTAACATGTAGACCTCTTTGTACTCTAAAACCATATTAAACCGAAGTCCTTATTACTATATTTACAAATTAAATACTAAACCTTCACATGAGAGAATTTTTTAAGTATGTTTTTGCTACGGTTGTCGGATTCGTAATCTCCATTGTCCTTGTATTCATCTTTTGTTTCGTCATTTTAGCAGGTGTGCTCTCCACACTGAGTAAAGATAAAGAGGTGGAAACTACGAGTAACTCGGTGCTTGTGTTGAACCTCGATCAGGCGATCTTAGAACGTACCCCAGATAATAAATTCGATAATCTTCCCTTCCTGGGTTCGATGTCTGGCAAGTCAATTGGTTTCTATGATCTGATTAAAGCGCTCAAGAAGGCTAAAACCGATGATAATATTAAATGTATTTATCTAAACGTTTCTGCACCGGCGACGGGTAAAGCAACATTAAAGGAAGTTCGCGATGCTTTGCTGGATTTTCGAAAAAGCAAAAAGACAATTCTTGCATATAGTGAATTGTACAATCAGGATGCTTATTATCTCGCTTCAGCGGCAGATAAAGTTTACTTGAACCCGCAGGGTTCAATGGAATTTAAAGGTTTCAGTTCCGAGCTGATGTTTTTCAAAGGCGCATTGGAAAAGCTTGGTGTAGAAGCCCAGATTATTCGTGTGGGCAATTATAAAAGTGCGGTTGAGCCCTTCATTAATGAGAAGATGAGTGATTTTAATCGTCAGCAGGTAAATGCATATGTGGGCGGCTTATATGATGTATTCTTGTCCGCAGTTGCTGAATCACGAAAAATTGCAAAAGACAGTTTGTCTGCCTATGCAAATGATTACAGAATTCAGCTTGCTGAAGATGCCATGACTTACAAGATGGTCGATGGTTTACGTTACAAGGATGAAGTAATTGAAGAATTGAAAAAGCTTAGTGGCCGTGCAGGTAAAAAGACGCTGAACACCGTCTCGATTAACGATTATGCGGAAAGCGTATCTTCTGGTGATTACTCGGCCAAAAATAAGATTGCCGTAATCTACGCGAATGGTGACATTATTGGCGGCGAAGGATCTGATGAATCAATTGGTTCGGAAAGGATTTCAAGAGAGATTAGAAAAGCCCGGCAAGATAGCAGCATCAAAGGTATTGTATTGCGGATAAACAGTGGTGGCGGAAGTGCATTGGCTTCTGATGTGATGTGGCGCGAGGTTGAGTTAAGTAAAAAAGTGAAGCCCGTTATTGCCTCTTTTGGGGACGTGGCAGCTTCTGGGGGCTACTACATGGGTGTTGCTGCAGATTCCATCTTTGTACAGCCGAATACGATAACCGGATCTATCGGAGTATTTGGTATCATTCCGAATTTCCAGAATTTACTTAACAATAAATTAGGAATCACCTTTGACAACGTGAAGACTGGCAAATATGCGGACATCATGAGTACCTATCGTCCGCTTACCCCTTCGGAACGACAAATAATTCAGTCGGACATCAATCATGTTTATGATACTTTCCTGAGCCGTGTGGCTTCTGGCAGGAAGAAATCGAAAGCTGCTGTGGATTCTATTGGCGGCGGACGCGTTTGGGTGGGTACAGATGCAGTGAAAATTGGATTAGCAGATCGCCTGGGTAATTTCCAGGACGCGGTTAATGCCGCTGCAAAGAAGGCCGGATTGAAGGATTTTAGGGTTGTTGAATATCCCGACAAAATTGCGCCTTTAAACCAGTTCTTGTCCAATACGGAAGAGAAGGTACGCGTGTACTTCGCCAAGGAAGAACTTGGGGATAATTACATGATCTATCAACAAATGAAGAAGGCTATCTTAAACTCCGGTTTACAGGCCCGTTTACCATATGAAATACGAGTAAATTAAGCTTTGATCTTTATTGAAAATCCCCATCTGTACTCCGGTTGGGGATTTTTTTATGCCTTTTTTCCTAATTTAGCGGTTCATGGAAAATAAAACCATATCTCGTACTTTCCGCCTGCTTTCTCAACTGATGGAATTGCAGCAGGAAAATTCTTTTAAGATAAAAACGATTGCAAATGCTGCAATTAAAATAGATAAACTTCCATACCCGATCAATAGTAAGTCGCTGGAAGAGATCAGTCAGATAGATGGCTTAGGTAAAAGCACTGCTGCGAAAGTTTGGGAACTGTTACAAACCGGTAAACTCTCGGATATAGAACGCCTTTCGGCAGAGATTCCGGAAGGCATTATCGAGATGCTGAGTTTGAAAGGTATTGGCCCGAAAAAGATCTTGACCATTTGGAAAGAACTTGGCATTGAAAATCTGGGTGAACTCTACTACGCTTGTAATGAAAACCGCTTGATTGAAGCTAAAGGTTTCGGTTTAAAGACACAGGAAGAGGTAAAAAGGCTTATTGAATTCAATATGGCTGGCATGGGTAAGTTCTTATACGCACAAGCTGAAACTCTTGCTACGGAGATTAAAGAAGAACTTGCACTTTGGATAAGTAATTTGGAGCCAGGAGCAGTCATTGAAGTTGCTGGCGACTATAGACGTTATTGCGAGATCATTGAAGACTTGGTCTTTGTAATCGGCTCAGATGATCCAGCGCTTGCATGGAAACAGATTCATGGGTATAGTCCGCTCGCTTTTGTAGCAGAAACTGACGGTGTTTTTGTAGCAGATAGTCCATTCGGTCTGAAAATTAAGCTGCACATTGTTGCAAAAGTGGCATTTGCACTTGAGGTTTTCAGATTAACCGGCTGTGCAGAACATGTTCAGCAGGTTTTGTCGCTTGCTGGTGTAGGTCCTTTTTCTACCGAGGAGGAAATTTATAAAAAAGCAGGCTTAAACTACATAGTACCGGAGCTTCGGGAAGGTTTAGATGAGCTTT
>Ga0265798_10002468_pt1 | contig 27333 bp, 27 predicted proteins | sample P3T30metagenome_FD_192430 | JGI IMG/M metagenome (GOLD analysis project Ga0265798, IMG submission 192430) | Plant litter microbial communities from East Loma Ridge, Irvine, California - P3 T30 | ecosystem: Environmental > Terrestrial > Plant litter > Unclassified | place: USA: California...
GCCCAGAAGCAGGTGAAAGCGAACCGCGCATCGCAACTGTCCCAATCGGGCCCAAAACGCCTCCGCAAACCACTCCCGCTCGAACACCAGCAGCGACAACATTAGCAACAAGGCGGATATCCCAGCCTTTCACCCACCACAGTCCAATCGTCCAATCGAATCCACCCAACATGCTCACCAAATACCTCACCTCGGTCACAACGGCCTTCTCACCCTTCAACCCCAAATCCGGCAAAACCGCCCGCAACTTCCTTGCCCTGCTGCCGCCCACCGCGCACAAGACCATGACGATCGACGTGAAGATGCTCAGCCAAGCGCAAAAGGTCTTGCCTGCGACTTTGGCATTGAAGTTCAGTATGTTTACACGGGTGTTGCGCTACAACGTCTTCAGGAAGGAAGGAAGACGTTTGGGGCTTTCTAAGGGTCCTCTTTGCTGACCATTTCTTTCAGAGGACGGCAAGGAGATGAAACTAGACTTGGAGAAGATGAAGATCCGCGAAATTCAGACCGAGGTCGACCGTCATTCGAGGCAGCTTCTGAGGCAGGAAGAGCTGAACGGCTAGATTGACGTCTTACTGGCACTTCGTCCTGGGGCGGAGTCTGGAGATCTGGTTTACAGCGCCGTGAAGAGGAAGAGACGGAGCGCCGTGGAGTTTTGAGCCATACTGTGGCTGCGATGTAAGTGAGGGCGCTTAAGGACATGCGCAGGAGAACAGCACGTGCGTGTCAGGTGGATGAATGGATAACTTGCTGCTGCCGGTGCTGCCGAATCGCATCTACTAGAGTGAAGGATGTCTTGAGGATGACATTGGGAGAAGTGTTCAAGCAGAAGAGAAGAACCGACGAGAGCTTCCACGGCGAGGTGCGTGAATATCATCACGTCTGAGCAGACACGCTCCAGACGAGATATGTATGGCATGTAAGATAGATTGTACAAAAACAAGGGTATCACTATCTACAACAATAAAAAATGCGATATCTCCGCTTCCAAGAAAATGGCCCAAACGCCTGTGTCATGGTCATCAATCATCCACCCCTTCTACATCACTTTCCACCTTTTCATCGGCTTCCTCATTCAGCAACTCCCCTAGCTCCCAGCTCTCGGCGAGAATCTTCCTTGCTTGCTGCACGTCGACTTTCATGTCCTCCTTCACAAGTAAGACAGCGACTTCAGGTACCATTACGGCTTGGACAAACCCAGAAACACCACCCGCAATACCAGACGCCGCGACCAGAGCATCTTTGACGGCAACGGCGCGCAATTTTTTCGAGAACTCGTTGAGAATATGTTCTGTCATCGCCTTCTCGCCTCTGGGTCCGTAATAGCCGGGTTTGGTCTCCGGGCCGTCGTCGTTTCCAGGATCGGCAGGTTTGTTGTAAGCGGTCCTCACCGATCTCGTCTCTCTGGAATCCAGGATTTTCTGTAACCGGTCGCGGTACACCGAAGGCGTCTTTCCTTCCAGCACATCGACGAGTTTATCGTGATGCTTCTGTAGCCGTTTCCCAAGACTCTCCCACTTGATCTCTGGGTAGCCTCGCTCCGACCAGACTTCTTTCGCCGTTTCAGCCTTGTGGTGGCGGCAAAATCGCTGCTGCCATTTGTAGTCCAGCGCTTTGCCGTGAGTGTAACGATGCTCGAACTCTTGCTTCAGTAGAAATGGCACGCTCACGCCGCAAATATCGCAAGTTTTCGTCGCAACGTACTTTTGCGGTACTGGCAGTCCCAGCGTTGAGACATCGATCTCTTCGACGTCACTGTCGGGCTCGCTCAACTCGCTCAACTCAGGTGAATCAGGTGCGCCTCCCTGTGCCGCTTCAAATGTAGAATCCGCGTCTTGTCCAAACGCGAAAATGTCCGCACCTTTCGCAGCCTTGAACACCGGCGTTTGAGGCTTAGGGGGAACCAATCCGGCTCCCTTCGCGCTCTTGAACACAGCCGACGGTGGCTGCTTGTTCCTCCTGTCTTTCGCGGTGAGGATCTTTTTCTTCCCATACAAAGCATTGCTCTTCACAACCGGTGCGTGGATGTTGCCAACCATCCTCGCTTTACCGGCAGCAGCTAGACGGGCGCGCTTTTTTGGCGACTGGGACTGCTGCGAGCTGAAGACCATCTTGTCGTCCGAGCTGCTGCTGACTCCGGCATCGTCGTCTTCGTTGCTGCTGCTGCGCTTGCTGAGGGCATTCCCCGTGCTCTTGACAGTAGCAGGCATTTTGAATGTACTCTTGTTCGCAGATGCACTGCGGGCTTCCTCGAGCGGCTTGCTAGGTCTAAAGGTCGCGCCTTTGCTTGCAGTTGGCAAAGCCGCAGCATCTTCGTCGTCACTGCTTGACGCCGGGTCTGCAAATATGTCTTCTTCTTGCTTACTCGTACGCTTCGATTTATCGGCAGCTGTAGATCCATTCCGGGTTGTACTCATACTGTTCGAAGCTGGGGGTGTGGGTAGCGAGTCCTCTTCGTGATCGTTATTCGTTGCGTGGGGTTTGTTGTTGACCTGTCGGAGCAGCGGCGCGGCATTGCGACGGAGAATGGGCATTGTACACGTAGTCACAGAGTATGTGCTCCCGAGTCCACCAGCTGTGCGACGAGCAAATGCGCTGGTTGAGTGCTATACCTTCCAAGCTAGCAGCGCTTACTCGTCGCCTCGTGGAACGCGACTGGAGTGCCAAGACGGGGCGCGAAGTCACGTGGCCACCATTACATTGGATCCAGGCTTACCGTAACATTGATATTCACCAGCATGCTTTCTAAACCAAATACACTTCGATGAGTTGCGACTCATGATGTCACTTCAGCACGCTCATCTTCTTCTCATGTCATTCCATTGCAAGCGTTTATCTATAATGCTTTGCGTCATAAGTGACAGTTCCACAATTCACTTTTGATCCATCCATGCAGTATGATATATATGCACCTTGCTGCTATCCTCTCAACTGTGAGATTACAACAAGGATGATGGCTTGGAGATTCAAGCAGAGGCGCCGGAGATGTAGAACCACTTGTCAATAGACGGGTCGATCGGGGCGGGGCTCTTGTCCTCGTGCTGGGGGATGTTGAGGGTGGAAGCATCGGCACGGTCGTTGCTGTGGGGAACGGAGGTGTTGGTGCTGTGCCAAGGTCAGTAGATGTCCATCGTTAACATACAACTATTTCTGGCAACTTACAGGTTGATGTCACCCTTGGGGGTCTTGCCAGTGATGAGCTTCTCCCAAGCCTCGGCGCACTCACGGACAACGTCCATGGCGTACTTCTTGTTCTTGCACTCGCCCGAGAAGGCGAACTGGTTCTCCGGCTTTCCGTCGGGGATTTTGTAGATGCGGAACCACTCGTTGGTGGCGCGCAGAAGACCGGGAAGGTGCCTCTCGACATCCTCGACGTCGTTCAGGCGGGGAGCAAGAGGGTCGTTGACGTCAATGACAATGATCTTCCAGTCGGTCTCACCCTCGTCGAGGAGAGCCATGACACCGAGGACCTTGACCTGCTTGACCTCACCGGGCTTGGCGACGAGCTCACCAATCTCGCAGACATCGAGTGGGTCGTTGTCGCCGTTCATCTTGGTCTCGGGGTGGGTGGTGTTGGGGTCCTCCCAGGTCTGGGGGAAGGCACCGTAGTTCCAGAGGTAGCCCTTGTGGGGGAAGCAGTTGCGGACGAAGCGCAGCTTGCCCTTCTTGGTGTCCTGCTTGATGGGGTTGAGGGTCTCATCCTTGGAGATCTGTAGATGGAAGTGATTAGCTGCCGCTCAGTTGGTAGAGGTCCACTGGGTTGTCCATTTGCAATGGCCTGTACAAATACAAGCCACCAAACGGCCAACACCATCAATGCAACACGTACCTCCTGCTTGGCGTTGGTCCAGCGGGGGATCTCGACGACCATGTTCAAGATGGTCTGCTGCTCGTTGGCGTAGAGCGGGATGTCGTGGAAGGGCGAGACGGGCACGCCATCCTTCTCGATGTAGATGCGGTGCTCGAGAGTGTGAGGAGCGCCGACCTTGCGAGGGGTGAAGACGCTCGGGGCGTTGGACATAGTCTGGGCCATGATTGCGGTGATTCCTGTGTTCTTGGGGGAATTGGGGATGGAGGAGGAAGAGAAGTGGCTCTGCAGCTGAGCCGCACGAAAGGTGGCAGTCTGGGATGGAATTTTGTCGGCGTTGGCAGACGTGGTGGGGCGGCGAGGGGTCGTTGAAGGCGCTCGTGGGGGTGAGTGATTCGGCGCCAGCGTAGAAAGCGTCACGGCAAACGCGGCCGGGGCGCGCTGGCTCAACTGGTGGATATGATGATGCCTCAATGGACGACGGGCGGTGTGCGCCAACATGAGTGGCCGGGGGCGTGGCAGAGGTATTAATAAGGGTAAAGGTGTGGATGGGCTTGCCGTACCGTAGGCCGAGGATATAAGCTGGACCGATGTTCCAGTGGTGGCGGAGTGAAATCAAGGCGTGGCTCTGTTGCTTTCTTTCACCAACACTAACGTTACTGGATACTGCTGTCACTCCTGGCTCAGGGTTTGCCGTTGTCCGACCGTCCGATTTCGTTTCGGCTGTCGTCCGGAGCCAGTCGGGAAGATCACGTCAGTGCGTATGTGGGCTTGAACATCATCAAGACATGCATGTGTGAAGACGATGGCCATGGGAAGATGACGGCATGTGTTATACTGCAAAGCGTAGTGGTTGAGCCGACACTGGGACTATCATGGGGTGACTGATCCTCTTCGACGCCTCACACACCTTCAGCTCGTTCTCCATATACGGACAATGGTGAACTGAACTCCGCACGATCACGACTCAATACAGTCGATTCGGCCTCCAGAATCCCTCCAGCCCATCTTCAAATTCCTGATCAAGACTCCGATCCTCTCTGCTCAACACGTCTTGCTCCGCCAACGTGTTATGCGAAGAAGTTCCCCGACATACGGTTTCAATGCCGCTTCGTGACCAAGGCGTGTCTTGCCCACGCGTTGAGGGCCTACGATTCTGACGTGACAAGAAGCGCGCATTGGAGCTAATGCCAGGTGTTGAGTAAACACCTGCGTATCTGTGGTCCTCAACAACATTCTCGATGCTCTGATGTTCCAATTCGCCCATGGCGTACGTGTCCAGTGTCTCTTCGCCCTCTGGCTCGACTACTCCATCGTATGCGTTGTGCATATCTTGCCATGCTCGCTGCTCGGTATAGTACCCCATCAAAGCTGCAGATCCTCTGGTGGCAGAACGTTCAAAGTTCACCTCAGATGGGTCTCTCAAATGAGGTTCGGGCCGATGCTGGAAATAAGGTAGAGGATACGACGGGTGCTCGAGCTCGACGACATCAAATGCATTTTGTTGTCGGATTCTTTCAGGCGACTTCACTGACATCTCCAGTTGTTGCTGCATCATTGCTCCATGTGCTGTCCGGATGATTTTCGCCGTTGGTGACGACGAAGAATCTGGTGGTATATTTTCTTTGTCATATGGAGGCGCATGGGTACTTTTGGGCTCTGACGGCCGGGTTTCAGCTAGCCCTTGCAGTCTGGTCCGCATCTCCAATATGTCAGAAGTATGGAAAGACTCGCCACCCGAAGACAGCGTGTTTGCATGTTCGACTGCGTGGGTACGCTTTCGTTGACCGCGTGTGCTCTTCCCCGGTCGCTCTACTGGCAAAGATTGAGATTTGCAGTCCCGTAGCATCTCCGTCGATGAGACGGGTTCAGTCACGCCCATGTCAGTATACACATTGATGTTTTCGGGAACCCGAACGCGTCTCGAAGTTGCCCTTTGACGATTGCGAACGTCGATTCGATTCCTTTCTGGTAATTTGGTGTGGTCGTTGGCGGAGATCACATGGATGTCGTGCTTGGAGCGCCTCACTACTGTTGGTTTGGGCGCTGTCAATTCACCGGCTTCCAGTGCAGTCTCAAAGGGTGGCTCCTGTTTTCCATACATAGGAATACCGTTACCAGATTCCGACCAAGTAAGGTAAGTTGTTGTCGATGGTTGAGGATGGGTACTCTTGCTGATTGTACCTTTACTTCCGAAGCCAAGATAAGGATTTGCAGTGAGCTCTCCGTCGGGTAGCTTGGGACTACTACCTCCTTCTCTCACGTCTTCATGGTCAGTAAGCGTCTCCCCGTCGACAAGTATGTTTGAATTCTTCGTTGTCCGCCTGTCGGGCGCAGAGTCGTGTTGAGGATTGCGTTGATCGAAGTAAGCCGAGATCTCTTCACGCTCCGTCTCACGTTTTTTGTCTTGATTGTTCGACCTTCGCATGCTGTCATGAACCAGGTGCTGCTCGTCCTGATGCTCGTTGGACTCTCGCAGAAACTTGAGCTCGTTGAAAGCAAGGTCAGGCACTAACGGGTGTATCAGCGAAGCACCTCTCCAGTGCATTCCCACGTCGTCTTACATCCATTGCTACGACCAGCCATCTGCGCAGAGGCACGTCCATGCTTGAACATTCCGGCGCCGACATCAGGCTTCAACTGAACAATGCATTAGTCAGGAGTCGAATGCTCGACTTGCGTCAACACCTACTGTCAGTCGACTTTTGGACGGCCCATTCTTGAGGCGGAAGCCATGCACGAGACTTTCGGTGCGCTTGCCATCGCCGCCACGATGGGCACGTCGACTCTTCTTTTTCGGCTTGCGCTCGTCTCGATTACCAGCTCGCTTTTGCTGGCCCTTCTCCGTTGTTTTCGGTTCGTACCGATCGTGTTTCGTCTTGTGCCTTGCGCGTCGCTCATAGGTCTTCGTATCAGGTTGTTCCAGGCGAGCATTCCTGCCACGCTCTTGGGAAAGCGGCCGGCTAGGTTCACCCCGGCTTGCCGACTCCGATTGCGAAGGCTGCTTGTGTACATGTCGGCCTCTGCCCACACCTGCCGACTGGCCGCCCGCCTTGCTTCGATTGCCTGCCTTTTGCTGCGGTGCGATGATGGAACTGTCGGTGGCAGCACGTTGGCGTTTTCGGTGATACCTTGTCGCTTTGGTTGTCTCGACGCCTTGGGCTGCTTGGAGGAAGTCGAGCGCATCGGGTTCGTCGGAAGGATTTGGCGGTGCCCTATCAGCGGTACCTTGAAGCCAGCCTTGTATATCCATTCTGTCAATGCATGCACGTAACATGTATGCTCAGAGCACCGACATAGGCGAAGCGCCGATGGGGTTGCAATACTAGGTGAGGTGTTTGGGATCTAACCTCACCGCCTGGAGATCTCCGTTGCGGTTGCACAGTAGCAGATTGTCAGCCCTAAGCGATCGACGGTGTGTTGCTGTTGTAGACTGTGATGTACAGTAATTGTCAGTGATGCGCCGCGTTTGTGATGTCGTTGTTCGGATATGCGAATGTTCAATCGAAAAGTTCGACCGTCGTGCCTTCCTCGAGGCTCGAGACCACGACGGAAGCTTCCCAGTGATGACACAACAGGCAGCTCGACGACCTGACCTGACCTAACATACTGTCATCAATCAAAACATCAACGATATCACGGTGATGGAACATTATTCGTCTGCGTCGATAGACTCTGAACATCCTGTCGGCTCTGACTTGGTACCACCACGGCGAAGAATCATGTCTGAACCAGGATCAGGCCTTGAACAGGATGTGTTGCACAAGTCTCGAAATGAGGCGTCTCTCGGCCACGACACGAATGCTTACATTGAGCATTCACCACGCAGAGCGGCCAAACGTCTACTTTCGGCATGTTTATCAGACATTTTGCTCTTAATTGATCACAGGCTCCCAGACGCGATAGTGCACATATACAAGTATCTGCCACCTACATTGTGAGTGCGGTGATATAGGCCCAGGACGGACTATTCTCCAGTCGGTCACTGCTGACTGGTCTGCTGCACATACCTAATTCGTAGCAAGCGGCAAACTCCATCTTGTTATACATGCCATGCCGTCAAAACCCGCAGCAAGCATTGGGCCTGCCTGCAGCTTGCAGGTCCTGCACATGCGCGAAGGAGTTGTATCTCTGGCCCCGGCAGAAGGCCAGCTGCATCCGTGAACGAATCCCATACAATCCTCGCTTATGCCAGTTATGTGATGGACCAATGGCAGCGGCATCATATGGGACGAAGTGCTTGGTGGTGGTGACGGGTTTGCAGCGAGACCGCAAGGCCGCATGGCAAACAGAACACGGGACGAGCTAAGGAAAGCAACGCAATCTGGACGTACATCCAAACCTGGTGGGAAATGCAAAATGGAGAGCGGTTGTGAGCTGCGATTCGCCGGTCGCTACGCATCTTTTGATTGCAGCGATCCACTCACACTCCGTCCTCAGCTGGCATAATCAGCGTGTGCGAGATGCGGAGGGCGGACTCCACTTGGGCTGGCCGCTCGGTCGCGGCGCGCCCATTACCACATACTACATATGCACCAAGGGACCGCAGTCGCAGTTCCCCAGACCGCAGGCCATCGCATTGTTGTCTGTCTTTTACGGTCTGGCTGGGTGCGATTGTACGACTCAACGAGGCTGTCTGCAGGCGTCGTGGCGTGGCATGCAGATGGCCCCAACGACAGCTCTGGTTAGCGGCCGGATGGAACTGCCGCGTCTGCATGTACCTTTGAGTGAAGTTACGACGTACGAGAGACGATACGAGTGCGGGTGAAGTAAGCATGTGCTGAGGGAAGAAGAGGGGAGAGGGATGAGCTCGGTGCAGTGATGGATGAAGTGGAGGCAGCTGAAGAGGAGGAGAGTGGTGCCGAGTACTTGCGCGACGTGTACCGCGTACTATGGTAAGTCGTGAATTAGCTCACGAGCTAATTAACATTTGACTGCTGCTGCCCCTCCATGATCATCTAGATCTCGACTGTTTCCCCAGAAAAGCTTCACTTGAGTGTCCCGCCAGTAGTGATCCAAAGAGTGCTCGCCTCGGTCGGATCGTTCCAGTCATCCAGCTAAGGTACTTGACATACCGCACATGTATCCAGGCGAGCACCAACAGCGGCAACAATGGCAGTAGCATCAACAAGTGACAGCGGTATCCCTTGTGCCCATCGCCAATCGTGCATCCTTCGAGCCCGAGCACGCGGCCGTTTGAGCGGTTCGTTTGCGCAGTGCTGCAGTAGGCAATCAATCCCTCAATCACAGGCCGCATCGCGCCTGCCCTCCCTCCCTCATAAGCCCCCGTCCGTTAGTGAGCTCCACGTGCTGGGACTGCCGCCTCTTCTCATTGCGCGATAGCGTGCGGGCGCATGTGATCTCGCACTGGTTGGCAGCAATCTATCGCGCGCGTTTGCACACACCTCACGTCACCACCTTTACCTCTCTACCACAAACCACAAACCCACCCACCTACCTACCTTCACCTCTTCCACTACCCACCGACACAACCACCACTACCTGTAACAACCTCCTTTGCCTGACCTCAAGCAACACTAGACCGCCTGTGTGTGAGCAAGCTTCGTGTGCGACATCTTAGTTACACCTACATTCTTTCGGTCCCTACCTGAAACGGCCGTTCAGCAAACATGTCCAAACTCTTCATCGGGTGCGCAATCACCTAGGCCATCACTTGCGCGACGCCACCTTGCTAATCTGCAACTACAGAGGCCTCGCCTGGCACACCGACGACCAGACCCTCCGGAGCAAGTTCGAGGAGTTCGGCCAGGTCCAAGAGGCTGTATGTGTTCCCCACTCGCTCCAGCGCGCCCTTCACTAACACGCGCAGATCGTCGTCAAGGACCGCGACACCGGTCGCAGCCGTGGCTTCGGTTTCGTTCGCTTCAGCCAAGACTCCGAGGCCGACAATGCCATCCAGAACATGAATAACATCGAGTAAGCGCATCTGCCGACAGGCAAGTCTCGCGGCGCAATTCTGACCACTCGCCTTACAGGTTCGACGGTCGCACTATCCGCGTGGACAAGGCCTCAGAGCGCACCGGCGGCGCCGGTGGTGGAGGCGGTTTCGGCGGCCAGCGTGGTACGTTCTCTTGACTCAACATTGCGAACAACGGGTGCTGATACTATCAAAGGCGGTTACGGCGGCGGTGGTCGCGGCGGCGGAGGCGGAGGCTACGGCGGCAGCTACGGCCAACAGCAAGGCGGTTACGGCGGTGGTTACCAGGGGGGCCAGGGTGGCTACCAGCAGCAGAACAGCGGTAAGAAGATACTCTGTCTCATTCCTCTTTCGGACATGAGCTGACCTTGACTTTCAGGTTACGGTGGCCAGGGCGGCGGCAACAACTGGCGTGGCGCTCCAGGTGGCGGCGGCGGCTACCCCGACCAGGGTATGAACATTCTCTCTTGGTAAAAGCAACAATCTGCTAACACTTTTCAGGCCAAGGTGGCTACGGTGGTCAGAGCGGCTACCAAGGCGGCCAGCAGGGTGGCGGAGGTGGCGGCAACTGGTAGAGGATTCATCCTCCATGCCTCACCGGACAACTCTCCATGTGGATTTTTCTTTCCTTGATGAATTGGGGAATCTCTCGAGAGATAGATGTTCGACTGTTGATATTCAGCAGTCGAACGACGATTCACGACGAGAGATGCGAGTACTGCGACTGCAGGATTCTGATTTGGCTCCCCATCAGAAGGACACTCGGATCATGCTGAGTTTCAGATCTGACTTCTCGAGATACCCGACCGTTGCGGTGAGCGAAGCAGGCAATCAAGCCTGGGTTTTTCTTATTTTCTTCAGACAAAAGCTAGCTCAGAATGCAAGACAAATGCCCCCTTCAGTATCTTGTGCCTGTGAGGCGGTGACGATGGCGATGATGATTGTGGGAAGACAAGGAGTCGGAGATCAACATATTGCGATTGTAGAGTTTTCTATGTGTAGGTGTATGTAGGAGGAGGAAGAACAAACAAACAGTATGGAGACGGAGAACCAGAGAGGAGGGAGGAGACGCCGATTTACCGCCAGATGACTTCATAGCGAGAAGACCCATGGGCTGCAGATCATAAGAGATGCTGTCCAGATCGGCTAACTACATGTATCCCTTGCCAGAATGTAATAGCAGTACGTGCTGCAGGCCATCGAGCACAGAACTCGCAACACGCTGATGGACTCGTTCAATCGGAAAGCTTGTCGCTTCCGTCTCCAGTTCATGCCATGGAAAGTTTGTACATTGCCAACGTGATCGTATGATGATATCTCGTCGTTACACTTGTAATATGCAATTAATTTGTAGAAGAAACAAAGTCCTAGGATCTCACGACAAAAAGTCTCGTAAGAGGTACTTACTATGAGCAGCTTCAATACTAAACAAAGCGAGATGCTGCCTCCGAGAACCCGAAGACTGAGATTTAACCCCAACTCTGATCAAACACTAACCCTAAAGTTCATGTTTTCACATGCAACCAACAAGTTCCAACGACTTGGAAAAAAAGTTACCAACCATCTCAACATTCGACCACATATCTTACTGCCAGCCTAGGAATTCCCAAAGATTCAAAACATTGTCAAGCGACCTCCGACTAGCACAACCACCCTGCGCCAACCGCAACCATGGCCGCCCCGACAGGCCCGCCTGCGCTCAAATTCACCGGATCAAAGCACCTTGCGCAACGATTAGTACTCGCAACATTAACAGGCCGCACCGTCCGCATATCACAAATCCGATCCTCCTCACACTCTGCGCCCGGTCTCGCGCCTCATGAGGTCTCCTTCCTCCGACTCCTCGACTCGATCACAAACGGATCGCAAATCGAATTTTCCTACACTGGAACAACAGTCGCATACAAACCCGGCCTCATCGCCGGATCAGCAGCAGGCTATGGCGCCGCAGGAGGCGTGATTACACATGAGCTGCCTGCGGACAACACAAGAGGTCTCAGCTACTTCCTGATCCCGCTGTGTCTGCTTGCGCCTTTCGCAAAGACGCAGGTCAATGTCCTGTTCAAGGGCCCCGGTGTGATCACTAGCGCGACGGAGTTTGGAGATGTGAGCGTGGACACAGTACGAACGGCGGTCTTGCCCGTGTTCAGGAGCTTTGGCATCGAGAGGGAGATTGAGCTGCGGGTAATCACGCGGTCGAATCCTGGACGTGGCGGAAAGGGTGGTGGTGGAGAGGTGCAATTGGTGTTTGGACAGCAAGTGCGTTTGCCCAAGACGGTACACTTGATGCAGGCGGGAAGCGTCAAGAAGATTCGCGGTGTGGCATATGCGACTGGTGTGGCGGGCGCAAACAATGCTCGTCTAATTGAGGCCGCGAGAGGCGTTCTCAACGAGTTCGTACCAGATACCTACATCTTCTCGGACATGAGCGGCGCGCCGCTCGTCCCGGCGCCGGAGAAGGGCAACCCGAATGCGAAGGTCAAGACCGGTCTCGGATTTGGACTCAGTCTGGTCGCGGAAACGAACAACTATGTCATGTACTCTGCAGACACAGCAAGCCCGCACCAAGGTGGTGTGACACCAGAGGAGCTCGGCCGGAAGTGTGCTTTCCAATTGCTGGAAGCGATTGAGCAGGGAGGTTGTGTTAGCGCTGTCGCTGCGCCCACAGTCCTGACTCTCATGGCGATGGGAAGTGAGGACGTGGGACGAATCAACATGGGCAGGGACGTGCTCGCTTCCGAAAACGTTGTTCAGCTCGCACGGGATCTTCGCACGTTCGGCATGGCTGGCTGGGGATTGAAGGATGGTGATGAGGAGGGCGAAGTCATGGTCAGTGTGGTTGGCAAGGGTGTCGGCAATGTGGGCAGAAAGATTGCGTGAGCGAGTATTGACGTTTCGATTGCTCTTCCGGGGAGAAACGAAGATGCCGACTCAAAATTCACCTCACCTTCCAAGGAGGAAGATTCGACAACCCAGCTCCCGGCGCTGGATAAAGTCGAATCCTGCATAGCAACAGTTGAGATCAGGAACGCAGGATTGTCTCGACAATTGGAGCCGTCCTCGAGACAACAGGATTACCACCACTCCGCGACCGGCTGTTGTAATACGCTGGATTTCACTACACGCACTGAGAAAGAAGGTCAGATCAGCCACTCTAGGATAGCTTGACGATGAAGGCGTCGGCTAAGAGTGAGAATCACGATTGCCTAGGGGGGAATTGGGCGGCGTGGGCTTGGGCCCGTTGCGAATGCAGGGATAGTCATTCTACAAAATGTATAATTGTACGTTTTGACACGCAAGAAAAACCATCAACGGTGTGCCAATGCTTCGGAAAGGGGATTCTCATAAACAAGTCGTGACGTTTTGGGTGCCGTATGTTTTTCAAAGTACATACAACGCACTACGGTGAATTGTGTGATCCGGGTGACCCGAGATCATAGATAGTCATCAGACGCGATCCGATCTTCAGCTCTTTCCGGCAAATCCTCAGACTGCCTTCAGACACATCGTGTTCACGACGAGCTCGATTTTCAGTGTATTTTTCCCTTTGCCACCTTATTGCTCACCAGACGCTGCACTAGTAGCTAGAGAATGCGTCTGCTGACATTCCTAGGGACCGGTAGCGGCAACAGCCTCTTCCATGGCCTGGTATATCAACACCCTAAAGCGTAAGTCATGCTCACTGCTGCACGACCTGAATCTTGTTCTTTTTCTGCAGATAAGGAAGATACATTAGCTCAGCTTCATCTCGTGAACATAGCGAGTGATCTCCAACAACGAAAGAATAGGGAGACGACGCACCTTCCACTTCTCCATATCATCCTGCTTCGTCTTGTACTGCTTGGCCAACTCCACGAGCACCTTGTTCATGTTGTCCGAGTTGGACTGCAGTTGCGGCAGCACATCGCCAACAGTACGCTCGACGAGTACGCCGTTGATCATGCGGAAGCATTTGCGGGTGGTCGGGAGGGGAGTGAGGGTTTCTAGGACGAGTCTGCGTTGCGTGGAAAGTCAGTATGTACATTCAGGAATTGAACCTCTTCTTTTGTTTTGTTCTTCTTTCGAGTGAGATCAAGAGACATAAGCTGATTGTGTTAAAGCGTTTTTGCAGTCGTGCTGTGCGATCAAGAGAATGATGTGTTGAAGATATTGATTCGTCGAGTTGTCGCTTTGCTGCAGTCGAAGCCAGAATTGCGATTTTTGCGATGTAGACGAAACGCCATAAGGTTCACGAAAGCAGGAAACATTGACAGTAATGATCACATACTTGTGCTCTTCGACTTCTTGCTCAACATTGCCGATTTGAGAGGCGATGTTTTGCAGGGTATCCTTGAAGTTGGAATACTGCATTTGCAGCTCTGATTTGATAGTCAGCCTCCTGCTCTCATAGTTTCGAGGGAAATGATATTAACTACTCGCCTTGCTGCTTCTGTCCAGAGACTTGTTGCGCCATCTTTGCTGTAGTTTTTTGGTCAGGTCGTGCGTTCGTTCGTCGACAATATTTAGCTGTTTGAACTCATTCGCCGTCCCACCACTTTCGCCCGAAACCTCGCCACGTGATGACCGAGACTCAGGACGGACACTTCCAACTTCAAGGCATCACACATCTCTAGCCTCACTTCCGATCTAGACCTTCCAAGCTGCAACATCTTTGCCAACATGCATCCTCACTTGCACACGAAGGACAATGTCGGTTAGTCCTCCCCGTTCCTTTTCCTGCTAATGGCAAAATACGTACAATGGTCTAACGATTCCACTTTCTCAGGCTGCGAGGAGATCATGACCGCGCTTGACGAATGCCAGGCCAAAGGCTTCATGTGGAAGACGATCGGAATGTGCACAAATCTCAAACACGAAGTCAACATGTGTCTGCGCGCTGAGCGCCTGGATCGCACGGCCAAGAACAGAGAGGTTGCGAAGCAGAAGAGGGAGAAAGCCAAGGCTCGTTGGGCGGAGATTGATGCGAACAGCTGAAGGGCGATCGCATTGTATCGGAACTACTGCTTCTGCATGGGCGTGGAAAGAATCGAGGGTGGGTGGACATACGGACAACACGAGCCAGACGTGTGGTGCTTCCCGAAATGCTGCCTCGTAAGGTCAGACTTCTCTCAGCAGCACCGCTGGGTAACATGCGCGGAACTACAGGGGGGTGATCTTTCCAGCATGGACATGTTGAGTGATCTTTCCATCCCGCTCGCACAATCGTACGGTGGAGGATACGCTCCAAGACTTTGGTTTGACTGGGAAATCAACCAACGAGTCACGGCCCGATCGGCACAGCACCAACGGCGTCGTATCGTGTGCATCTTTAGTGCTTTCAAAGACACGACGAGGAATGGCAAATGTGGAGATCGGTCAAGTGGCGAAGTGACAGGGGATGCTACGATTAGGTAGCGGCGTAGGAACGAATTGGTACGAATTGAATCTCAACTCTGATACGATGTAGGAACACATTATGTTGAGCCTGAAATTCGAGCTTCTAAGTCTATCTTCCTCACGAAGAGTGAGTGTTGAATTCAGCCTTGCGCTGCGCGTTCGCGTTTGCTGCCTGCAGCTCGGAACGTTGCTTCCTGCGTGCTACCCACCCACCTACATTGCTCACCTACAACACGTATTACCGTCCGCCCAACACCACAGACGCAATACACATCTTCGAGCATCAGATGCTTGTAGTGCTCTGACACGGCAACATCGCCGCCCGGAAAATCTGCTCTTATGGCCTCGGACCGCGTCAGCTACACCGCGAAGGATGTGCTCGATTTGCTGCAAGATGTTGAGACAAACATTCGAAAAGGCGACTGGCACTTTGCAGCTTCAATCGATATGCGTAGTGATCATCACGACATGGCTTCGATTGCCCCTACGGTCGATGAATTGCATCCGCGCATTCGACTTCCTCAGCATGCCTCGCACGCTCTGATACCGCCCATTACGAACTCAAGAGAAGAGTGGCCGCCTCGCCACCCCAAGTGCCTTCGGGTGGTACCCACAGATGTGCTCAAGCGTCCACGAGTTAGACTTCCTCAACACGCTTCATGCACTCGAGCATTGCCTATCGCGAAAACAGGACAAGAATTGACATGTTCTACTGGCAACACAAAGCGCACGCGTAGTCGACATTCTCAGGACCCTGAGTCACATTCATCTCCCTCAAATGGAGGCCGATTCGCGTTGGACTCTCTAGATGGCCAGAGAACATCTGCAAACCATGAGGCCAACAGTTTCGACCTACCGGAGATGAGCTATGAAGACACGCCCCCGACAATCGCCACTCCTGAACAAGAAGACCTTCCAAACACAGCGCACATCTCTCATACAGAAGACATGGAAATAGACTATGAGCAGCACACTCTCACCGAACACCCAATCTGTGTAACACCAAGCAGCACTCGAAACAAACGTCAAAGAGCCGCTGATCTTTGGGATGACTATGATGATGACGAGCAACAACGACGTGTGATCAAACGAGTGAAGCTGGAATCACTGGCGTCAACGCCAAAGACCCCAATCCGGCAAGGAGTTTTATACGATACCTTCTCTGAACCGCCGCACCAATCAACTATGCTAGCTTGGGATGGCTTCGAGATGGGTACTCACAGCCCGATTCCGGCTTCTTGCATGGCAAAGATTGAATCCCAGAAACCCGACCCGCATGATCTTTGGCTGCTTTCTGGGGATTTATTGCATCCCAACGAAATGGACATCGACCCGCCAGAGTCACCCACCTCGAGCCGACACGTCAACAGTACATTCGGAGAATTGGAGAGATCTAGTAATGATGAGGCTCGCAAATGGAAGCAGCGAGCTCAGCCATCCCGCAATACATCTCAAATTTCAGGAGATATGAGCTTTCACGAGACCCTATTGGGACCGATATCGAGGAAAGACACTGACAGGGACTACGGACTTCCAACAAGGCCTGTAGGACTGTTAGATCTGCCGGACGATCTGCTGGACAGGATCTTTACAACCGTTCTCAAGTGCGATGATGAGATAAACCTCAGCGCTTCATGGCTCATGACTGTTGTCAACAGCGCTGCAAATGGACCTTCGGTCACGTTAAACAGTCCAGGGCTACGTGAAACAATGAAGTCTGCTTCAATCCTGCGATCCGATCTAAAGAGAATCAACGCATCCCTAAAAGCCATTCCTGGCGACAAGTGGCCGTGCGAAGCCGCAAAATCACAAACCAGCGTCTTGACACGCTCACTCCTGGCCGTAAACAAGTCGCTTCACGAGGGAGCAGCGAGGATCTTCTACGGCAGCAACAAGTTCAACTTCTCCCACCCGAAGACTTGTTGGGTGCACCTGGAAGCCTTCCTAGCCACCATCGGTTCCAAGAACGCCAGCCACATCCGCCACATTCGCATCCATGTTCCCATCTGGCACGTCGGCGTCCGACGCGATGCCCTCACCGGCGCTCTCTTCGACGCAACGAGCCCCATTACCCGCCTCGCAGCCTTCGTACCCCCCGCCGATGATCGTCTGATCTCGGCGATCAAAACCTGCGCCCACGCGTTAGGCGAGTCAGGGAACCTTGCGGACCTGCAGATTGACGTTTCGTATCAGGATGGTGTTCAGGATGGTGTCCAGGATGGTGTCCAGAATTTTATCAAACGCGACCCGGATCGACGGTACCCTATCCTCCCCGACGAAGCCGCTCACCACGAGCAGCGCAGAGACGCCGGTTGCCAGACCTTCAAACGCTGGAGTCTCAAATCTTTTGATCCGGATAAAAAGCCCAGACTGGTCGCTCACGCTGCCTGTCGTGTCGACCCGTACGAGATTCGCAGATTTAGGATGTTGCTTGCTCCTTTGGTTAGGGAGGCGGCTAGGTATGGTTGGGTTGTCGATGAGACTCTGAGGGAGGCGGAAAAGGAGACTTACGCGGGATAGTACCGTGTGTGAGTTGTGTTCTACTACAGGGGGAGGCCAGTGTGTGTGTTCATGTCGAAAGAGCAAGCAAGGACTCCATTCGCTGCTGTGAGGTAGAGTGAACGCAGAGTCTTCATCTTCGATAAAATGGAGTACACCTTACCTTGTTTCTGAATGCACAGACATTTCAATACTTCTCTGCGGTTGTCTGAGCAGCAAAATCCTGCATTACCGTTGACAGCGCGAGAGAACGGTATGGTACATGTAACGCCAACAAAGTGTGAGTTAAACGGGTTCCTTCTCTAAATGAAAGAGCAACGTCGTACATCCTTTACACATTACACATGCATTACTCCCTAACTCTCAGCCGACATGGCATCCCGCCTCTAGGCTTCGCAGTCCCTTTCTGCACCTGCCACGCCTGATCCCCAAACTGCCTCATCGCAGCCTCAGCCGCGCTCTCCCCCCTTCCATACCCATCGCCATTCAACACCCTAATCTCGTCATAAGCAGGAGAGAAATCGAACAACCGCATTGTAAGCGCAAGAATGATCCTCGACTCAATCATCGCCAGCTCCTGCCCAATGCAGTTCCGCGGCCCTTTGCTGAAAGGCACATAAGCCGGGTTCGCAGGCTCTGGCTTGCCATCGCTGCTCTTCTGCAGGAAACGCTCCGGGTCGAAAGTATGCGGGTCATTCCAATGGGCCGGGTTCCGATGAAGACCCACGTCTACGGCCCAGAGCATGAAGTTCGCGGTCGGGATCGGCGCTCCTGTTTCCGGGTCGTGCAGGTAGAAGTCTTCCTGGCCTACGCGGACTGTGCTGGCGGGCGGCTGCAGGCGCAGGGACTCCTTGATCACGGCGGTCGTGTACTCGAGTTTGTTGAGGAGGTGGGCGTTTTCCTTCAGCTGGGCGGAGGCTTGTGCTGGGTCCGGGCCGAAGACTGCATCGTGCTCGGCGCGGATGCGGGCGAGCATGGCAGGGTTCTGGGAGAGGTAGTAGTAGGCGTAGCAGATCGTGGAGCTCGTCGTGTCGTGGCCGGCGAAGAGGAAGGTTTTGATGTTGGAGATTGCGGCTGTGCGGAAAGCTGGGTCCATGTGGGCGACATCTTTTTTGTCTGCGGCGCTGCCTGATGCTTCTTTGAGGTAGGATTCAAGCGCGAGGTCAATGACATACTTTTGCCGTTTGCCGCCCGTGGCTTCGTGGCGGGCGTTGCGGGTGGAGAAGCGTTCGTCGAGGAGACGGCCGATATAGCGGTTCATCTTGAAGTTGTTCCAGGCCAGCATTATGGGCATCCGGATGTCGATGAGTTCGATCGGGTTGAATTGGACTCCGATTGGTGTCCATCGAGTCTGTGAGATGAAAGAATCGACGAGCTCGTTGGGGTGGAGCTGTGACTTGAGATCGTGGTCGAGGACGACTTTGCCGATGATGTCGACGGTCAGGTTAGTGGTTGCGGACTCCATGCGGAAGAGCTCGTTGGTTTTGGCGCGGGCGAGCATGATTGAACTGAAGACATCGCAGTTGTCGACGATGGAGGGGACGAGGGTCATGAGGTAGGCGGCACTAAAGCCTGGGTTGAAAGCAGAGCGCCACTTCTTCCATTGGGCGCCTTCGGATGATACCATGTTGCCTGCGCCGCCGAAGTTTTGCATAAAGTCGTCCACGACGGGATGCTTGGGCATGCTTTGCTTCACGGTGAACTCGTGAGCCATTTCTGGGGAGAGAGTGACTAGCGTTACAGGACCAAAGGGCCATGGATCGAAGACAAACCAGTCGCCGAGGTTGTAGTATTCCTTGATGAAAGATGGGTAGGTTTGTGGTGCAGCGCTTCCAGGCTGTTGGGCGACGACTTTGCCCATACTGATAAGACTTCCGAACAGGTACGAGTGAGGCGGACCTGGCAAACCTTTGACCAGGCTACGGTGAAAGTGCAACTTCTGCCAGAAGCGTAGGATGGTTGTGAGCAAGACGATACCGGCAGCCCAAGCCAGGCGTGTGGGCGTGAGGAGGTCCATGGTGGGAGACATGTTGGAGACACGGGGTGAGGTGTGTTCGGGGTGTCTTTAGAGAGAGGTGGAGAGAACAATGGAAGTGAGGTGTACAGTACTCTAATTTATACTAGACAATGCCACGTCTTGTGGCGTTGCTGTAGTTGTAGTCTGTCCTCCATAGTCCAACAAGCCCTTGAAGGATCCCGCACCCACATACAGTATACCTCCGTCTTTAGGGTATAGCGTGACGGGCCACCACTAGTCGGAGTATATATAGTACTATGTAACAATGCTGCAAAACATCATGGCCATGCCTACCTTACCTACATAAGTGAAGGTCCCTTTATGTTGTCCACGACAGTCAGTGTATGACGTCGTACCTACTAGTAGTAGTAGGAGCGTGCGTTTGCTAATGCCCTTGCCTTGGCTTAGGTGTAGAGGTAGGTATCGTTTTCCTACTTGTTCTTCGCGTTAGAGGAGATTCTAGTAAAAACAACAAAATCACATCAACGAAGTCAATACGAAATACGAAACGAGAGGTCACCAAAGGCATGTCGTCAGACGAACAGAGGCGCATCGGACTCGCATGGCAAATGCCGGGATCTGGCCAGAATGCGAGTGCGAGTGGGTCGCCGAGCTGTGCTCCAAGCAGCAGCCGCCGCGCCTCCGACCATGACGACCTACTGCACAACGGCGAGACCAACGTCTGGCATACCCAACACGCCCACAATAATCAGCTATACCAACCACCACCACCACCTACCGTTAATAACACATCACCACTGCACTCCGCTACCTTACCACCGCCAACACCATCAGCTACCCTCACCACCATCAACCCTCCACCACATCATTCTGAGGCAGCAGACTCCGACCCTGATTCCGACTTCGAGCTTGTAGACTCCGACACACCACTGCAAATTGACGGAAATATCGATACAAAGGTTACGCCTTACAAGTACATCCCAACCGCATTGAGGCAACAAACGGCCACTCGCTCAACCAGAGGCCATCCCAAACCCCAAGATCAGTGGGACGACGACGAGGACTGGCCAGCCACAGCAGGCGCCAAGAATACCATGGAGGGCGACAACGAGTACAATCAGCCCGAGTGGAATCAGGCTGGACCACATGCCGACGCGCAAGACCTTGCCGGACCAGGCGACCACGGATTGCTTCAATGTACTGTTACGAAGCCCCAGAAAGAGGGCGAGGGCACACAGAACCTTTACGTCTCATACCTTGTAACCACAGACGTATGTACAACACTCCTGGAAGTTTAGGCTCGTAGCTAACCAACAATCCATCTAGACCGACTTCAAGTCTTTCCAGACCTCGCACCAAACCGCGCGCCGGCGCTTCACCGACTTCATCTTCCTCTACAAGACCCTTGTCAAAGAGTACCCTCAATGCGCCGTACCGCCCGTGCCAGAGAAGCAGAACATGTCCTACGTCCGCGGCGATCGCTTCAGTCCTGACTTTACGGCTCGTCGTGCGCATTCTCTCCAGCGATTCCTCAAACGCCTGACACTACACCCTGTACTGCGCCGCTCCACGATCCTCACACTATTCCTCGAGAGCAACGACTGGAATGCTACAATGCGTAGTAGACCCGCACGCGGTCTCAGTAGTAGCGATGGCAACTCTGGCGGCGTGCTCGAAACTTGGACCGACTCCTTCCTCAACGCTTTCACCAAACCACACAAAGCCGACAGACGCTTCACCGAGGTTGAAGACCGCGCCAAAAAGCTAGACGAGGATCTCGCAACTGTCAGCAAAACGGTAGCCCGGGTCGCAAAGCGCGAGTCCGACCTCGAAACCGACTACGCCGATCTTGCTCAACAATTCCAGAAGCTTTCTGCTCTCGAGCCCGGTGTGACAGACGAGCTGACAAAATTCGCGACCACTTTGCAAGACACAAGCGAAGGCTGGAAAGAGCTGCGCGATCACACAGACCAGAGTTACCTAGGCTCGCTGAAAGACATGGAAGCGTACGGCCTCAGTGTCAAGTCACTCCTCAAGACCCGCGAGCAGAAACAGCTGGACTTTGAAGCTCTCACAGATTACCTCACCAAAGCCGCACAAGAACGGGACTCGCTCGCCTCGCACGGCGGCAACATGGGCGCTTCAGGCTTCTTGCGCCAGAAGATCGAAGATGTCCGTGGTGTAGACCACGAGCAGGCGCGCCGCGAGAGACAACGAAGGCTTGAAGTGCAGATCCAACGGCTGCAGACGGAGGTTGAGGCTGCGAAGAAGACCAGCGAGGCTTTCGACGAGGAGGTTGTGAAAGAAGTTGGCGATTTCGAAAGGATCAAGGCTGTGGAGTTTAGAGATGCTTTGGAGGGGCTTGCGGACGCCAATGTCAACTTTTTCCAGAACAATGTGGAGATCTGGGAGAAGTTTGTCAAGGATCTTGAAAGTCTGCAGCAGGAGAGGAAAGGAAGTCGTGCTGATGCTGCTGCTTGATCAGTGGGGACAGTATTGCATAGTCTGACGAGCTGGGCTGGTACTGAGAGATGCATTCTTAATGAATGTCGAGATATTAATTTGTAATGAACAAAGTCATGATCACGATACTTTCCGAGAGGATCTAGATACCGAGACCTCTCACGCACGTTGACCTAAGACCGGTAACTGTGAGCCCAAAATATCGATGAGACAGAACCTCGATCCATCTCGATTTACCAAAACGCGTCTAACTCACCGTCATCACTTGCAGTTCATTTCACCTCCCCCTCCTTCTTCCTTTCCTCCTCCGCCTCCTGCTTGAACAACTCCTCCCAATACTCCTTTCTGTACCCGTCCATCAACCCCGTAAACCTCTCCCCACCTTTCACCCAGCCTTTGACTCCACCTTCCAGCACAAGGACTTGCATGTCGTTGTCGCCGGCGACTTCGCGCACGTGCTCGAGGAACCAGGAGGCGCAGCGGGGGCCGCGGCCGCGTGAGGAACCTGTGATGGATCAGTAGGGGCATGGGGGAGTGAGGAAGGTGATGGGTAGGGATTGGGTGATTCGGGGAATGGTTTTGCTTACCGCAGGTGAAGACGACCCATTCGATGTTTGCTTTGTAGGCGAGTTCGTACCTGATCACAAAAGTATTAGTAAGAACTTGGTATTGGGTGTTTCCGTCTCTTTTGTTTCCTTGTGTCGAATAGGTAGAGAAGCCGATTGATGATATTCCCACTCTTGCATTTTGTTTCTCGACGCGAATGAGATTACTTAATGTAGCAGAGCAAATTCCTCGATCGATCTCTCTTTTAACCGTGGAGGAAACGTACGCTATAGCTTCCAACCTTTCTTTAGATGGGAAGAGAACATGAAAAGCAGACATGATTTAGTCCCACGAAGATGGAAGCTGGGAGCTCGGGACGAAAGAAAGTAGAGAACGCAAACTCACAGCATCCCCCTATTCCACCAAAACCCTTGAGCCGGAATGTTCAAAGATCCTCTAATGCTCCCACCTTCGTAGTCCGTCCGACGCACATCGATGATCAGCATCGAAGCAATTTTCATCGACAGAATCATTTGAGCGCGCGGGGCTGGCATTGTTCCTGCTTCTAAGCGAGGAGCCGGGAAGGAGGCGTGCCATGGCTTCTCTTCTTCTTGGTCTTTCTGTGCGGTGTTGGTGAGATCTTGGGGAGCGGCCATCTTCGAGGTTCTGGATTGGGTTGGCGGGCGTGATGGGTTGATGACCTTTCCCTAGTAGACTGATACTTCGTGGTCGCGGAATTGGAGATTTGAGGGAAGAAGGCTCGTGTTGTTACTTTGATATGTGGCGCTTTTGGAAATGTATCATATAGTTGAGAGGTGACTTATCAAGTGGGGCGCGCTTGTTCGGGACCGAACTTCATGGCTATGTGTAGTCCGACATCGTCTTCGGCATCTTCTAATCTGTTCCAATGTACGAGCAACTCCAATCACATTAATCTCGCTGGCTAAACAGAAGATATCCATTATCGTGCGTTGGTGATGCAGGTCGTGACACGAACACAGATCAAGATGATAGCAGAAAAGTACTAGTTAGACTTGAACTGCGCGAGCAGTATGAATTAAGCAAGCCGCTACATCTGGCTACATGTGATCTAGACGGGGAATCTGACCTTTCCCCTTTACCCTAGCTTCCCAAGAAGAAGAATGAGCAAAAGAGAGAAAACTGCCCCTAAAACAATAAGAAAGCAACAACAGCCTGTTAGAACGCCTTATCGCCCCAGTGGTCACAGATTTATCCTCATGTCGACCACTGGCTCAACGCCTCTTTCTGCTTGCTTGCTGCTGTACATGAGGCCCGCTTCCCTTTCCTCCTAGGCCTCGCTCGTAACGAGTAGTACACGACACAAAAGAAAAACACACCAAATTCCGCGAAAGTACCCTGGGGTGGCGTGCTGAGCTCTGCGCTCTGCGCTTCAGGGGTTGATGAGAACGTAGCCAATTCCTGCGCAGTTTCGCAAGTCCAGAGGTCTTTCACCGCTGCAGTCCACGATCAAGCCATAGCTTGAAAGTCGTCAATGCCGATGCGATTTACTCAGACCTCCCACGGTTTTCGGGATCCCCGAGCCTTCTAGTACTCTGGTTGGTGCGCGACGGAATAGCCAGCAAAATCAGTCGCACCCTCAGACGAAGGATCCATAGTGTTTCCAAGAACAGCGTTGTTAGAGTTGTCGTAGGCGGATGCTGATTCGCCTTCGGCTCCAGTCTGTCCAGGACGTTGATGTTCACCGCGGGCAACAAGGTTCTACATCAAGGTGTCAGTAAAATTCTGCAGTTCTCGTCACCTCGAGTGAAGGCCGGTGCGCAACTCACCTCTCTGTACCTGGCGAGGTAGATCTTGAGTGCCTCGCCATAATTCTCGAAACCAAGAGACGTCATGGCGAAAAGGATATCTTCGCCGTTGACGGTCTTGCGCTTCTCCTGTTGGCATTTCTCCGAAGCTGATGAGCATTGATTGTTAGCAAATCTCATTTGCCACTAATGGGATAACCGTGAATCGTTACGTACCTTCACTCGTGATGAAAGATATGAACTCCGAGACACACTCTTGCATGCACTCTTTCGCTTCCTTGGCGATTTTGGCATTCTCGGGCAGAGCCGACTTCATGATCCTCGCGACTGGAGCAAAATTTTGTATGTTAGCGTCTGTATGCAAGTGCGCTTTGTCGGCGCTCTTGAACGCGCTAGATGACGAGCGCTGCGCGGGTGGTGATGAGGACGACTGCGGGGAGGATGAAGGCATTGCGATTCGCGCCTCGCATCACCCGGTCGCGCGAATCGAAGGCTTCAGATGGTTGGCTTTCAGAGGAGCTTCTGATTCGACGAAGACCGGGAAGACCAGATGCGAGTACTGTAGGTGTTATATGTCGGTGGTGAAAGCCCGAGCGCGACAAGGTCACAGCAGCGGGCCATTGCGGGTGTTAAAGGGAAGATTGGGTACACAAGACGTCCCAATCGACAGGGAAGGACCGGGGAGTAGCCAGTTGTTTTGCGGGCAGAGCACGCAAGGTAGGGTCACATGCGAGAGTCGCGAGGCATAACACACGTCTCGTCTGATGGGTAGGATGTGTGTGATGATTGTGATGGAAAGGGGGAGAGATGTTAATGTACGCACCATTTGCTATGGGTAGCCATCGATCTTGCTCCTTGACTTCGAAGTCGTAGCCCAGGTCGAGGTCTGGTCTGTTCATGTCGGCAGCATCGCCCTCGGTTTGCTGAGGAGCATCGTCGTCGGGTGACGGTGCCGAGTGTTGCACGTCGTCGGTGTCGCGGGGACTCTGTGACATATTGTATTCGGCGGGTTGCAGGCTCGGGGCCTAGCGTGGGTCTCTTCGTTGGCGAGTGATTCGCTGGCAAGACACGTCACTTCCAGAAGTAGGCTGACCGTCTTTGCGGCCTGGCCCGAAGCGGATTCCCTGCTGCAGATGGGCGTTGGAGCTGGTGCGACGTGGTTGTGAGCAGCGATGCGCAGCGATGCAGGCCGATAGGGCTCCCGGTGCCGGCAAATGCCACAGTTCCGCAGTGGCGGGCAGCCTGTTACGCGGAGGGTCAAGGCGGTGTAACGCAGGGCCTTTGCAAGAATGCAGCCAACGGTAAAGTATGAGAGTCTAAGCTCTGCGCGCGCGAGCACGATCAACGCCGCAGGTTGCGTGGTGCAGCGGCGGTGTGAGTGTGAGTGCGAGCAGGGATGCCACTTAGCGCAGTCGACATGCGCAGCTAAGCAATCGTAAAAACGAGTCAGTCAATCGACGTCAGACGGGAAGGGCACTGAAGGTAAGGTAGTTGTAGTGACGCGAACAACCGGACAGGTGCATGTATTGTTGTCGATGGATTGGGGTTGGAACTGGATTGGACGCGACGCAGGTGTTACGCCCGGGAGTGGAAGTTGAAGTTGAAGAGGCGGGTTGCCAAGCCAAGCGACTGTCTTTTACTGTACGGATGCCCGACGCCTGCTGCTTGAAGACGTCCAACTATTTACCGAGGGATTGGGGAGAATGAAGGATTGATCCACGTACCTTTGGACAATACACGCGCTTCTTTAGCTGCTGGCGGCGGCGATTATGCAATGCGATGCGATGCTGATGGTGGCAGAGAATCGGGTGGTAGAAAGGACTTGGACTCGGTGCGTCGCAATATTTTAGAGGGGTTGGGCTAAATGTGCATAGAACAATAAAGTAACGTACTTTGTGCGACAGGCCAAGGTCAGCAATAACTACAGTAATCAATCATATCAACGACCTAACAGGCCGATTGATAGAGTAGACTTGCGAGCAAGATGAATGCGGCCCGCCACCAAACTTCACCAGCCATTCACCCTTACCCAACCCCCTTCTCCTTCTGCCATTGGTGAGTCGCACTTCATCACCAATTTATCTCACCACCTACATGGTCACAGCAATTCCTGGGCCTGGCGTAGTTCCCATGGGCGCCTCCACTCTCATCAAGATCTCCGCAGCAAGTCATGTCATCTTGCGCCGGGACATGCCATGCCAAACCGAGCTACAAGCACGCCCGCCGGTTTCATACATCCAACACGAGAGGATCCTGTTGCAGAGCGAACTAGCCAACGCAATTCAATATGCTGACTTCGAGAGAAAGATGAGCAACCTAATGATTAAGCCTATCCCCATGCGCTGTCATCAACTCTGACGAACACACCCTTTTCCCACGGAACTATGTACAGTCCAGTCTTCCCATCACTTACCATCCCCAACAAAAGGACATGAAGTCCAAATCGCCCACTCCCCACACAGCCGTACCTGACATCCGGCCCTCGCTCTCGGGAACCCAATCACCACGTCACCCAGCCTTTGAGGCCTCGTGTATTGGGCAGCGCTGAGGCGCTTCCAACGCAGCTACTTCCAAAGCTACTGTACCTACTTGCCGTGCTGCTGCTGAAGACGCCAGCGCATACTTGCCTTAGTTCCCTCTGTTCTCCCTACATCACTACACACCTACCAACGTACAGTATAGTACTTGTGCGTGGGTATCGAACCGGTTTGCGTAGAGAAGTGTCGCGTGGCATATGCATTACTTGGGAGCGTTGTGGCCGGTGCCTGCCTGAACGCTAGCTGGCTGGCTGAGCTGGGTCTGACCAAGATTCGAGACTGCATTACATCGATTCTCTGCCTCGGGTATAGTTGCATAAGACATGCGTATGTGCGATGGTCTCGCGATGGTTCGGTCCACTGCGAGCGCAGGCAGATATGGTCAGGTGATTATTGAGAGC
>Ga0265798_10002469_pt1 | contig 27332 bp, 15 predicted proteins | sample P3T30metagenome_FD_192430 | JGI IMG/M metagenome (GOLD analysis project Ga0265798, IMG submission 192430) | Plant litter microbial communities from East Loma Ridge, Irvine, California - P3 T30 | ecosystem: Environmental > Terrestrial > Plant litter > Unclassified | place: USA: California...
TGTTCGTTCGCTTGCTCACTTACTTCCTTGCCGGGCGCTTACGGTTGCGGTTATGTGCTGTATGTGAATGGAGATGCGTCCTCGGTTCCTTCCTCCGGCGGGGTGCCCTTTGCCTGGGAAAGGTACTGTAAGGTCACTATACCAACAATCGTCCCACAAGTGAGATGTTCGTAATGTCAGTGACTCGGACCAATATTCATCGAGACCGAAGCTTAGAGATACATGACCTACATCGCCAATAGCTACCCAACAGTTCGCATAGCCCTACATGCATCACCAAGCTACATCAACATCAACAAGATCCATCAAAAAATAACACATGCTACCCGACCCAACGCAAGCAACAATAATGCAAGTCGAGCTCGGGTCAGACCCACCAACACGTACACATGTACCCGCTAACCCACCCAGCTGCATATCCATTTACCGAACCCAGTAAAGCCAGCCATTCCTGCATCACTGCCTGAGCCTTAGGTATACTAAGGAGGAATACAGCACGTGGCGAACTCGTACTGGCCTGGGAAAGTCCTCTGCTGTCACGGACTAGAGGGAGAGTCAGAGTTGGGCGTTTTTGGTGTGGGTGTTGGTCGGTGTAGGTTTTGGTGTACTGTATGTAGGTGGGAGTCATAGTTAGGACGACGATGTGGAGATGGATGATGGCCTTGGCCGATGAGATGCAGAACATCGATCGAGTTTCGCGAGAGTGAAAACTGGGAAGTAGTGTCCCTTGGTAGCAGTAGCAGTAGGTATGTAGTCATAAAGGTCACATGTAAAGCAACAAGGAAGATCCCATATCCCAGAAGAGAAGGAACCCATCCCCGAACGTGAACAGCAGCAGATCGCAGTTCGCCCGTGAGTACTGTAGTGGGTCCAAGGTCGCGGGTCACGAGAAAATGGGCAAGCGTGACGACAAAGGCAGAGGCAAGGGCAAGACGAGGCGAAAAAGTAAAAAGAGGCGAGGGAGCCGCCCGAAAGGCCGCAAAGGCGAAGGAATCCCACGCGCGTCCACGCCTAAAATGCCACGCCTCGGAAGGACGGCGAAACGCACATGCTCGAGCAGGGACTGGGGCAGAAAGGGAAGAGAAGAGGGGGGGCGATCAGCGCGAGTTTTGTTTGGACGTCGGCCGGCCGGCGTGACCGTGAGGAGATGCGGGTTTAGCGAGACAGGTTGGAGGTACGAAATGAGTACTGAATACCAAATGATTATTGGGACAGGAAATCGTACGATGGTGGTAGTTGCTGGTGATGGTGTGGTGATCAAACGGCGAATGAAGTGGCGTGAAATATTTGATTGGAAGGAATCCAAGAACACGAGGGTGAGAGCAAGGCAACAGCTTGTGTAATAAAGTGAGAAAGCGAGCGTTTTGATTAAAAATAAGGCTAGCTAAGCGAGTTTGTAGATACCGCCTGACCTGACCGACCCATGTATCCTTTCCAGCGCATAGCCAACCTCCTCGGTCTCGCGCGCTCGAAAACCGGAGCACGCCTAAGACCGAAAACCCAAAAATGATAAAGCGCTAGATATGAAGGTAAGAAGAAAAGTGCATATGGGGTATTCTGAAGCAAGAATGATGGGCAAGACTTTTGTTCCGCCGCCGTGGTTCCCTCCGATCTCTGTCCGAAGAAATGCAAGCAATGTAGCACGCTTGAAACGCGTAAATTGGATGACGCCGTGGCATCCGTCCGTGGTATTGTTGTCGAGAATTGTGAATTATCGTACAGCCGCCGCTCCATATGTGCCGCGTAATGTGATGAGTTTTAGATCCTTCCCGTAGGTCGAACTCCCGTGGACTGTATATTGTCCTAAGTGGTGATGATGGTTGTGGTGATAGTGATAGTGATGTAGTGGTGTGTTGTGACTTGTGTGGATCAAGCGCGTGACTCAGACTTGGGCGGCAAGAATCGCCACCTAATCTACTGGTGAGGCGCAGCGAGGATGGGCCCGACGTTGGCGTCGAATCGCATGCTCCAAAGGCGAATTCCAGTCATGAGTTTCTCGGTGCGTTCCAGCTCGCGGTCGCGTCCGAAGATGGCATCGACGAACTCGCAGCCACTGTTCTTGCCCATGGTGACCTTTTTCGCGTCGCGGCTCTCCTTCTTAGCCGCCTTCCACATGTAGTTCTCGCAAATTTTGAGAAGCTTGTTGAAGCGTTGCCAGAGCCGTTCGCCAGAGTCGAGGAATTCGTCGACCAACTCGCGGGACTTGGTTTGGCGAATGCGCGACATGGTGTCTTCGGCTCGCTTGATCTTGCCGGCGAGTTGAATGAGCAGGAGCCAGAGTTCGCCTGCGATTTCGGTCATGGGAGTTGCCGGGCCGAAGAAGAAAACAGTCCAGTCGTAGATCCACTTCCCAAGGGAATTCGCATCAAAGACTGAGCCGAGTAGAAGAATCGGCTCTTCGGTGGGATCCCAGTTCTTATAAGAGTAGCCTGCAGGAATTCCAGCGCGACGGGCATCCTCCTCAGTTGCTTCGGCTGGAGGCTTGGTCGCATTGCTGGTGCGTGGGCGCGGCGGCTGCGAGGCATAGGTTGGCTTTGAAGCTCCTGAAGCACGGCGTGGGCGCGGAGTGGGTTCTGCTGGAGAGTATGTAGGCACCTGACCAGTTGGATAATGATCAGCTCGTGTTCCGTGGTGGTAACTTTGATGACGCTCGTACGGCGGCGGACGCGTCGGCGACCTTTCGTAGCGCGGCAGATACTCGTAATCGTAATCAACCTCGTCGTAGACGTATGGCGACCGCGGGGAGGAGTGGTGCTTGCTGCTAGAGTGCCGACGCGGCTTTCGGCTGTCCTTGGCGGCAGGCACCCGGTAGCTATACCGAACGCCGGCGTACTGTTGGTGGTAGTCACTTACATAGTCGGATCGGTGCTTGGGCGTCGAGTACGCTGAGCTGTAGTAGCCGGGCGAGGAGCGCTCGGGCTCCGGGTCGTAGTAGGACTTGCGCGGAGATGTGGTGGTGTAGGTGGTCTTGTAGGTGGTGTAGTCCTGGGTCGCGCGCCGGGTGTGGCCTGGCTTGGGTGTGGTCGTCGTCGGGTACGAGTACTGTCGAGGCGAGAAGTAGCCGTGCCCCACGCCTGGCGCAGGCGTGTGCGGCGGGGTTCGATAGTCCTGAGGCATGTAGTATGGCGGGACTACTGGATGTTGTGTCTGGAACATCGAGGGCCGATGGTGGCGTCCAGACGCGCCGTTGAGTAGTAGGTGATGGTGCTAAAGAAAAGGTCGAGCGGATGGATCAGGTGTCGGTCGGTCGCAATACCGGGGTCCTTATCTGGGGTGTCGAGTTCGGTGACAGGGTGGAGGAGTGGAGGGAGGAAGTTGAACGCGGCTCCTGTTCTCTGATGTGTACATTTGGGCTGGTATGTGGCGATTGCAACGGAATGCAATCAAGTACGAGATCCGTGGAAAGATCTCGTGGCACAGCGAAGGCGATAGACGGATGATTTGAAATGTGCGGTGGTGGTGACGAATGGTTTGTCCCGAAGAACGATAGCAGAGGAGAAGAGAGGAGGCTGGACGAGTAGCGGGCGTAGGCGAGGGTATATGGGGTGGAGAGAAGGGCGCGCACAGGGCTGCTCGCGAACGGGTGGAAGAGTGGAAGTTGGGCTAGCCGGCGTTAGAGCAGGCAGAGGCAGCGTGTCGCAGCAGGGGCCTGCACGGCAAAGGCAAGGGAGACAACGGCGTCGTCTCCGTCCCCAAATCAAAGCCAAATCGCCGGGGCGCAGCGCAGTGGCCTCTCAGGAGCGTGGCAAAGAAGGCGGTCGAGGCGGCGACGACGACAGGGCAGGACGACGAGTCGTGGTCGTGCCGTGAGAGGATAGGGGGTGGTCGGCAGTGGTAGGAGCAGAGAGAAAGATACACGCAGGGCAGGGCTGGCTGGCTCGCGGGAGACAGCCTCTCTCAGCCCAGCGGTTTGGAGAGACTAATGAAACCGCTGCTATGTATGCATGTCGGCCCGGAAGTCTCTCGTTATGATGATGTGATGCTATGTACCTTGATGCAGCCCGGTGGAAGAAGACGAGGCGCAGCAGGAGTACTGTAAGGTATGGAGTGAGAAAAGTGAGGTGAAGTGAGGTGAGGTGAGAGAAGGTACTTGGAATCGTGATTCGAAATCGTGTGCAATCATATACATGTATGTTACCTATGGCTGATCTTGTACCGTTCCTATGATACCCCCACCGGGTACCTCCCCCCTCCCTTCTACCTTCACTTACTTTCGATCACTCCCTCCCTTCCTCTCTCGTAAGCGGCGCATGTACTGTCCACCACGTGCGACGGCGAAGGTGTTGCATTATTGCTAACTTTGGCCAAGTGTCAAGGGCAGGGCGAGGACGAGTCAGCGCTGTGTCACCCTCATAAGGTACCTTACCCTGCGTCGTCCACCAGTCAGTCTCTTGCAGATTCTTCCACTCTGATACTACTCAGGACTGCCAGCTGCAGCTACCCATCTTGACATGGTAACATGCCCTCCCGGCACGCAGCGGCACGGCAGCAGTTCATGCTGCCCTGTACATGCAATCATGCAAGTGACATGTATGCTGTTTGCCAGCAGCGGCGCGTCACCGCCCAGAAACATGCTCGCCCAACGCTCGTCCAGACGTGTTCAGGGCTGTCCAACCAATCCCGAGGGTGCCTGCATCGCTTCTGCAGGCGTACAGATACGGCACCTTGAGTGCTAGTCGCAAAGTGTGTCTGTGTCTGTGTCTGTGTGTGATGCATGCGGCGTGCCTTATGGGCGGTCCGTGTCTGCCTCCGAGCTGGGGGAGGAGGCTGGTAGTGGTGGGTGCATCCTTTGGCTGCTACAACAGTCATCCTTCTCGTCTGCCTGCCGAGTGCATCCTCCCTCTCATAGCGGGATGGTATGTGCATTATTTTCCTATCGTCTTCGTCTGCCGGCTCGAAACATCTGAGACGAGCCTAGCTTCCGAGCCTGCCGTCCTCGCAACGCTCTCTGCTCTTCTTCTGGAAGAAAGCACGCCCTCGAGTGTTGACTTCAATTCTTCTGTCGCAGGCGTCGCACGCACCAATCTCGTTTTTGATTGCTCGCGAGCCGCCTCTTCAGGAAAACCAAGCAGGTCGTTTCGTTGAGCAAACGCCACGCACACAATATTTGTCGCCTCATGTAATCCATCCAACGCACCATGACACGCCGCTTCACCGCGACTCGACTCGATGCGAGCTAACAAGACGCACGCTGTGTCGCCCGCCTAAGCTCCCCCATACCCATACCGTCACAGTATTTTAGTCCCACACTCCTACAGCGCCAACATGTAGTCTCCGACAAGGCAAAGGCGGTCTCGGAAATCTAACTGGTTTCCAGCCAACTGTTTATTAGATCTTCCCGCCCCTGTAGCTCGCAACGCTACCGGTCGCCGGCTTTGTGCATCCGTACCCGCCGTTGGATGAGGATGCACACGCCGCCAGTTGCTCCCCCTTGTCCATTGGCCACCGGCGCACCTTGCCATGCGCATCTGCCCAAAACAAATCATATCAACAAGATTCGCACAACAGGCGGTGGGCTTGACTTTCCTCCCTGGCCTGCAGCAGCGCTGGCACCGAGCGGTCGCGTGCGCCAGTCGTTCACACATTGATCTCTCGTTGCCATAGCTAGCAATGCGTTATTGCAGAGTTTTCGCAAACCATCGATGATTCAACTGCACCCTTGAACGATGCAATGCGCGAGCATGTCACAGCGCCGCCGCCACCACCCTGGTTGAACCTAGGATGAGAGGTGTGATGTGATGGGCGAGGGATGGCTTTTCATGCGTGTCTTGGTCCCGCGCATCTGCGTGCGACATATGCGATTTCGTGCGAAAACAGAGGCTGTGCGCATGATTGCCTATTTCTGCCCACGCCGCACCGCACCGACAACAAATGGCGAGTCTACTGGGCTCGCCCTGCATCCCTCATGATGTTAGTGAGCGGTCTCGGCATCAACAACCACGCACGAGACATGGCAAAGTTCGCATTTCTCCATTTCTCCATCCCAGCAACAGTCACGATTCCCATACACGAATCAGCCCACCGACATTTCACTTTTCTCTTCTCCCCCCACCCCAGTTCGCCCTTCCTTAGTCTCCAATATCAGGCGGACGCACAAATAAAACAACACCGGCTCGCCGCAGCTGTCATCGATCGATTCGATGCGATAACTACGATCCGATACGCCATGCCACGCCATGTCCTCTCCCTGTGTTTTCCTCTCTCAGGACAATACAACCTGTCACTTTCGTGAGCTTCCACGACTGGAAAGCCATCACCTGAGATAAACCCCACGCACGCAGGGGGCGGGTTTCGTGCTCTGCGGTACGACCTCTGGCGGATAGCGACAGACAAAAAAATGCCGCCACCAGTCTTCCGAAGTTGCGTGGACGAACCTGGCTCATCCGTTTCCGAGGAACTGAACTCGTTCCCTGGGTGGGTGCCGTCGGACGCAATCTTGAGGATGGCGACCGTGAACGTCTCGGTGGCTGGGATGTAGGCTGTGGCAGCCCGAGCGAACCACACCGCAGAGCATGAGCATACTGGGTATGGCCTTCTATAGTAAGTCATGCTGACCTTCTACTAAACGGTGTAGCTGTCAAGAAGCGGGTCCAACCGCAACAAAACAGGGCATGACATGGATAAGTTCGTGTTTCTTGCGGGGATGACCCAATTGCAAAATTTAGCATCGACACTACACAGAGCCTCATAGGACACATGGGCGCGGTATTTGAATTGCCATGACTCCATATAATGGTAATAGAGTCATGTCATTAGTGTGTTGACGTCGTCTGTCTGGCTCGGTACTATTATTACGACCCAGTCGGTTGCCATGTAAGTATGAAAGTTTTCCCAAAACTGCCTAAATCTCTCTCGTCAAACACTACCAAAACACATCCCCAAGAACGCCTTCAGTGTCGCACAATATCGGCACCGAGTATCACAAACACGCACGAGTCTCATCACCACCAACCAACGGGGGCCAATCAAGGCCCGACCGCATCATACATCCCCCCAAAGATGTCGGTCGCGCCTATGCTAAGCATGAGCACGAACACGAGCAGCACGTCGCTCGCACGCCATCTCGACAATCCAGTACCACCGCCCAGCCTAGTTCTGGACTGCCCGGTACTGACAACAGGCTTTGACCTCGACAATGCAGTACCACCATCAAGCTATGGTCTCGACCAACCGATCGCCCAGCCAATTCTAGGCCTAGACATCAGCATCGACTTCAACGACACCACCGACCCAGCCACACGCAGCGACACGCCTCAGCCTAGTAGCGACCACAACAGCAATGACGACAACAATCAAAACGACAAGAAAGTCGTCCTCCTCGGCCCAGTCTCCGCCGGCACCATCGCGCAAAGACGAGCCCTCACCCGCGCCATCCGCTCTTTCGCCCAACGCCAGCTGAGAACGCAATTCTCCACAACCTCTTTGAGTCTCAGACTAGAGCAACAGCGCGAGAGTAGTCGCAGCCGGCAACGCAGCCCCAGCCGCTCGCGCGACCTGCAGCTGCAAAGATCCCACGAAGGCAGCGCCATCGCCATGAGACGCTGCCAGAACCGGGTTCTGAGATCTAAGCGTCGCGCTTCCAGCAGGCTCGGGCATGGGCATACGCTTGCGCCGCCGGGACAGACTGCTGGTGGTGGGCAGCGGGTCTTGGTCAAGAAGGCTTCGAAGATTGGGAGCGAGATGATGTTCTTTGGAGAGTTCAAGGCGAATCCTGGGAGGCAGTGGTTTAACGGTTGCGTTGTTTCTTGAGATTTTGAGTTTGCGACTGGATTGAAGATTGAGACCGAGACTGAGAATGGAGAGGGTCGGTGAATGGGTTATTTTCCTTTGTCTAATGACGATGATGATGGATGAGATGCAAAATCTGGGAGTGTACATAATGATTACGTGTGTTTAGAATTGATGATCATGCCTGTTATACAGATTACATCTCAGACAGTTGATGTCAGTAATGCGGCTCAAGATAAAATATATTTCATTGGTTGAGACTGCCTTGTGGCTCAACAGCCGATTTTAAGCTTTCCGAGGACTCGTCCCCCCGCAAACGACCGTGGACTGACGCAGCCGCCTGGAGACCGAGCCAGCCACATGCGCATGCAAGTGCTACTGTTGGTTTGATCTCAAGGCAACATCCTTTTCAACTCCAAGACTCGATACTACACGAATCCATCCTGATACAGCCATCTGGAGCATCAACGCCAGCGCACCTCACTCTCGCGACCAACACCATCCAACCAGGCAACCACCAGCATGGCGACAACATCATCACCAACCCAGCTCCTCCTCCTCGCCGATCACCTCAAACTCTCCCTCCTCGAACGACAACGAGCAGTCTCTCTCAAGCTCGAAGTCGGCAAAGATGACGCCCAGATCACCCGCTCCCTAACATCCTTCCAAGAAGGCCTCGAGCACCTCGAAGCCCAACAATTCGAACTCGGAGAACCAGAAGATCCAAACTCCGACATCTCAAACCTACGAAAGCAGTTCAACGACCTCTACAAACAGTTCCACGGTGAAGCGCCGCACACTCCCGAAACGCGACGGCCCAACAACCCAGACCTGAGCGAAGACTTCGCGGCGGCGCAAAGCAGGCCTTCGCAAGCCAGACGCAACAAGAGTGTGCGCTTCCGCGACAACCCAGGCGAGGAAGAACAGGAAGACCCGGTCGACACGGCCAATCGCGCAGCTCTCTTCTCGGACCAAGAACGCTATACCGACGAGCCGGCGGGCCCCGACCAGAGCGAGCTGTCTAACCAGGTTATACACGAACACCACAAGAATGTTCTGCGCGAGCAAGACGAGCAGCTGAACGTTCTCGGCCAGAGTATAGGCCGGCAGCGCGTTCTGGGGATCTCGATCGGAAACGAGTTGGACGAGCAAAACGAGCTTTTGACGGATGTCGAGAGTGGGGTGGATAGGCATCAAAGCACACTCGATCGCGCCAGGACGAGGCTCGGTAATGTTGCGAGGAAGAGTAAGGGGAATGGGAGCTGGATCACTATTGCTATACTTATCATCGTTCTGATGTTGTTGATTATTGTGTTGAAGTAGGCGGGCTTCTGTGTTGATTCTTGCTATTGGCTGTACAGAGATATCCCGGAGCGTACTGATCTGGCTTGTAGGTCATATACCGATTTACAATCCATTCTCTTAACTTGCAGTCGGGTTGGCGATCTGGCATACGGGTGGTGTTTTATTTGTAGGCCTCCGAAAGACGGTCTTTCTAGCATCTCGCAAGCCATTCTCGGATCTTCCAGGAAGAGACTTGTGAGAATGAGAAGCGATAAATTTAATGCATGCTTCATCCGGTCTACAAGAAGCTCCTTGACTCCGATTCCAATTGAAAGCAACGGCTTTTAAGTTCGCCAATCCTAGCGCTAGGAATGAGCCGAAAGTCCTCGGTAAAGTACATGTACCTCCTCAATTGGGAAAGGTAAACTGATAAAGATAAAGAAGTGACAGACTACCTACGTATACGTCAAGGCTCAGACAACGACGAGACAACAGGCTTAGAACCGCATATCGGTGCTATTATAAATCAAGACACCCACACTTGACTTTTCACCGAAGCTTTTGCTCGGCTTCCATTGACATCAAACAAGAGATCTGACAACTCACTCAAGGCCTACACAAACACTGAAGGTTCGTCCACTACAATCATGCATCTCAACCTCGAAGGCAAAGTGGTCCTGGTGACTGGTAAGTAGACAGCCATCTTCATCAGTAAGAAACCCCTCAGCCTAACCAAACCCATCCCAGGCGGCACCAAATCCATCGGCAAAGCAATCGTGCAATCCTTCCTTGCCGAAGGCGCAACAGTGCACTACTGCAGCCGCACCGAAGCCGACCTCGCCACCGCCCACTCCTCCGACCGCGCCCACGGCTCCGTCGTCGACGTCTCGCAAGCCGAGAACGTCAAATCCTGGGTCGAGAGCAGCGCGGCCAAAAGCGGCAAAATCGACGTCGTCGTCGCCAATGTTTCTGCCCTGGTGATGGGCGACGACCCGGCCGACTGGCACAAAGCCTTCGGCACCGACATGATGGGCACCCACTCGCTCGTCAATGCCGCCCTGCCCTACCTGAAGAAATCGAAGGGGAACGTCATTACCATTTCGTCTGTGTCGGGCAGGATCATCGATTTCACTGCTAATCCGAGTCCGTATGGGGCTATGAAGGCTGCTCTCATCCATTACACCTCGCAGCTGGCGCATAAGTATGCTCCGGATGGGGTGCGGGCTAACACTGTCTCGCCGGGGAATATTTATGTCGAGGATGGGGTTTGGGGTGGGATTGAGAAGAGCATGCCGGAGTTCTTCAAGAAGCAGATGAGTGAGAATCCGCTGGGCAGGATGGGCAAGGCGGAGGAGGTGGCGGATATGGTTGTCTTCTTGGCGAGCGAGAGGGCGGCGTTTGTGACGGGGTCGAATGTTGTTGTTGATGGCGGGTTGGCGCAGGGGGTGCAGTTTTGATCGCATCGGATGACTGAGTTTCAAAGCAAAGATCGATCGTGTTTGGATACTGAATACCTACCACGGGTTGAGTGTGTTCCTTTGCGTGACGAAGAGGCTCGCTCGAAATGGGAACTTTACATTCCTCGATTGAATACATGGATTGTTGGGTTGAACTCGCATCGATCGCAGGGAGGCTGCTTTTTCCTTCCTTGCCTTGTGTCCTCTATTGTTCATGGGTCCGAACTCGAGATTCCACGGAGCTTGCATCATTTCCTTGCATCGATGGCAGGAACCCAAGGTCCAGCCGTCGATGAGCTCGGCCGCTCGAGCCTCACCTTCTAAGCCGTACTTATGCACCTCCACTCTCGTATCTTCCGGACGCGGCTGAGAGTACTGCAAGTTGCATGTGATATGTAACGTCGATTATCGTCGATACGAAAAATGAATCTTAAAGTGACGTTCGGGTCGCAGTGAATCATTGCTATTTCGCGTAGTTGTGTCTTATGTGGAGCTTCTAGTTATGGAAATCGTCACCACCACTCGTATGTGAAAATGAGCACCCCCGATTGTCATCTCGTATACTGATACAGTATACGAGATGACATGTCCAATTCAAATGAATAAACTCGTCACACAGATGTCCGGTCAGCCTCGCATAGAACACAATGTCAGCATGCTCAGACCGAAGGAGGGTTAGGGTTTGGGTACAGCCGATCTGCAAGCTACGGAAGTGATGTAACCTTTCGGCGGCCTCCGATTCATGCCTCGTCCCACCGTCCCGGAAGATTAGGACAGCAGGGGTAGACTAGATCTTCCAAAAATCACCAACCATGACGCACTTTTCGCTGCGGATGACCATGCGTTTCCCGGTTCGAGCGAGTACTGGACACTATCCGTGGTAGGGCAGACGAATGGAGATGTAACGCCGGAAAAAGAACACCGGCAGCGCCGAAAAAGCTACCGTCGGCGAGGAACGACCGCTGGGCCGTGCATGGGCGTATCGTGGAGAGATGGATCCTTGGAGCTGATCCTGTGGTGCAATCTCGAAGATCGGGATGTGTTTTACCAATGACGCGGTGCACCTCGAGTGTTAATGCGATGCTTCCATCATGTTCCCAGGCACAGAATGAGAAGAACCGGCACGTCTGGAAACTTCGAGGTCTCAATGCATGAAGCTTACCGTGCTTGCATGATGAGACATGTGGTACAAACTCTAACATGCGCCACAACCGTGTGCCGAGGAGTTTACAGACGGCTCCACTGCCGTACCTTAACTAACAAGTTATTTTAAAAATACGAACCGGTATGGGCTCCATACGTGCCAAGGTCGAACACGGTGTTTGTGTCGATCTCAGTTGTCTGCGTTCATATATATAGGAGTGTTCGCCGGATCTTGAATGTAGTCAGTACAAGCCAACAACACCAACTTCATCACATCCTTCCCACAAACCGACACCAACAGAACAAACCACCGCAACCATGCTTTTCTCCGCCACCGCCGCCCTCATGCTCAGCTCCGTCTGCAGCGCCGCCGTCCTGCCCCGCGAGGAGAAGCCCGCCTCCTACTCGGACAACAACAGCAAGTTCATCATCCACTCCAAGGCCAAGGGCGCCGACAACTTCGACAACTCGCTCGGCTACATGTTCAACGAGTACGCCTACGGCGGCGGCTACTACGCCACCCTGCACAAGGAGAAGTCCGACGCCATCTCCGGCTCCCTCGACAACACCTCGCTGAACTTTGGCGACGAGTACACCCAGGGCCTCATCCTGTACGAGATGTCCGAGCAGTACCCCAGCTCCATTGCCCAGATCTTCAGCGGTCAGGAGGGCACTGCTGGCATGGCTGTTGAGGACGGTCTCCTCAAGTGGAACGCTCCTGACGGCGTGCCTGTCAGCTGGTTCGGTAAGTCTTCCCGAGAAAGCTGTGCTGCTTGAAATACGATGCTAACGTTGGCCGATAGCTTGCGAGAACTGGGCTCTCCGCTGGGGCCCGGCCACTGCCATCTTCACCAAGTGGGAGAACTCCACCACCACCGAGGGCTGCGTTGACGTCGACCTTGTTGTCGAATACGTGTAATCGTGCTGAGAACAATGGTGTGATCTCCACCTCGCTCGAGTGAGATTGAACACTGCCAATGAAAGCAGAGTTCCAACGGCTTCCTTCCTTGGGAAGGCCGCACATAAATATAGATGTAGATGTAGAATACGACGATCATGAACATGAGTTGCAGATTAAAAATGTGCGGTGTTTCCAGTTACCAATCCGTGTCTTCTAGTGGCGCTCACGTTCTCAAAGGGCTTCAGATGAAACAATTGATGTCATCAGTCACTCTGTCGAGTACGGAGCTGACCTGCGCTAGCAAAGCGGAATTAATTCGGTGATGCCAGGGTTGCGAGGCGGCAACAAGCGAACCGGATCCTCTATGACAGCATGGAAAGTTGTGATGCTGAACACCTGGAAACAGATCCTCAGTCTGCTGTAATCGGGTATCTGAGCCGCTCAAGGCTTGTCCTGGCCTTCTTCGATCCACGTCTCGAAGACTAGGTCTCCAGCCTTGACCTTGCGAAGAGGCGTAGTGGTAAACGGCGGAGCACTTATACCACCGTCAGTATCGCCAGGCTGCACAGGCATCCACGGCTGCGGGTGGGCGACAGGAGCATCGCCGTCCGGTTTGAGCTCGATGGCAACTGTGAAAGTGCAACCTTGCGGCAAAGGCTTCAGAACGGACTGACAATTGGTGAACCTGCTCATGGTCGCGCGGAACTGCTCTTCCATATCGACCATCGGTAGGACGGCGACGTCCTCTCCATTGGAATCCTTCCTTTCGAGTGGCGTGTCCAGGTCTGTCACCGGCACGACAGGGAATCGAGATGCGTCGAAGACGAACCGCTCCATGATCTTGTTGCCTTTGCTGATGATCACAACAGCTACGCTGGATACAGTTCCTTTCAATAGCTGAGTCTCGACAGCAAGAACGGCGTCGTTGATCCACTCGCAGACTCTCGGGTGGCGGCTTTGGCGGACTGGATGATTGTATCTTCTCGCCGTAAGGAATGAAATTTGAGGGTAGATTGAGCGTTCATAGAGAATCGTGTGTACCGCAACTGTGAGGAAGTCTGTGAAAGCGCTGACTAAGCCTCTGTATGTCGGCACAGGATCTGCCATCGTAATGCTCATGCGTTCATGCTTGGGATGCGGTGAGTGGCGTTTGTGTGGCGCGGCGGGCCTGATGTTTGCGCGCCAGGGAATAGGCAGAGATAATCATAGAGTTCAGAGCATAGTAGAGACGGCCAGTCTATACTGATTGTAAAGTTATTGTAGTTTGTTGGTAGACCTCACGAATCGAAGTGAAGTCGCGTGTGTTGTTGCCTCAGGCCGCCAGGGCAAAAGTTAAAGTTTCATGAGCTCAGCCCTGCATTTGGGAGCGATGACTTTCAAGCTCTTGGACATCACCAGACGAATCACCCATCAGTCTTACCAGTGGTATCACTTGCGAAAATATACGAGCAGCTCCGAAAATCAAGCGCCCTCACTCCTTTGAATTTTTTCACAAGGTCCTCGGTGCCAAGGACTCCGATCAGTGGACGACGACGACGTTATCTCCTTCAGCGAAATTCCAAGACCTGCGTCGAGTCATCAGTAACGCCATCATCTGAACCAAACTCCGCGACAGAGCGCTCGACGACTTTCTCGAAGCCTGAGTTTATGTTGCACGATCTGTCATAGCGCGCACTAGCAGCTTAGCCACATCCGAACCCGAAAGATGGAGGAGCAACTAGTACAGTTGCTTACCGAGACACAGTCTCCCCAGCCTGGACCTAGGAAGACCGCCGAATTGCAGCTTAAGCAGCAGTATGCCAATCCCGACTTCCCTATTGGTCTGGTGTCGATCGGTCAACACAGCGATGTGCCACTGCAGGTCCGACAGAGCGCTCTGCTCTACCTGAAGACCTTCGTTCTGGCAACTTGGTCTCCCGCTTTTGATGAATTCAACGGCAACTACTTCGCCGATGAAGGCAGGAAGAACCAGATCCGACAATCGCTCCTGAATATTGCGCTGAGTGAAACCGACGAGCGAAAGATCAAAAGCGCGGCCAGCTTGGTCGTGAGCAAGATTGCCACCGCCGATTTCCCGGACGCCTGGCCAGATCTGCTCCCGACTGTCTTGAATGTGGTTTCCACTGGCTCTGATGGACAGCTTCACGGCGCGCTGAAGGTCCTCAATGAGCTTGTTGACGACTGCTTCAACGAGGAGCAATTCTTCAAGGTTGCTCATGACCTCACAAAGGCAGTATACAACGTCGCCATTGCTGACCACAGGCGACCCATTCTGCGTGCACTAGCTGTGTCAGTCTTCAGATCTACTTTCGACACTTTGGAGATGGTGATGGAAGACCACAAGGCGGCGGTCAAAGCCTTTGCAGAGGAGACACTTAGCGGCTGGATTCCGTTCTTCTTGTCAATGCTCAAATCGCCGCTGCCTCCGGCTCCGCCTCAGGACAAGTCAGAGTCGGCTCCTGGTGTTCCGGAGACATACAGAGGGCTTGTGGCACTCAAGCTCCAGAGTGTCAAGGTCCTGATGCGAATTCGAAGTCTCTTCCCGTCTACGTTGTCCCCGCAGAGTCAAGAGCTGTTTTCTGCCACGTGGAACGAGCTGTCGACATTGCAGGGTCAGTACCACATGATGTACATCGAGGAAGACCGCCAAGGACGTCTGGAGGATGCCGATGGCTTGCCTTACACATTAGACTTCCTTGTGCTTGAGGAGCTTGACTTCATGCAAGCTTGTCTGAGAGCACCACCCGTTCGCAGAGAGCTCGAGCAGCAACTACAAAACCAGAACAACTGGGTCACTGAAGTCATGAAGGTGGCGGTTGCCTACGCCCAGATCACATACGAAGAGGAAGGGTTGTGGGACATTGACGTGAACATCTTCTTATCCGAAGAAGCAAACGTGACTGCAAACTACACCCCACGCACCGCTTGCGGTGATCTCGTCATCAAGTTAGGCGAGTGGCTGAACGCAGCTACTGTTGAAGGTCTGCTCACCTATACAAGACAGCTTTACATGGAAAACTCGAGCTGGAAAGCCAAAGAAGCAGCACTTTATCTCCTGAACCAGCTGCTCAGCGACTTCCAGGATGTCGAGAAAAAGATCGGCTCAGACTCTGCAAACGGTTATGTCGATTTCATCAAACACGCGCTGCAAGAAGAAGAGGTCTTCCTTCGTGCGCGCGGCTACCTCGTTGCAGGCAGCCTGACCAGAACATCAGGAGAAGAGCTTGTCCCAGTGGCCACCTCCTTCATGGAAGCCTCGCTAAACGCCATTACGAAAGACCCTTCTGAGGTTGTCAAGGTCTCATGTATCCGAGCTCTGCAGTACTATCTTGCTGCTCTGCCGACATCCATCACCTTGCCAATGCAACCTGCTGTTATCTCAGCTCTCAACGACTTCCTCACCACGCAGGATCTCGGCGACGTCACGGACAGTGATGACCTTCTCATCACTGTGATTGAGACGCTCCGAGATGCACTCCTGTTGGACCCTCGGTCATGTCTGACAGGTGGTGGCATCGATCTTCTGTTCACTGTTGCAAGCCAAGGAGCAAGCAACTTCCAAATCGCGCTGCTCATTTCGGAAACATTCGAGGACATTGCAAACACTATCTCTGCGATGGGCAATGCTGAATACGCTCAGCTTTCTGCTAAAGTGCTCCCGTCGTTAATGGGTGCCTTTGACGTTGCATCTATGACCGAAGAAGACGCTTTGGCTAACCTTGCTGCTGAGCTCTTGTCCGTCCTGGCAGCTGAGGGCACCTCGCCTCTGCCTTCTGACTTCGTTGCAACTTCGATGCCCCGCTTGAACAGGCTGCTCCTTGGTTCCCAGGATGATGAGCTTCTGAAGTCTGCAACTGCCGCTGTGAAGAACATGCTGGTTCATGATCACGAACAAGTCTTTGCCTGGCAGGACGAGGCCGGCAAGGGTGGCCTCGAGGTAGTGTTGATCATCATCGACCGCTTGCTGAACCCTGATATGGACGACAACGGTGCCGCCGAAGTGGGTGGACTGGCGGCGGAGGTAGTCGAAAAGGCGGGCAGCGAGAGACTTGGTCCTTATCTTGTCCAGTTGCTCAATGCGGTGGCAGTCCGACTTGGCACCGCTACTCAGGCGCACCTCATACAGAGCTTGATCCTGGTATTTGCACGTCTGTCGCTCCTTTCGGCGCATGAAGTTGTCAGCTTCCTCGCCGACGTCCAGATCGGCGATAAGAGTGGCCTGCAGGTCGTCATGAGCAAGTGGCTCGAGAACTCGATCAACTTTGCCGGCTACGACGAGATCAAGCAAAAGTAAGTGTCCCTTTTATCTCCGCGATGCCGAAGTAAAGTGCTAACAATCGAACAGCGTCGATGCTCTCTGCAAATTATACGACCTTCAAGATCCCCGCCTCGCCTCGGTCCAAGTCAAAGGCGACCTCGTCGTCCCGCAATCCAACCGCATCATGACTCGTTCTCGCGCACGCGCGCAACCTGACACGTACACGATGATTCCTGCGCAGCTCAAAATTGTCAAGGTGCTCGTTGAAGAGCTACTCTCGGGCAACGGTCATAGGACTCTCGATGCCGGCGCCGCAGCCGAGCTCGATGATGAAGACAGCGACAACGGCGAGTGGGAAGACGATCCTGCAGACTTCCTTGACCTGGGTTCCGGCATGACCAAGGCTCAACTCATGGCTTTGGGCGCAGAAGACAGTGCTGTAGATAGGGCTCGCGACGATGAGACGCAGACCGCGCTGCTTAACTTCTTCAGATCCAAGGCGGCTGATGCAGAGTTCGGAGCGGTATTTGCACAGCTCACGCCCGCGGAGCAGGAGAAACTTAGGAACATGAGCTGAGTGTATCTAGCTCGGATGAGATGAGACGACATGACTTGAGATGAAGGGATTGGCTTGGGGCTATTGACTTGACGACGAGTGGATAGAATGAAAATAAAATATCGCATAGCTTGGCGAAGACTGTCCATTGCAGTCTACGTATGCAAGCAAGACCTCTAGGATGTATGCCGTAACCTTCTCGAAGTTCCCTCGTTCTTCCACCGTTGAAAGCACATGGCACCCACCTGGCAACGGAAAGCCAAATCGCTCGATTTTCCCCGCCGCTTCTCCACTGGCTAGCTCGACCTAGTCCCCTGGCTATATTAAACGAAGACGTAGGTGGGCCAGGCTAACAGGCGCAAGCGACCGCGCCGCCAGCCCAGCCTTCATGGCATTGCTTCACTACTGATCCCTTAAGTCCCTCTTCCACTCTTCACAACTGCAGACCGTATCATACCACCACAGTTCGACGCGCAACCAATCGCTGTACAGCACGCACACATCGCACTTGCGAACCAACGCTGCAGCCCTATACCGTTCGAGTCGCGGCTCTCCCAACCCCACGCAGCGACGTCGACATCACATGCAACAGCACCTGCGATAGCTACGATAGCGTGTTCTGGTCTGCCACCTAGGTGGTGATGGCCCGCAAGGCAAAGCAGAGGATCAGCTATGGTAAGCATCATGCCAAAATTAGACCAAGCGCGCCCATGCGATGCATATGTCATGTCATGCGACGGTCGCATCTTCGGTCTGCCTAATATGATTCGACTGACACCTTGCAGTCCTACCTCTCGCCAACCAGAAGAGTGGGCATAGACTAGGCGTCAACGGTCTCGCCATCGACTCCGACAATTCTATACTGTAAGTCTTCACCACAGGCATCCTTTCGCTTCTTGTCCACGGAAGGTGCGCCGTACTGATCACCGTGTAGATATTCCGGCGGTCGAGACGGCGTCATATGCGCCTGGGACTTGGGTCTTGATCTAAACAGTACACTCGAGCCCGCCGCCGACTTCAAGCCTCCTCCGACCGCTTTCCGCCAACAGGTCCAAGCACACACACATTGGATCAACGACATCGCACTCTGCCATTCGAACCAGGCGCTTCTGTCCGCATCGTCCGATATCACGGTCAAGCTATGGCGTCCTGCCGCAACAGATGGCATGCCTCCACAACCAATTGGCCTACACAGCGATTATGTCAAGACTCTTGCGGTTCCTTCGCCGACGAGTGATTGGATTGCGAGTGGTGGGCTAGACAGAAAGATTTGCCTCTGGGATCTGAACGGAGGTGGGCAAAAGCTATGCATAGACGTTGGAGAGGACGAAGCTGGGAGTTTGACGGCTAAAGAAAAGGGTAGCGTGTATGCGCTCGCGGCGACGGACAACGTAATCTGCAGCGGCGGGCCCGAAAGCACAGTCCGAGTGTGGGATTCGAGGACCGGAAAGAGGATTACTAAGCTTGTAGGACACACGGACAACATTCGCGATGTTCTGGTCAGTCAAGATGGAAGCACCATTCTGACGGCAAGTAGTGACCAGACTGTCAAGGTCTGGAGTACGGTCGCAGGACGCTGCATGTACACACTTACGATGCACGATTCTAGCGTGTGGAGCCTGTTCTCTCAAGATCCGGATCTCAAGGTCTTCTATTCGACAGACAAGAGCGGCATGGTGGCCAAGACCGACACTAGAAACACGGTCGAACTGGACGAGGGTCTTTCCGTCGCTGTCTGCCAGGAGCACGAAGGTGTGCACAACGTCAAAGCTGCGGGAGGATACATCTGGACAGCCACAAGCAGGCCGAGTATCAATCGCTGGGCAGATATCAACACTGACGGGGCCGAGATCGATATCCCTGACAACTACACCCACAAGCCGCATCGCTCCAGCGTGTCGACAAACGTGTCAAGATATCCAAGCTCGCCCGAGCGCAACATGAGCGAGGCCGTACCTAATGGCCTGACCAGGAAGATCCCACTGAAGCACATGCTACGGCTAAGCAACGCGGTTTACTTCCCAACACTAGTATCGGCAGAGACTGAGTCGACTGACGCTGCGACCATCGCGAGCGGACGAAGACCCACGCTCGACAGAACTGGCCAAGAGGCTGCTGTAACGCATCCTGTGCGTGATCAGCCGGACTATGCCATAGAAGGACAGAACGGATTGATAAAACACGTTATGCTGAGCGATCGAAGGCGGGTGCTCACACTCGACATGGCAGGCGAGGTCATTATGTGGGATCTGTTGAAATGTGTACCGATAAAGTCCTTCGGAAAGCGACACATCGAAGACGTTCAGGCTGAAGTGGCCACAAATGGCACCGTAGCAAACTGGTGCCAAGTTGACACACGGACAGGAAGCGTAACGGTAGTCTTGGAGGAGAACAATTGTTTCGACGCTGAAATGTATGCCGACGAGCTGGATCTAGACGAGGATATCGAGTTCCGGGAGGACCAACGCATCAACTTGGGCAAATGGGTGCTGCGCTATCTTTTTTCAAACCTAATCACAGAGGAGATCCAACGCGACCAGCTCTACAGGAACCAACTCATGGCCGCACAGGAACAACAGAAACTGCAACGGGAGAATGCGCCAGGCTCTATTCAAATACCCTCAAACGAGATGCTAAATGGCTGGCACGCGGAGGCCTCGGGGCCACCTTCTGCATCGACAGTCAAGCCCACAAATGGCTTCACCACAGTACAAACACCCGGAATTACTATTGGCCAACTTACCCCGGGTGTCTCTTCACCACTTGCCCATAGAGCAGTCGTTGGTGCAAAGGCCCCGTCAGAGGCGGGCAGCGACGGCGAGCCGTTGGGCAGGACGGTATCGCAGACGTCTCGCAAGTCCACTGAACGCCCTGGCGATTACTTTTCAGCTCCTCGCATCGCCAACACCGAGATCACATCACCCGGAGGCGCCAAGATTCCTGTAACACCTGGTGAGAACATGGATCCTACTACGCCATCCGAAGCGACGCCAAAGGACACTCCCAGCAAAGATGGTCTTTTTGGCAAAAAATTCCGCATGGGCATGAACATGTCATTTAGCGGCATGAAAAAGATGGGCCGCCAGCCACAGGCGTCAGACAAAGACAAAACTGCGCTCGTGGAAGAAAAGGACGAAACAGAGTCTGATTCGCGGTCGAGCAAGACTAGCAACTCACGCGTTGTGGACGATAATTTCCTCGGGACCGTACAGAAGATCCGATTCTCTTACGAAGATTCTCTCCAAGCACAGCAGCAATCGCAATTGGCGCGTGACAATGGCCTTCCTGTCACCATCAGACCTCTAGAGCTTCCATCGGCCATCACACCATCCTTACCGGCAGAGACACCGGTTCTGAAACCGCCGCTCAACACTACAATTCTCATTCAAGAAGATCGTCCGGAAGCTGGCGGGGTCGCAGACCTCTTCGAAGGTACCGTCGGTGCCTTGGGTGAGATGTGCGATCTCGTCGAGCGTGCGGCGCCAATGTGGCTCGGCGAGGTGTTGCTCAGGAACCAGATCCCGCACAAAGACATCTTCAAGATTAGCTTCGTGCTCGAGCCGTGGCAGCCTGAAGGGGTTGTGGCGGAGTCTGCAGAAACATACGCCCCTCTACCCAGCATCGCCGCTGATGGAAATAATCGCCTCAATGCTAATAGGATGTTGCGGGCGAAGAAGATCCTCGCGTACGTTGCAGAGCGCATAGAACCTGGTCTTGATGAGGAAGAGAAAGAGGGTTCTCTCAAACCTGAAGAGTACCTTGAGCTGTACTGCCACAACCAGGTATGTGTTGGATTGTCGTCATCACCTTCTGAGCAAAACGGTAAAGCTAACATACATACTCTGCAGATCGTCCCGCCAAATATGACCCTAGCCACCATCCGTTCCTCTATGTGGCGCGGCGGCGGCGACGTCTTACTCTACTACAAGGCCAACGGTCGCAAGGAGATCAAGCACGCTTCTGCTTCTGCTCCGGCAGCACCTGACTCAACCTCGCAACAACCAGCCCCCCCAGCCCAGGAATCGCAGCAGCAGACCTCCAACCCCCCTTTCTCGCCCTCTTTGCCACAGGCGGCTGAGGAAACCAAAGTCAGCGCGTCGTAGGTCGGCGTCGTGATTTGGCAGGCGCGGATTGGAGGACACCATGTAAGGGCTTTACTGGAAAGGGCGCTTTTGTAGATGTAGCACAGGTCGTTTAATATTGACACATTGGTCGGATTGCTTGGAATGAATGTTGTCTCGAGTATTTGCAGTCTTTCGCGAAATGATGTCCCTTGGATCTACACTTCCAGGGCGTTTCTTTCAGATGTACCTGAACATGTTGTTTTTGACGCCCCTTTTCATCGACACCGGTTGTCCGTCTTCGAGTTCCACGCCTGCCTCTCCGCCGTCACCTGCGAGGCCGGCCATTTTCTGTCGAAGCTCTTCGTCCAGTTGCGCCATTGTTTTCTTGCCGGTAGTCGTGCTGCTGTTTTCTTTATTTTCGCTTGCGGATTTGGCTTGTGAGGGCGAGGACTTTGAGAGGTCATCTTTCTTCTCACCGGTCGAGGTTGAACTCAAGCGAATGCGACTGAAGGTGCGTGCGGTCTTGAGCTGGCGCAAGGAGGCTGTGCGGATGGGAAGCATGCTATTCGATGGATGGCAAATAGGGGAGTCAGATGTTTGGAACCTACTGTCTGGGTTAAAAGACATGTCATTCACTTTATGTACTGCTCCATGCCATCAGTCACCATGGCATCACTTGTAGGCAATCCTTAGGGTTGTACCCTCATACTTCACGTGCCGACCCATCTCTGGAACTTCGCGACAGCTCAAGACCAGCACATCCAAACCTACCACCACCCCGAAACACTACACAACATGCCCGTCGTCAAAGGTGGCGTCTGGACGAACATCGAGGACGAGATCCTCAAGGCGGCCGTCTCGAAATATGGCCTCAACCAATGGGCGCGCGTGTCGTCGCTGCTCGCGCGCAAAACTCCCAAGCAGTGCAAAGCGCGCTGGGCCGAATGGCTGGACCCAGGCATCCGGAAAATCGAATGGAGCCGCGAGGAGGACGAGAAGCTGCTGCACCTGGCCAAGCTGATGCCGACGCAATGGCGCACCATCGCGCCCATTGTCGGCCGCACGGCGACGCAGTGTCTGGAGCGCTATCAGAAATTGCTGGACGAGGCTGAGGCCAGGGAGAGCGGGGAGCTGGGTCTTGGTGGTCCCGAAGGCGGCGAGACTGCTGCTCCCAGTGCGGACGATGTGAGGAAGTTAAGGCCTGGAGAGGTGGACCCGGAGCCGGAATCGAGACCCGCCAGACCGGATACGATTGATATGGACGAAGACGAGAAGGAGATGTTGTCTGAGGCTAGAGCTAGATTGGCGAACACTCAGGGTAAGAAGGCGAAGAGGAAGGCTCGCGAGAGGCAATTGGAGGAGAGCAAGAGGATGGCGCAGTTGCAGAAGCGGAGAGAGCTCAAGGCTGCCGGTATCAATGTCAAGGTCACGACGAGGAAGAAGGGCCAGATGGACTACAATGCCGACATTCCGTTCGAGAGGGCGCCGGCGCCTGGATTCTACGACACACAGGAGGAGATGGCGAGTAATGAGCACTCGCGGGAGATGTTCGATCCTAGAAAGCAGCAGCTGGCGAATAAGCGCAAGGGAGATGGTCAAGAAGAGGGCCAGGAGCCCAAGCGAAGAAAGAATGATAAGGATAGCGGCGCTGCTGCGTACGCGGCGGCGGCAAAAGCTGGCCAACTGCAGAGAATCAGAGAGGCAGAGCAGAGCAGCAAGAGAAGAGGCTTGAATTTGCCAGCTCCTCAAGTCAGCGAGAGCGAGCTTGAAGACATTGTGAAGATGGGCATGTCCGGAGATAGGGCGAGCACCATGGCAGGAGACAGCGAGAACGACGCCACAAAAGGTCTTGTCGGCAATTACACAAACATGGTTGGTGCCACCCCCATCCGTACGCCCATGGCTCCGCAAGAAGAAGACAGAATTGCGAACGAGCTCAGAAACGCCCGTGCCCGGACGGCAACACAGTCAGCGCTGCTGGGCGGAGAGGCTACCCCGATACACGAAGGACTCAACACCACAGGCTACGAAGGCGTTACGCCCTCAAAACAGGCACTCTCGACACCAAATCCTCTTGCAACGCCCCTACGTCAAGGCGGTATGCCTGGTGCAACTCCCGCTCGCGGTCCTGGCGCAACGCCCATGCGTACACCGCGTGACAACTTCAACTTGAACCAAGATGGCAGCATGCAGCTCGTTGGCCAGACACCAAGGGACATCCGCCTGCAAGAACAAGCCGCCCGCAGCTCCCTTCGTGGAAAGCTCTCTAGCCTTCCGAAACCCCGAGAAATGGAATTCGAGCTTGATCTGCCCGACGAACAAACCGAGCTCTCGGCAGCCGAAGCCGAAGCTCTTCAGCAAGAAGACTCTGCTGCTCGCGACAGACGTAATGCTGCTATGGCTGAAGCTGCCGCCCTGGCTGACTTCAAGCGTCAAAGTCGAGTCGTACAGAAGGGACTTCCCCGACCCAAGGTTATTGATATTGAAGCACTACTCAAATTAGCCCGCTTGACGGATGATCCTATCGCTCGTCAGATCGCCGAAGAGTCCGCACTTCTAATCGCACATGATGCCGTCAGGTTTGGTGGCGCTCGCGTGAAAGGCTCAGCGCGCTCTCCCATCGAAGCTCTCGACGAAGAGAGCATGCAGAAAGCTCAGATGGAGGTCATCCTCGAAATGGGCCAAGACGCATCAGCCCGATCCCAATTCGGCACCGCTTTCAACCGCGAGTGGCAAACGGCCCACGATGCTGGTGGCAAAATTCTGCCCGGCCTAGCAGGCTACGCCGAAGATGAGCTCGACGAGGAGCAGCTGCTCACTGAAGCCTTTGACAAGGCCCAGGATGATCTCGCGGCTTCAGCACAGCGTGGACAGGCGCTCGAGAAGAAGTTATCAAAGATTCACGGCGGCTATGTTGAGCGTGGACGACGATTGCGAGCCAAGATCACCGAGGCGGCCGAATTTTTGGAGAAGACTACCCTGGATACCAGTACTGCACGGACTGCGCAGGTCGCGGAAAACGCCGCGCTGCAGGGTCGCTTGGAGGGGTTGAGGGATGAAGTGAGCTTTGTGCGGAAGAGGGAGAGGGAGGCGCAGGAGGTCTACCGGGAGAGGAAGGTTGAGTTGGAGAGCCTTGGTGGCTGAGCTGTGCATATAGCATTGTATCACATTGTAGGTGTAGACCTTTAACGCCCGCCTAGGATGGTGGGGAGAGCTTCCAGGCATGTATAAAATATCAGTCCTCAGTTCATACTAGAGTCTGTCGATGCTCGTCGTGGTCAAGTATCAGCCTCTTGCGTATATTAATATAGTTCTTCTACCAACGAGATGCTAGAATAGTCTTTTAAGAGGGAGTCCCAGGTTTTTACTAAATCGAGCTTCAGTAAGCGATAGTATTGACTGTTCTCGTTCAGTCCATGCCGGGCTCTTCAATTGAGAAATGTAAGTGAATTGAAGACGATCTGCTTATCGCGGGCGGTGTAAAGCGCATTGCCAGGGTCCAGTCGCTGAATGCGGTTTCGTTCTGCCAGGCTCATCCGAACTTTTCCTAGCACCTACCGCCAGCCTTGCTGCCAGTGGCGCATCATTTACCACCACAACTTCGCTTACCACCCGTCACTCATTCACCACCCACTCGAATCGCTGTCCATCCTTTAGGACATTCCAACCGACCATATCCCTCCGCGCCTGTCACAGCGCACGCAATCATGGCCGAAAGTCGGTTCAAGCGTCAAAAGACGTCGGACGCCGACAAGGCGAACCCATACCTGGCGCACATGCATGACAACGGCGATGATGCCGCAGACTCGAACAGCTACGGCAACGGCTACTCAAACGGTGGCAACGGCTCGTCCATCCTCGATACCTTCAAGCGCCATGGAACAACCGACAAGGATGCGATGAAGGCCGAAGACGGTCCTAGGAACCCTTTCAACGGAAACCAGCTCTCAGACCGATACTTCAGCATCCTCAAGACCCGTCGCGATCTTCCTGTCCACCAACAGCGCGCAGAATTCCTCGAGCTTTACCAAAAGTCGCAAATCCTGGTCTTCGTCGGTGAGACCGGTTCCGGTAAAACGACACAGATCCCTCAATTCGTCCTTTTCGACGATCTGCCTCAGTCCCAGGGCAAGATGGTGGCATGTACACAGCCTCGTCGTGTGGCCGCCATGTCGGTCGCCGAACGTGTGGCAAACGAGATGGACGTGAAGCTGGGCGAGGAGGTTGGTTACAGCATTCGTTTCGAGGACATGACTGGACCCAAGACGATCATGAAGTACATGACAGACGGTATGCTGCTGCGCGAGGCGATGAACGACCACGATTTGAGGCGCTACAGCACAATCATTCTTGACGAAGCTCACGAACGTACGCTGGCCACCGATATCCTGATGGGTTTGCTGAAGGAGGTTGTTAAGAGGAGGCCTGATCTCAAGATCATCATCATGTCTGCTACGCTTGATGCACAAAAGTTCCAGAAGTACTTCATGAATGCACCGCTGCTTGCTGTGCCTGGTCGCACACACCCTGTAGAGATCTTCTATACACCGGAGCCGGAGAGGGATTACGTCGAGGCCGCCATTAGGACTGTACTGCAAATCCACGCAACAGAACCCGAGGGCGACATTTTGCTCTTCCTGACCGGTGAGGAAGAGATTGAAGATGCTTGCAGGAAGATCAATCTTGAGGCAGACGACATGATCAGAGAAGCAGATGCTGGACCTTTAAAATGCTACCCTCTCTACGGTTCTCTTCCTCCACACCAACAGCAGAAGATTTTCGAGCCTGCACCGAAGGCCTTCAAGAAGGGTGGCAGACCTGGTCGCAAGGTCGTCATCTCCACAAACATCGCCGAAACCTCGCTCACCATTGATGGTATTGTCTACGTGGTCGACCCCGGTTTCAGCAAACAGAAGGTCTACAACCCGCGTATCCGTGTCGAGTCGCTTCTTGTTTCGCCAATCAGCAAAGCTTCCGCCCAGCAGCGTGCTGGTCGTGCCGGTCGTACGCGTCCCGGTAAGGCTTTCCGCCTGTACACCGAGGCTGCTTTCAAAAAGGAGCTCATTGACCAGTCGTATCCTGAGATTCTGCGCTCGAACTTGTCCTCGACAGTCCTGGAGCTGAAGAAGCTCGGCATTGACGATCTTGTTCACTTCGATCTCATGGATCCTCCCGCGCCCGAGACTCTCATGCGCGCATTGGAAGAGCTCAACTACCTGGCCTGCCTGGACGACGAGGGAGAGCTTACCCAACTCGGAACGCTCGCTTCCAACTTCCCTCTCGACCCTGCTCTCGCCGTCATGCTTATCAGCTCGCCTGAATTCTACTGCAGTAACGAGATGCTCTCGATGACGGCCCTCATCTCCGTCCCCCAAGTCTTCGTCCGCCCCGCTGCCGCCCGCAAACGCGCCGACGAGATGAAGGACCTCTTTGCCCACGAGGATGGCGACCACCTCACCATGCTCAACGTCTACCACGCTTTCAAGGGACCCCAGGCACAAGAGAACCCTAAGCAATGGTGCCACGACCACTTCCTCTCCTTCCGCGCCCTGCAGCAAGCCGACAACGTACGCATGCAGCTGAAGCGCATCATGGAGCGCGAGGAGATCGAGCTCGTCTCAACGCCCTTCGAGGACAAGAAGTACTACGAGAACATCCGCCGCGCCCTTTGCGCCGGCTTCTTCATGCAGGTCGCCAAGAAGGACACTTCTGGCAAGAATTACAGCACCGTCAAGGACAACCAGAGCGTTCTCCTGCACCCTTCGACCGTCCTTGGACAGGACTCGGAGTGGGTGCTTTACAACGAGTTTGTTCTTACGAGCAAGAACTACATTCGCACTGTGACTGCTGTTAAGCCCGAGTGGTTGCTCGATATTGCGCCTATGTACTATGATTTGGAGTCGTTGCCCAAGGGTGATGTTAGGACGGCGCTGCAGAGGAC
>Ga0265798_10002473_pt1 | contig 27308 bp, 27 predicted proteins | sample P3T30metagenome_FD_192430 | JGI IMG/M metagenome (GOLD analysis project Ga0265798, IMG submission 192430) | Plant litter microbial communities from East Loma Ridge, Irvine, California - P3 T30 | ecosystem: Environmental > Terrestrial > Plant litter > Unclassified | place: USA: California...
AAAGGCTGATCGAGATACCGCTGCGCATCCAGCCTGACTCGCACAATCTCCAAGCTCGGGGAATCCTCAAAGGACTCTTGCGTCAGACTTTGTCCACTAGAAGACCAGGCGGAGGCCACAGCCGGTCTTTTTGTCGCCTTCACGCGCGCCAAACAACGTGTCCTGTTCACCTATTGCGCCCAGCGCGGCCCGCGCCAGGTGATCTCCAGCCTCTACAACCTGCTGCTCACAGCCGGTGTGAAGATCAAAGCTGTCCCTTGAGACGTTCAAGTGGCGTGCGCACACGCCGAATTGGCTTCTTGAATCTAGACGAGTTCGTAGAACCTATGGCGAGAGCACGCTCCTGGTAAGCTCGTTATTTTTCTCTACCCCTTGGGCCAGCTCCCAGTTCACAACTGACTCGTTAGTTAAGCCCAAGTTTGGAGAAGAACGCTTCGTTCCGAAGTCGTGCATCGTGGAGAAGCTTGTTATAAGGTAGAACCTCTACTACCGCATTGTGAATAGGCGAAAAACCGAAATACCCCTCTCCGTCTGCGCTCTTGCTTTGCGCAATCGACATTGAGACCACCTCAACCAGCTTGGGTGTAAAATCTGCGACGACGAAGCAGATAAATCTGGTGCTTTCCGGTATCGGCTTGCGGAACCGACCAGTGCGATCCTTGAACGCCCCGCCTTTTCGCATGATGTTTACGTACTCCAGCACCTGCGTAACCGGATTGTCGGCGTTCCCGTAGTTGGTTCGGCCGGGTCGTTTGAACTCAACGATGATTATCGGCTCGTCCGTGCCTTCTCGATCGAACGCTAACGAGCGATCGAAGACAACGGCGACATCGGGCTCCTTGGTACTACTGCTATCGGTCAAGAAGGTGCTGAATGGCTTGTCTGACTTGAGATAGGAATAGAATGCAAGCCGGTCGTCGAGAATCCATAGGTTGTGGTCCTCGTAGTCGAGCGATTCACCATCTGACCGGATGGGGATGATCAGGTCGTGGACTATCTCCTCGCGCAAATAGTCGCGCTTTTCTGGATCGACATAAGCAAGTGAACTGTCGAGGAGGTCGAGGATTTCCTTCCGCTTGACGACGTACTCGGCAAGCGATGCCTTCTTATCAGAGTTGATAGCACTCGCAACCTTCTGGACACGCTCGACAACCTCGCTGGCATTACCGGAAGAGAGAGCCTTAATCTCCCGTTTTGTCTCACGCTGTTTGCGGCGCCTTTGACGCGCCAACTCGATATAAATGTCTTCCTCAGACTTAGCATTTAAAGATAGATTGTCTTCTACAAACTCCGGAATATTGCTCGCGACGGCAAGAAACTGGGGGTTCTCGCGGATGATACGAAGCGTTGTCTCTGCTTGTCGCGTGCGGACTTTAGCAATATATGGACTAAGATGGCGCTTAGCGGCATCGACCGCAGCTTGATGGAGGGCGCGGTAATCCTCCTCGCGGAACGTGAAGTTGGTTCGCTCTTGGTTGACATGCCCGTTCAGGTAATCGCCGGACACCAAGCCAATATATACAGAGTCGCCATTCTCGCCGATGTAGCCCAAGCCTAACTGATTATCGATTTTCTCGTCACGTACGACGCGACCGTCGCCAACATACAAGTTCCAGTGTTTGCCGCCTTCGTGCAAGCGCAAGCCTTTGTTGAGCAGGATGTGGTACATGTCGACATCGATAGGCTCTTCGCCGGGTTCGAGGATCACCTTTAGGGTTTCGGGCGTATCGGACTCTACATTGCTGCTGTAGAAATCGAGAAGGCTGGTACGCTCGGCGCGATCAACCAAGGTAAACGATGGCACTTCGTAGCTGGCAAAGTTGCGCAGGAAATGCCCGATGACATGGGCGGCGATCGTCTCCGCCTTCCGAGGACAATGAGCGCTATAGGCAGCAACATACGGTTGAAGCCGCACCTTGGTCCCAACCGTAGCGCTTACCCCTCCGGGCCTTAGCTCATGTCCAATGAGTGGATTGGCGTCGTTCTGTGAGACCGCGAAGTCAAACGAGCGGTAAAACGGCGAGCCGCCTTCAATGAAGCCACTGCTGACGTGGGTGTTCTCAAAGACCTTCAGCCAAGACAGGCGGCCAACCCCCTTCCCGCCGCGGCTGATTTTGCTGGCGGTGTCGGCAGTGCGGAAGGCCTTCCAGTTCGCGGTGTCGAGTCCGACGCCGTTATCTTCGATCAAAAAACCGACGACGGGCGGGTTCTCGTCATCGCTCGTGCTGCGGAGGATAGTCACAGTGATTGCCCCCTTGCTGGTCGCTTCGCGATCCCAGCGCGCCTCGATCGCGTGGAAGGCGTTAGCGATCGCCTCGAACAGCGGGAACAGAGCGTTCAAAGGTGACGGCGCGAAGCCCAGATTACGGACGCGGCCGGCGAGGCTGAACTGGAAGTCATCAGATGTGTCGGTCTTCACAGAGCCCCCTCACCTTTCTGCCTATGCGACATCCACCTCCAAGCCAACCCGCCACCTTACCAAGTAACGCCGCTCAGGCTCCTCTGCATCCTGTCCGAAACCGATCGGTTCCGGAAATGACAAACGATTGATCGGCGATCGCCGTGCCGGGTTGCCCGGAACCCGTTCGAAAGTCGGTGTAAATACCCTTTGGAACGCTCTGGCAACGCGAGGACGGCTCACCGGTGTTCCGGTACTACATGCATTACAGGCAATCGACCTACTATCGGCATTACCGCGATTGTCAGAGTTCTTACAGACGCGCGTCGGCTGATGATCTCGAAGGACGTGCCGTCGCGCGCGCGTCGCCATCCGGAAATCGCGACTACCGGCATTACCTAGAATACCCGCAATACCGAGACGCCAGGTATTCCAGCGATTACCGGTACTACACAAATTGCGACAGGCGCGAGCGGGTGCATGTAATATCGAGATTGCCGCTAGCACCCCGATTACCACGATTACCGCTAACACCACGATTGCGTCGATTAACGCGAACACCAGCACTGCCGGGAATACCGCTACTATAGCGATCACCGGTATGCTACGCAGCTTCACTGTATTACCGATATCACGACGAATGCACCATTAGCGGTAATACCGCTAACACAACAATGAAAGGGCCGCTATGCCGGTTATCACCTTGCTCTCACCCAAGGGCGGTGTGGGGAAAACCACCGCTGCCTTGCTGCTGGCGCTGGAGCTATCCGAGGGAGGTGCGTCTGTGGTGATCGTAGACGCCGATCCGAATTTTCCGTTGGTTAAATGGGCGGGCTTGCCGGGCAAGCCGGAGAACATAGAGGTCGTCCAGGAGGTCGATGAAGATGCGATCATCGATACGATCGACGAGGCACAAAAACGAGCGCGATTCGTGATTGTCGATCTTGAGGGCAGGGCGTCCGCCCGGGTGACCAACGCGCTATTGATGACCCATCTGGCGATTGTGCCGATGCAGGGATCGGTGCTGGACAGCGATCAGGCAGCTCGCGCTTTCCAAAGCATTCGGCGCGCATCCACGGCCGCGCGGAGAGATATAGCCTTTGCTGGCGTATTCACGCGGACGCCCGCCAGTTCGCGTATCCGATCACGGGTGTCGCAACAGATCGCCGATGGCGTCGAGGGAGCGGGGATTGCGACGCTCCCGACGTCGATCGCCGAACGCACGGTTTACAGGAGCCTGTTCGCTCAAGGGGGCACGCTGGCTCTCCTGCAAAGCACACCAAACGCATCGATCGAAAGCGCTCGTGCGAATGCCGCTGCCTTCGCACACGACGTCCTTGAGGCCTTGAGCGCCGCGAGGGCGAGCGCATGAACGACAAGGCAGCAAAGCCCGCAGCTCGGCTTGCCGGCGTGACTAGCTTCGGTCTCGACGACAACGACTATATCGCACCGCCGCCGCGTGAAATCCGGGACAAGGCTAAAGCCGGGGGGGAGCAGCTCGGCTTCCAGTCGGACAAGCCGGCTTCTGTGGAAACGCCTGTCGTTCCTAAAAAGCGCGCAAGGCAGCCGTCTCAATATCCGGATCACTATAACCTGAGGCTTCGGGAGGGCGATCGAGAGCGGCTCGACGAATATGCGTACCGACACCGCATGGCGAAAGGCGAGGTGTTCGGCATCATGCTCGACCTTCTTGAGGCGGACGAGCAGCGGAAGGCAGCCGAGAAGGGGTGATGTGGTCGGCGTCGCGCGCCGACCACCCGTGTTGGTCTGCCCGACCCAAAGTTTGGCTATTCTGATGCCGTTGGAAAGCGCGCGTCGAACGCCGCGAGCTCGCTATCGAATTGCGCCAAAACCGCTGCGAGGTCGCGGCTTGCCGGAGGGAGGGCGGGGCGCAACGCGGGGCGACCTTTCGGCGCCGCCACGAATCCTAATGCGATCGCAAGGTCTGGTACGACGTAAACGCGCCAAGCCCTGCGTCCACTGACCTCTACCACCAGCCCGAGGGAAGCAGCGCGGCCGAGCAATTTCCCTGCTCCGGAAAGCGTCAGTTTCAGCCGCCGCGCGACCGCCTCAGGGGACTGCACCGGCGCGACCATCATAAGCGTGGCGAGACGTCGCAGAGAGGTCGGTCGACGTTCATCCACTATGGCCGCTGCGCTGATCGCACGCGCATCCTCTATCGCCTTCAGACTTTGACGGCCTGCAATAGCAGCGGCTTCGAGTGATCTCAGAACCCGCCGGACGGCAACGCCGCGGTCGCGCTCCCTTGCCGCGTGGAGTAACTGCCGATCGCCCGAGACGAGGCAGGGGAGAGGGGCTTCGGTCAAACCAAGGCGGTGAAGGAAAACGGGCAATACCAGCCATGCTGCGATCGATGGGTCTGCTTTGAGGAAGTCCGCCTGCAGGTCGAGCGCCCGAAGCAGGACCGGCAAGCGGCTCCGTCGCGGCTCTGGCTTGACGGTGAAGGGCAGCTCCTCCGCCCAATGGCGACCGGTCTCGTCGAGCCGATCACGCCAGGGTTCGAAGCCAGCGAAATGATCAATGGTAGTGTGCAACCGGGGTCTGCCGGGCACGGCGACGCCAGATCCCCAGGAAAATACATCTATATCGTCAACCTCGACACCCTGGAGCCGGAGCGCGCGGGCATACCCGGTCCATGACGCTCGCAGACTCCAGGACCGAGCTACGGAACTGGCGGAAACCTGCGCGTCTAGCCGGCCAATCGCGACGCTAGCGCGTTCGATCAGGTAGTCTGTCGCGTCCGCTTCCGAACTCGTATCCGAAGCGTTTGAAGTCGCATCCATCAACGAGCTATATCCGCAAATGGTCTAATCGGTCTACATTGTACGAACCGTTAGACTTGATAATGCCGGGTTATCGCTACCCTGGCTTTCAAAGCTTGATCGCGGTATCCCAGCAACAATGGCTAAAATCCCGCTTCTACCTGCCCCTGCAGGCCCCGAGAGGACGCTGGACGTCATCATCGATGAGGTTGCCGCGCTCGCACCGCAGCGCAGGCTGCTCGATCCGCACCTTGTCGCGGCTGCCGCGCGGGCATGGTCGGCCAACACCGTGCGGGCGTTCCTGTCGGACCTTCGACTATGGGATCTATGGTGCCGGCGATCGCATGTGCAAACCGGCGCCGCGACATCGCAGACAGTCGCCGACTATGTTCGGGCACTTTCCGGTCAGGATGTTAGCACCGAGGCAGCGCGAGTGACCGAAGAGCGTTCAGCCGCGACGATCGGCCGCTACCTCGTCCATATCGGTTGGGCGTATCGCATGGCTGGTCGTGATGACCCGACCGCGGCACCGCTGGTCCGCCTCGAACTCAAGGCCGCGCGCAAGGCGGTCGGTACTCGCCAGGTCCAGGCGCGCGCGATCCGCTTCAAGGGAGACGTCACCGATCTTGACGGGCCCGCGGCCGGCGTCTCTCTCACCGTGCTGATCAAGGCATGCCGCAAGGATATGCTCGGTGCGCGCGACGAAGCGCTGCTCCGCGTTGCCTATGACACCGGATGCCGGCGTTCCGAGTTGATCGCAATCGACGTCAGCCATATTGACGGCCCCGATGGGGACGGAGCTGGGACGCTGCTAATCCCGAGGAGCAAGACCGATCGCGAGGGGCAGGGTGCCCACGCCTATCTGTCGCCGGCGACGATGCGCGCGATCGATCGCTGGCGGGACAAGGGCGGGATCGGCAAAGGACCGCTATTCCGGCGTGTCGTGACCTATTTCGACGGCAGCGTGCGCTCCGTCGGACACGGGGCGCTGCACCCAGGAACAATCGGGGTCATCTACAAGCGCCTCGTCCGCCAGGCCTTTGCGAAGAAGCTGCTCGGCGCGATGGGGGAGAGTGAGCTCGAGCGTTGGGTAGCCACCGTCTCGAGCCACTCGATCCGGGTGGGCGTCGCGCAGGACAATTTTGCAGCGGGTGAGAGCCTGCCGGCGATCATGCAGGCCTATCGCTGGCGTGATCCGAATACCGTTATGCGCTACGGTGAAAAGCTTGCGGCCAAGAGCGGCGCCAGTGCCCGTCTCGCCAAACGGTTTTCAGACTAGCGCCCTCAAAGGGAACGCCAGAAGGAGCTTCAAGGCTTTCACTACACCAATCTGATCGTTAGCGCGACATCGCGTCCGGGATCCGCGTATTGGCACAGCAAGGGCCCTTGCTCCTCGGGTTCATCTGAAAGATTCCGTTACTCCGATCTCTGTCGGCATGGTTGAAACTAGACGCTGAGGCGTGCTGGCAGCTTGCGATTGCAACTGGCTTTCACGCAGATTCCCTGCAGCGCCAACCGTACAAGGCTGGTTCCGGAACAGGTCCGGGATTTCTTCAGGCTGCAGGGATTGTGGATAGGTGTCGCGCGATAGCGTTTGCACCATGTGTAGCGATGGCTGAGGCGATCGCGCGCGCATCTGACTTTTCCATCGCCGGAATTTTGATGCGATTTAAAGCAGCGATAAGGACCGGTCGACCAGCATCGCGTGCGGCGATCTCGGCAGCCTTTGCTTGCTCTTCGAGTTGAGAAAGTTCCGCGAGTAGGGCTTTCTTCCGCGTTTCAATAGTCGGGAGATCGGCTGGCTTAGAGGAAGAACGCGGCATTTGCTTGTCTCCAGGGATTGGCTGAACCGACCCGTATGATGTCGGAGGAGGGCCAAGATTGCTAGAGAGATCGATAGAACTGGGATCGCTTAAATCCCTAACAAAAAGCGCGCGCCGGAGGTGCACCTTTTGAGGATGGACAAGCCGCGCAACAAAAAGGCGGCCGGTTGGATAGCAGACTTTCGCCCGACTGTTGCCCCGGCTCCGCGTCTGTGAGAAGATGCAGAGTGCGGGGAAGAAGTGGAAGCAGCATGAGAAAGAAGTCGAGGGATGGCAGGATAGCGCTCGTGGCACCAATGTCGGGCACTGGTTTACGAGGTTCCGCTGCTCGGGGCTTTGAAAAATGAAGGTTACGGTCCGGCTCAGTGACGACCTTACCGCGGAGATCGATCGGATCGCCGCAGCGAATGGGCAGACGCGTAGTAGCTGGATCACAAAGGCGTTGACGATCGCGGCGGTCTCCCCGGATAGCCAAGACGTGCCGGTCATGCCGGTGCAGGGCAGGGGGCACCCAGACGACTATATCCGGGTGACCGTCCGACTGAACCGCAGTGAAATGGAAGCCATCGACACCGTTGCCGCACCGATGCGGTTGACGCGGAACGAATGGATCAAGCGCACAATCCGTTGGCAGCTTTGGGACAAGGCTGCGCTGCTGCGGCTCTCGCCAGTCACCCAGACCGAGATCGGTAAAGTGCGTAAGCAGGTCCTGGCGATCGGGCGAAACATCAACCAGGCGGTCCACGCCATGAACGCCGCCAACCAGCCGGAAAGCTCCCTCGACATCGCTCGGATCGCGGGCACGTTCCTTGAGACCTGCGGCGACTTGCGGTCGCTTTTGATGGAGGCACGGCGCTCGCTTGCTTCATCCATTGGTGGCGAGATCGGCTACTGGACCCGCAGGGATGAAGGGCAGGGCCAGTGAGTTTCCGGTTCTCATCCGGTACGATGGACTCGATGGCAGGCGTTTTCGCGCCTCCCAAGAAGTACCGCATGGGATCGGGTGGGGGCGGCACCAAGGGCCCGAAGGCCGGGGGCACGATCCTCGGCATCGCTGTGGCATCGATGTTCCCGAAGCCGGCATCATCGACGGCATCCCGCGCGAGCAGTCAGACAAAGCATGCGTTCGGGGGTGGGTCACACGCCCGCGTGAACAACCGTGCGGTGATGGCTGCGGAGCGCACGTCGCGCCGCGTTCCTGAGGCGGTAGTACGGGTCACGGGACGACAGCATGGTGGCGGCCATGTGCTTGCGAACTTCGCGTACATCAGTCGCCTGGGTCACGGCGACGAGAAGGAACTGGGTCTCGAAACGAGTGAGTGCGAGATCCTTCGGGACGGCCGCGAGATGCAGTTGCTCGCCAAGGAATGGAACGATTGGGAAATGGACGGCGATGCACGTCGAAAGGGTGCGACGTCGCTTTCCATGATCCTATCGATGCCCACAGGCACCGATCCGGAGCGTCTCAAAGGTGCGGCCCTGGACTTCGCGAGGGAAGAATTCGCGAACCGCTCCTGGGTCGCTTCGCTCCACGTTGATCGCGATCACCCGCACGTCCATCTCACCATTGCACGCCGCGATCATGACGGCCGGCGCTTCCATCCCAACCGCGATGACCTCTTCCGCTGGCGCCAACGCTTCGCCGAGAAACTCCGCAATCGCGGCATCGAGGCGAACGCTACACCGGCAAGGGCGCGGGGTATCGACCCCAAACACGAGCCGATCGCCGCTGTAAAAATGCGTGAGAAGGGGCAGGTCCCGCAGATCGACAAGAGCCGCATGGCACGTGTGCAACGTCTCCGCGAGCAGGGGGTCGAAGATCCGGTCTTTGCCATGCTCGCGAGCCGGCAAGCAGCGGTCCGCGCGACCTACACGCGCTCGATCACCGAACTGTCGGCGTCGCCCTCTGCTGCCGACCAGCTGGTCGCGAAGAGCCTGGAACGGTTTGTCGAGACAATGCCGCCGCCCGAGCCCAACTCAGTCAGGGCGATGCGCCTCGCAAGCGAGAAAGAAGCGGAGCCGGCCGCCTCGGCGCCCGTCCGTGCGCCCATTCGTATCCCTGATGTGTCGGCATCGCGCGTTGATACCGGCATCGACCGGCTCAAGGCGCTGCACGAAAAGCTCACATCCCCTGCGGCACTATCCAGGTCCCCAACCGATGAAAAGGCGACGACGAGCGGCTCTCCCAGCGACGTCGCGGACCGCATTCGCGAGCTCGTAGAGAAGAGCCGAGGACCTGCCGGCAAGGACGATGATCCAGACCGTGCGGGTACGCTCAGCGACCGTCTCCGCGCGCTTACCGAGAGGATCAGCGATCCTTCACAGGCCATCGATCTTTCGCGCCACGATGAGATCGTGCGGCAAGCCGAGGAGCGAAACCGCGAGCGGCGTGATCGTGAGCGGATCGACCGCGAGCGGGCGAAGGATAGGGACGGACCAGGCCGATGAGTTCAGACGCATCTACCGTCGCGCTCGCCGCCCTGATCGACGCAGTGTCCTTGCTGCGGGGTGAGGTAGCAGCCCTAGCGCAAAGCAACGCTCGCCTCGAGGCGTCCCAGCAGGAAATCCATCGCCGTCTCGACGTCATCGACACAGGCCTTGCCCCGCTTCCGGACCTCTTGCCGTATCAGGAGGCCATCCTCACCAAGACGCTTGAGGGGGATTATGCCACGCACGAGTGGCTCAAGGCGCTGGCACCGGTCTTGGACAGGATCGTGGAGCAATCTGCCGGCGATCGAGAGTCGATCGGCATGCTGCATCAGGACGTTATCCGGGTCCGGGAAATCGCCGGCGCTGGCCAGAAGGGGACCGCAGAGGTGGTCCTGGGCTTGGAGGTGATCGCAGGTCGTTTGGAGGAAGCTGCCAGCGCAGCTCGTAAGGAGCGGAAAGCCGGGTTCACGACGACCGCGGAGTTGATCGGCTATACGCGAGCGGCCGCTCTGGGGCACCGAGGACCGTTGCCGGTCCATGTCGAAGACGATCCGATGCTAGAGCGGTTCATCCTTGCCCAGCCCGCCGACCTTACGTCCGATGAGCGCGCCCTGGTCGACTGGAGAACCGCCGCCACGGCCGCCAGCACCGCAGACCTGATCACAATCCTTGCGAAGCAACAGACGCCATCACCAACCGACACTCCCCAGGCGCGCCTCCTTCGATATCGCCTCGCAGCCATCACCCGGGCGAAGATCGAAGAACGCGGAGCAAAGCCGCCCGCGCGGCCGACCACAACACGAGCGACCGATCGATCGGCAGCGACGAGCTTTGAACGCTCTCAGGAGCTTGCTGAGCTATGGCGAAAGGGCGAGAGCACCGAGCTATATGCCGAGCCCGAATTGGCCGGCGCGATCGATCTCTTCGACGCCCTTGAGAGTAGGCTAGAACCTGTCGCGAGCGACGCCGTTCAACCCGAGCTGTCCACGTTTCACCGCGAGATAGCCAAGCGCCTAGAGCTAGGCGAACGGCCGACGCTCGATGAGAGCGGCGCATCGGCGCGGCTCGACCGCGCCAACGCGGTCGAGCCCGGTAAGGATCGTTAGGCAGAGAAAGCGCTGACGCCAGGTGAGCAGGGCGCTGAAAAGGCGTCGACGCGTGCCGGACTGCTTTGGCCGACATCACAGGTGACATGCCTTTCTCATGCTTCAGCGAGGTATGTTGCCGGCTGCATGGGCTACCGGGGACTAACCGACACTTCGTTCTCGCTCCGCCTCGGCAAGCACCTCGATGAACCGGCGCACGCGCGCCGTGCGGAAGCGAGCTTCGGGATAGACGGCGTAGATTCCTCCCTCAGGCAAGGTCCACTCGGGCAGGAGGTGCAGCAGCCGGCCATCTTCCAGATCCTGTCGGACCACGAAGTCCGGCAGCACCGCGACGCCAGCACCGGCGAGGACACAGGCATGTGTAGCGGCGGTCTTGTCGGCCATGATCGCGGCTCTGCCGGTCACCGTCACCTTCTCCTCACCCCGTGCGAACGTCCACTCGAGCGGGTGCCGCAGGAGCCGATTGCCAATCCACGGCAGAGCCGCCAGCGCGGCAGGAGACAGAGCACCGCTCGCCCCGTTCGCCAGGGCGGGCGCGCAGGCCAGCACCTGCCGAAAGCTTCCGAGCCGGCGCGCGTGGAGCGCGCTGTCGGCCAGCCACCCCAACCTGATCGCGACATCGACGTCCGCATCGACCAGGTCGAGCAGCGCATCGTCGAACTTCACCTCTATGCCGACATTTGGGAAGCGCTTTAGGAATGCCGCGAGTGCCGGCGCTACCACGGCCTGGCCGTAGTGCATGGGCGCGGTCACGGTCAGCGTGCCGGTCGGCGTTTCCGAGCCGCGCGAGGCTTCGCCGAACGCATCTTCGGCATCGCGCAGGATGGCCACCGCCCTGTTGTAGAAGTCGCGTCCAATCTCGGTCAGGTTCAGTTTGCGCGTCGTGCGTTTCAGCAGCGAGACCTGCAACTCCTTCTCGAGTTGCTGGACCTGCTGGCTTACCACCGTCTTCGCCACCCCGAGCCGATCCGCTGCGCGCGTGAACGAGCCGGCTTCGACAGTCGCCGTGAGGTAGCGTAGCCGGTTGAGGTTGGGTGGGTTGCTCATTGATTGTCCATGTCAGGCTTACAGTATGTCCCATCCTTCCCCATTTTTCAAAGTGGCCGGCGCGTCTAACTGGCAAACGGAGGGCGCATGATGAGCGGCCATCGAGGAGCCGGACATGATCACGACGACAGCGCTTCGATTCCAATACTTCTTCGATCCGCTGTGCGGCGGGTGCTATGCCAGCGCTCCCGCGCTGGTGGCCCTTGCAGATGCACACGGCGCTCAGGTGCGGATGATGCCATCCGGGCTGTTCGCGGGTGCGCGACCGATTACGACGATGGCGGATTTCGCCTGGCGCAACGACCAGCGCATCGGCGCGCTGACCGGGCAGCCGTTCACGGAGGCTTACCACAGTCAAGTCCTGCTGGCTCCCGATGGCGTGTTCGACTCCACGGCACCGACGAGGGCCTTAGTGGCCCTCGGGGAGCTGGATGGCTCGCTTGAGCGGCGCTTCCTGCATCAGGTACAGATCGCCCGTTATGTCGAGGGGGAGGACACCTGCCAGCCTGAAGTGGCGGCGCGGATCGCTGCGGCGGTAGCGCGGCGCGCAGGCATCGCCCTCGAAGCCAACGCATTGGCGGATCGCCTGCGCTCGGACGCGCGACTTCAGGCGCTCGCCGATGGCCGCATCCGCGAGGCGCAGGACGCGATGCGGACGATGGGCATCAGCGGCGTTCCTCAGCTCGTCGTCGTCGCCGAGAATCGCCGCCACGTCATCTCTGGAGAGGATCTCTATTCGGGCAAGGACGTGCTGTTGACCCGTATCGCGACCTTGTCCGCCGCTTCGTGAATTCAATCATAGAAGGAACAACACTATGAAAGTCGCTCTGATCGGTGCTTCCGGCAATGCCGGGTCGCGCATTCTCGCCGAACTCACCAGCCGTGGACACGATGTGACCGCGATCGCTCGCGATCCCGCCAAGGTGCCGGCGGCCGCCCACGTCACGGCTGTTGCAGCTGATCTATTCGATACCCCTGAGCTGACAGAGGCGCTGCGCGGTCATCATGCCGTTATCAGCTCCGTCCACTTTACTGCCAGCGATCCGGGCAAGCTGATCGGCGCCGTGAAGGAAGCGGGCGTGGTCCGGTACCTCGTGGTCGGCGGGGCCGGGAGCCTCGAGGTGGCGCCGGGCAAGTTGCTGGTCGATACACCCGATTTCCCGGCGGCATACCGGGACGAAGCGCTTGGCGGGACAGCGTTTCTTGACCAGCTACGAGCGGAAGCTTCGCTCGAGTGGACGTTCCTGTCTCCCTCGGCGATGTTCGTGCCCGGCGAGCGCACCGGCACGTTCCGGCTCGGCCGCGACCAGCTCCTTGTCAACGATCACGGCAGCAGTATTTCGTTCGAGGACTATGCTATCGCCATGATCGACGAACTAGAGCAGCCGCAGCATATCCGGCAACGCTTTACTGTCGGCTACTAATCATACGGTGGTTCGGCGGCCAAAGCTCGACGATGGTCCGCCGAACTCCATCTACAAGTATACGCCGCATCGAGCGGCAAGGGTCCCGAAGGGTGCGCGGATGCAAGCGATTTTGTTACCGCGGCCGTAGAGGTCGAGTGTAGGCGATTCTCGGACTGCTTGCCCCCCAACCGGAAGACAGCAGGAACGCGCACGCCACGACCAAACCTCATGCCGCTCTGACAGAGGGGAGTGCCGTCTGAATTTGAGGAAGGACCTTGGTCCCGAGCAACTCAATGCTCTTTAGAAAGGCAGCATGAGGCATGCCGCCAACATCCATCTGCAAGATCTGCCGTGAATGACCAAGCAGCTCATGCAGATGCAGAATGCGGTCAGCGACGTCGTTCGGACAACCGGCAAACACCATGCCGCCAGCCTCGAGATCTCGCTCGCGACCGGGTGGCGCAGACATCGGTCGGCCAATCTCCGCCGAGCCCGTCTTGAACATCTCCGCCTCGTGGCGGAGGTAGGTTGCCTTGGCATCACGGTCATCTTCAGCAACAAAGCCGTGCACCGAAACCGCGATGTCGGCATCGTCTGCGGGGTGCCCGACCCGCGCCCATGCGTCACGATAGAAGTGGCCGTACTGCGCCCAGTGCTCAGGCGTCCCGCCAAGAACGCCAAGGAACATCGGCAGCCCCAGTTCGACCGCCCGCTGCACCGATGCGGGACTACCGCCGGTACCGAGCCACAGTCGCAGGGGCTGCTCGGGGCGGGGCACGACCAATGTGTCGGCAAGCGGCCGGCGTCGGTGCGGGCCGTTCCAAGTGACGCGTTCACTCCCGTTTAGTTCGCGCAGCAGATTCAGCTTTGAGCTGAAGAGCATGTCATAGTCACGCTCGTCGAGATCGAAGAGCGCAAAGGTGATGGACGATGAGCCGCGCCCTGCGACCGCTTCGATCCGACCCGGCGCGATTGCAGCAGCGGTCGCTAGCTGCTGGAACACGCGGATCGGGTCGTCTGTGGACAGCACCGTTACTGTGGTGCCGAGTTTGATCCTGGTCGTCGCAGCCGCCGCGGCGTTGACGAGCGATGTCGGCGAGGACAGCGGCATCGAGGGCGTATGATGCTCGCCAAAGCCAAAGAAATCGAGCCCGACCTCTTCCGCAAGCTTCACCGCTTCCAAAGCGTCGCGGATCGCCTGCGCAGTCGGCCCATATTGTCCATCTGCACGGCGAGGCGTGTTGCCGAACGAATAGACACCGAGTTCAAAGTGGTCGGAGTGAGACATGAACATGCTTTCAGTCGGCGACCGCCCGTTCGTCGTTGAGGTGGTCAAGTTAATAGGTGGCGCCCGTTTTCAGATCCCCGGCACGCGTTGAAGTGGCATAATCAGGCGGGGACACCTTCAAGGTGGCGCGCAGCTTCGTCGAAATGCTTTCGCGCGGTCTCGATCGTCGGCTGGTTCTCGACCGCCCAGCCGCTCAGGACCCTCAGCGGCTCGATCAGTGATCGTCCAAGATCAGTCAGCTCGTATTCGACCTTTGGCGGGATGGTCGCATAGGCCGTGCGCGTCACCATACCGTCCCGTTCCAGTGCGCGCAGCGTCAGCGTCAACATGCGATGGGACACAGCGCCGATCTCACGCATGATGACGTTGAAGCGAAGCGGACCGCGCGAGAGGGCGCCGACTGCCATGACCGTCCATTTGTCCCCGACCCGGTCAAGTATCTGACCCAACGCACGGCAGTTCGCATGATCGTGCTCCCTGGCGGCATCGTGCTCTTTCACTGCCGTTCTCGACGCCATATCTTCACTCCCTGTTCAACGAACACCGGTGTTCGTGAGGCACCAAAATGTGCATTCTTGTGGGGTCAGTCGATACCACATATCCCGACGCACAAAATGTTCGTGGCTTCGAGAAGGTGGTATCATGAAGGTCGGAATCAATGGCGCGTCGGGTAAGCTAGGCGCAGCGATCGTCAGGGAATTGGAGGCGCGCGGCGCCGGCGAGCAGGTCGTTGCGATCTCACGTTCGCCCGAGGGGCTGACTGTGACCGGCGAAGCCCGCCACGGCGACTATGACCAGCCTCAGACGCTGGCAGCTGCCTATGCAGGCCTCGACCGGCTGGTGCTGATCCCCAGTGCCGATCTCCAGCCGGGTGTGCGCAGCACGCAGATCAAGGCAGCCGTCGATGCGGCTCTGGCAGCGGGCGTGTCGCACATCTTCCTTCTGTCGGCAGCGGGTACGCGTCAGGCGGAAGTCCCTGCCCTGGGCGAGTCCTACTGGACCAGCGAGCAGCACCTGATCGGCAACGCTCCGGCATGGACCATCATCCGGATGAACTATTATTCGGAATCAATGGCCGAAGAGATCCTGCAATCGCAGGGGCAGGGCGCCCTGGTGGGGTTCGGCGACGAACGCGTCGGCTATGTCTCGCGCGACGATCTGGCTGCGGCAGTCGCGGGCGCGGTGCTGGGCGACGGCCATGCCGGTGCAATCTATAACGCTACGGGGCCTGCCATCGTGACCGGCGCCGAGCGCGCCGAGATCGCCTCCGAGGTGCTTGGCAAACCACTGGCCTATGCAGTTATCGCGCCCGAGCAACTGAGCGCAGGCATGACGCAGATGGGGCTGCCGGCGCATATCGTCTCTGCCGTGGTGGAGATTAAGACCCAGTTCGTCCGAGGCTTCTTTGACGTTATAACTTCCGACGTCGAGCGTCTCTCCGGACGGCCGCTAACCCCCTTCCGCGATGTCCTTGTCAAGGTTGTCGCGGGCGCCGCAGCATGAGCCGCAACCTTGCCTACTGGATCAGCACGGCACTGCTCTGCGCGCTCTACGGCATATCGGCCGTGTTCTACCTGACGCAGGGAGACACGGTGCGCCAGCTGCTGGGTGGTCTCGGCTACCCCGGCTACCTCGTTCCTGTTCTCATCACCGCCAAGCTGGCAGGCATCGCCGCGGTCCTGTCACGGGTGAAGGTGGGTTTGAGCGATCTCGCCTACGCCGGCATGTTCTACCATCTGCTGCTGGCGATCTCGGCGCATCTCAACGCACATGATTATAGTGGCGGCGTGCCGGCCTTGCTGGGCTTCGCGTTTCTCGCAACTTCGTTCCTGACGCAGAACGCTGCTCGCGCGACACCCTCGCCCTACGCACCGTCGGGCGCCGGCGATTACAAAAGGGCGCTGGCATGACAGGCCAACGTACGATCGCCGATGGCAACTTCGTGTTTTTTGGCGGTACGTCAGGCATCGGCAAGGCTGCTGCAATCGAGCTTGCTCGCGGCCGCGCCAATATCCTGCTCGTAGCACGTGACCAGCAAGCAGGGGCGACCGCGGTAGCTGAGATGCGGCGCGCTGGCGCCGCCTCTGCTACGTTCTTGCCGGCGGACCTTGCTACCGTCGCTGGCATGAAGGCTGCCGCAGACGGCGTGCTGGCTTGGAAGCCTGTGCTGCACGGTGTGACGCACAGCGCCATGACCGCCTTTAACGGCCATCAGACGACCAGTGATGGCCTGGAGTTCGCCTTTGCGCTCCAGTATCTCGCCCGCGCCCTCATCAACCGCCTGCTCGCCGATGCACTTGCGGCATCAGGCGACGGTCGTATCGTCCATGTCGCCGGCTCCGTCGGCAAGTCGGCGATCCCGGACCTCGACGACCTGCAATACGAGCAGCGTAAATGGGGGTTCTTCAAGGCGGTGCTGGGCACCCATGCGCTTGGCTTCCTCCACATCCAGGAGGCGACCCGGGAATGGCGCGACAAGCCGGTGACACTGACGGCGTGCTGCGTCGGACCAACCAAGACCAAGGCGATGCAGGACAAGCGCATGCCGCTGGTCATGCGGCTGATGGGGCTTGTCGGCACAACGCCCGAGAAGTCGGCGAGGAATGTCGTGACCAGTCTTACCAAAGCGTCGGCCGCAGACATCAGCGGGGCGGTGTTGCGCGAGCCGAAGGCTTGGACCCCGAAGAACATCGACTGGGACACGGCCAAGGCAGCGAAGCTCTGGGACATTACGACCCGACTTGCCGGTATCATGGCGTGAAGCTCGCCTAATGTGTGTGTCAGGTCCTGGGGACATGAAGCTGAAGTTGCGAGTTCCCTGTCAATCAACCCTAAAGCCATCAAGGCGCAGAGCATGACAGCAATGCAGCAGCCAGCGATTGATCGTCATAGGCTCGTCATCGTGGGTGGCGGCGTCGCAGGCCTCGACATAGCCACGCACCTGGCTCGCAAGAAAGTGGGTGGCGAGCCGATCGAGGTCACCCTGATCGACAAGGAAACCGCTTACGTCTGGAAGCCGATGCTCCACACGATCGCGGCCGGAACCTCGGATGCAGGCACCCAGCAGACGGTCTTCTCGGCACAAGCCCGCAGCCACGGCTTCGGCTATCAGCCTGGAGAGGCGATGTCGATCGACCGCACCAGGCGCGAAGTCGAGGTTGCTCCCCTTCGCCTTGGAGATGTCGATGTCGTACCAGCGCGAACGGTGCCGTACGATACGCTGCTGCTGGCCGTCGGCAGCCGGGCGAACGACTTCGGGACACCGGGCGTGGCCGAGTATTGCGCCAAAATTGACTCCCGGTCCGAAGCCATTGCCTTCAACGACCGTCTGAGGATCCGCCTGCTTCAGGCCGTCTCCTCCAAGCGGTCCCTGACGATCGGAATCGTCGGGGGTGGCGCTACGGGCGTGGAGCTTGCCGCGGAGCTGGTGCAGATCGCTGCCGTCGCCGAACAGTATGGTGCGTACGGTGCGTCGATCTCTCTCAAGGTGGTGCTGATCGAGTCCGGTCCTCGCCTGCTCGCACCATTCCCGGGACGTGTGGCAGACGCCGCCAACCGAAAGCTCGAAGAGCTCGGCATCAGCGTTCGCACCAGCGCACGCGTGGCTTCGGTGGATAGCATCGGCTTCCAGCTTGCCGACGGCGAGGTGATCGCCGCAGACCTGATGGTGTGGGCGGCCGGCGTGAAGGCACCCGCTCTTCTGGATACGCTTGGCGACCTGGAGCGTACCCGGTCCGGGCAGTTGATCGTCGGCCCGACGCTGGCGAGCCTTGGCGATCCGCACATCTTCGCAGTTGGCGATTGTTCCAGCCCGCAGCTTCCCGGCCATGATGGCCCGGTACCAACGACCGCACAGGCTGCGCACCAACAAGCACTGTATTTGTGCCGACACCTGCCAGCATTGATCGCAGGGAAGAAGGCGCCGGCCGCTACCTACCGGGATTTTGGATCGCTCGTCTCGCTGGGCGGCTTCGACGCTTACGGTTCGCTGGGACGATTCGGCTTCTTTGATGGCGGGTTCATCCGTGGCCGTGTCGCCCAGCTTGGCCATGCCATGCTGTACCGCAGCTATCAGGCCCGTCTCCACGGGATCGTTCGCGGCAGCATCCTTTGGCTCGCCGACACGCTCGCGCGGCGGGTCCGGCCCGGTGCAAGATTATCCTGATCCAATGACGTCCGGTGCACTTCGCACCGCTTCAATCATCCCTCTTTGCAACTGAGAGAACATCAATGATCGACACCACCTTCCGCCCCACACTGTACCTGCTCGATCCGTGCCCCTTTTGCTTCAAAGTGCGGGTGTTTCTGCTGGAAGCTGGCCTGACCGATGAAGTGGAGATCCGCTCCTTTGCCCAGGGGGAAGAGATGGACGCCGTGCGCGCCGAACTCTCTCCGCATCTGTCCAAGGTCACCTTTCCCGCCGCCGAGCTTGAGCCCGGCCGGTTCGTTGCGGACTCCGACGAGATCATCGCCTTTCTGGCAGAGCGATTTGGCAGCGATCCGGCATCAATGCCAAACCTTCGTGTCTACAGCGATGGGCCGCTGCGGCAGACCGTCACGCTTTTCCAAGAAAACCAGGCGCTGAAGGCGTCGGCTGCCTGACCTTAGATGCGGCACACCAGTGCCGCATCACCATGTGCGGAGCTATTCATGACCAAATCCACAACCGGATCGCCCGACGTCGCCTCCCGTGTTGGCCAAGCGGCTCTTTATGCCGCGAACGTGAGCATACTGACCGGCGGCTCGTTCAAGCGACATGAACGGGCGACCTGAGGTGGGAAGCCGAAAACGAGTCGCGAGCGACCGGAATTGGGTCATCTCGCCCGTAACTCGGTTTTAACTATATTCTGCTACGCCATTTTTTTATGGAACGGGTGGTAGCGATGGGTCAGGCGGCTGAGCGAGTCCTGAAGACATGTTTCCTCGCCATGTCGTTCTTCTTGCTCGCCAGTGCCAGCATAAAGCTGACCCGCTTCACAGGCGGGGCCGCCTTCCTGTGGCCCGCCACTGCCCCACTTTTAGCGTTTTTGGCAGTAAGGCCCGTTCGCACGTGGCTCTGGCCTATGCTGGCAACTGGCGCGGCGTCCTGGGCCGCCTCCTCAATTTTCGGCATCGGCCCGCTAGCAGGCATTCCCCTCTCGATCGCAATCGTCGGGGAGGGCGCGCTCGGCGCGCTGATCCTGCGCGGAACAGGTGACGAGCGCACGTTGCTGGACGAGCTGCGCTCCTTGGCTATCTTCGTGCTCGCTGCCGGGCTGATTGCACCCGCACTGTCGGGACTGCTGGGTGCCGGCGTGATCGCGCTGCATACGCATCAGGCGTTCTGGCCTAACTGGCAGGCGTGGTTCGCTGCTCACGGGCTCGGCACCATTAGCGTGGCGCCGCTTTTGCTGTTGGTTCTGCGCGGGGAAGGGGTGGATTGGTACCGCGCGACCTCTTCGCGGCACAAGCTCGAGGCTCTCCTCCTGCTGACCGTCGTGACGGTAACGGTGTTCTGCGTCTTCGCTCAGGAGCGCTACCCACTTCTCTTCCTGCCAATACTGCCTCTGATCATCACGACATTCCGTCTCGGCCGCCTCGGAGCGACCAGTTCGGTTCTGATCCTGATGATCGTCGGCGGTCTGCTCACCCTGAACGGCCACGGGCCGATAGCGCTGATGCACAGTACGGTTGGGGCGCGAGCGCAGTTTTTTCAGCTCTACCTCGCAGTAGCTGTGGTGGCGGTTCTCCCGGTAGCCACCGAACTACGTCGTCGAGAAGCGCTTGCGAAGCGTCTGCGGCAGAGCGAGGCCAGCTACCGTCTGCTGGCTGAGAACCTCGGCGACACGCTCATCCACACGAACCTCGATGGCGACGTCCTCTACTGTTCGCCCGCGATACGCACGTTGACCGGGTTCAGCGCGGATGAGGTGCTTGGCCGAAATTCGCGCGACTTCGTACTTCCTGAAGATTACGAGACGTTCAGCGTGTCGCGTGCTACCGCCATCTTCGAGCCGGAGACGACGATCGCGGTCGAGTACCGCGCGAGAGTTCGGGATGACCGGGTCATCTGGTGTGAGACGCGCATGCGCAGCTACACAGACGAGGGAGGCGCACCGGCCGGTCTAATTCTCGTTGTGCGCGACGTGACAACCAGAAAGGCCGCGGAGGCCGAGCTCGTTCATGAGGCGATCACGGACGAGTTGACCGGCATTCCCAACCGCAAGGCATTCTTCAGTCGGCTCGATTACTTGCAAAGCGAAGTCGCGGCAGGGCAGGGGATTGGGTGCGTCGCGGTGTTTGACATCGATTTTTTCAAGGCTGTGAACGACACGTACGGACATGCGACCGGCGACAGAGTCTTGAAGGCGGTGGCGAGGGCGGCCACGCGAGCTACCCGGAGCGGCGACATGGTCGCGCGGATTGGCGGCGAGGAGTTTGCCGTTGTTCTCTGGGGAGCGCCCATGGCAACAGCTGCGCAGACGTGCGAGCGCGTGCGGAGGGCTATCGAGGCCTGTGTCGTCGATGCGTTCTCCGGCGAGAAGGTTCGAGTGACCGCGAGCTTCGGTGTAAGCGCGATCTCACCCGATGCCGACAGCGGCGTCGTCTATCGTGCGGCTGACGAGGCTCTGTACGCCGCTAAATCGGCTGGGCGGAACAGACTTTACCTCGCTGCCTGACGAGATTGCGGGCACCTCGTTCCAAGATGTGATCAACAATCGATCTCTTCGAGCTGCCAAACGTCAGTATATCTTGATGAGAGCCGAGCGGCGGAGCATCGCTGATCATGTCCCTTTGTCGCTTTCAGTTTCCACGCCGATCTGGCGGACCGAGCCGACGATTAAACTCATCCTCTTCAGGGCGCCTGCCTGCGTACAGAGCGACCTAGCAGCAGTTCTCCGGGGAGGGGGGCAAGCCACCCACGATATTCTGGAACGTGACTGCTTCGGGTGCCCTCGCTAGGACTGCGCCGATCTTGTCAAAGAGATCATCCATCACCACCGGTTTCGCGAGTACGTCGTCCGCGCCAGCGCTTCGGCATCGGTCATGCGCAAGCCTATCACCTTCGGCGGTAATCACGAGGATCGGAATTCTCTGACGGAAGTCCGTTCGGTGTCGGACATTTTCGATCAAGGCTACACCGTCCATGCCAGGCATTCGTAGATCGACAAGGATCATGTCATAATCGTTCACGGCGAGGTCGAGCAGTGCCGCGTCGGCATTGAGGTGGGCCGACACCGAAGCTCCAGCTACTGCAAGCATATCCGTGAGCACCTGAAGGTTCAGTGCTTCGTCATCAATGCAGAGAAACCTCACCGTTCGAGCCGTCGGGTCGGCTGTCGTACCTCTGCCAATAGCTTTTTCCTGAAAAAGCGGAGTTGCATTGGAATGGTTGCCTCACAATTCTTAGTGACGCCCTCTAGCAAGCTGCAATGCTGCCTCGTCGTTGCCGAACTAAGGGAGGATCTGTTCCCAACAGCTTAATAGCAGCGGGCCTTTTTTGCCTAGAATGCTCATCAATTGAGACAGAACATCACACACTCGCTTCGCGCTTCACGGCCGGGCGGACCGCGGAAACTCCGGCGCCCCAGTTGAGGTAAGTCTCCGCGAACATGGGAATTGTTGTCAGCGTACAATTCAAGCGCGACGGCAATCCAGCCCGTCAGTGTGCGGCACGCCCGAATTGGCAGCGTCGCTATATTGAGGCAGCCAAGCCACGACACGCAATTCGAGGTCGGTACCAACGTCGGCCTTGATGTGTTCGGGGCCGGCAAATCCCGTCAGACCCTTGATGAACAAGCGTCCGAAGTTGAGGAGGCCGGAAGCCCTCCCGAGCGTGCACATCTGGGTCTCGCCTGCCGTGAATGAGAGCCGATCACGTTTAATAACGGCTTGGCAGGCGGTCCGATAGTACTTGAAGCGGTCGGCAGCCGCGCCAAGTTCATGACCGTCTTCAAGTCGCGACTTAGTATATGCTCATTCACGGTTGCGATGTGCCGGCGGGCGGTACACGATCAAGCGATGATAAGCGCTATCGCCCTCGCCCTAGCTATGCCGCCCGTTGTAACGATTGGGCCAATGGTGCAGCCCGGCGCTTGGGAGGTGAAGTCGAAACTCATAGACCTTACGATACCAGGTGTGCCTAGCTTCTTTGTTCGCATGGCACGTGGGAAAACCAAGGTTGAGCGCAAACAGATTTCGGCGGGTCAGGGCATCGAAGCGCTGCTCGCGCCGGACCCAAAGGCGCAATGCCGGATCGAAAGCCAAACCGTTGCAAACGGGCGCTACACGCAAACGCTAACCTGCCCGCAAAAGAAGGGCACGCCAATGCGTATTGTCCGCGTAGGAAGCTATGACACGACCGGCTTTGTTGGGCAGGCGATCGTCACCGGCGCCGCGCCTAAAGGAGCGCTTCGCATTGTCCTTGACCAGCGGGCGATCCGTGCTGGCGCTTAGCCGCGGTAAAGGTTGCCAAAGAAAGACCGCGATTGTTCCTGTTGGCGCCCCTTAAGTAGATAGCGACATGAACGAGTAGCAGGAGTTGAGGAACTCGAAGGGTGGGCTGAGCGGCTGTTAATGGCTCCAAACGCCCGCCGGTCGCCAAGTTGAGGTCTTCAGGTTAGAAGGAGCTGAGATCAGGGCGAGAAGGGCACCATCGTCATAGTCGAACACTTTTCCCCTGACGCTTATGGCCTTCTCATCCTAGCTGTTTGATCCCACGGTTTGATGGTGCGATCCTTTCGTTGGAATGGAAGGAAGCCGTATGGGACAAGTTCGTCATGGGTGCGCCACGACCACGCACGCCGTCCGAGCAGCAATACAGCGATCGCAAGCTTCGCTCGCGACGCTGAGCCGTGAGTTGGGGATCAATCCCAAGACCGTAGCCAAGTGGCGGAAGCGGGCTACAGTCGAGGATCTGAAGACCGGGCCGAAGGCCCCTCATTCAACGACCCTGACTGAAGCCGAGGAGGCGATGGTTGTGGCATTCCGGCGCCACACGCTCCTGCCGCTCGACGACTGCCTCTACGCACTGCAGCCGTCGATCCCGCACCTGACACGCTCCGCGCTGCATCGGTGCCTGCAGCGGCACGGCATCTCCCGGCTGCCGGATGTCGAGGGCGACAAGCCAAAGCGTCAGCGCTTCAAGCGTTATCCCATCGGCTTCTTCCACATCGATATCGCTGAGGTGCAGACCGCCGAAGGCAAGCTCTACCTGTTCGTCGGCATCGACCGCACCAGCAAGTTTGCGGTCACCCAGCTGGTCGACAAGGCTGACAGACGGACAGCGTGGGAGTTCCTGGAACACCTGCTGAAAGCCGTACCGTACCGCATTCACACGATCCTGACCGACAATGGCATCCAGTTCGCCGAGCAGCCGCGCAACCGAAACACGGCCTGGTCGCGTCAGATGCGCTTCGACATGATCTGCGAGGCAAACGACATCGAGCACCGGCTCACCAAGCCGAACCACCCGTGGACCAACGGCCAGGTCGAGCGGATGAACCGCACCATCAAGGAGGCGACCGTCAAACGCTTCCACTACGAAAGCCACGACCAGCTCCGGATGCACCTCGCCGACTTCATGGCCGCCTATAACTTCGCCCGCCGGCTCAAGACACTGAGCGGCCTCACTCCCTACGAATACATCGTCAAGATCTGGACGTCAGAGCCGAACCGGTTCATCGTCAATCCGATCCACCAGATGCCGGGACTAAACACCTAGCGCCTGAGATCGCTCTTGCCAGTGGATGGCTCGGGGGTGAAAGGGTCGTCGGTCGCGCAGCCATCCGCGACCTGCTGATCAAGGCCGCTCGTTTCAACGAACAGGAACGGCAGAGGCTAACTATCCATCTGCCTAGCAGAGCAATCACGCTCCGGTTGGACGAAATTGAACGGTACTGCGGAGCGTAATACCGCCCGCATTGGCCGATGAACGAACGGCCACTTCTGAATGGTGCTCCTAGTTTTCTAAACGTCCGCCTGTGGGCCGCTTCTGCCCGCGCTTAACCGGCCAAAGCGCCGGGAGTTGTATCGGTAAGGCGCCCACCGGCCGAAGCCGGCGGGCGTGGCATCAGGCGTCTTCCGCCTGCAGGTTGACGGTGGTTTCCGCGAGCTTGCTCATATATTCGTCGCCGCCATAGATTTCCTTGGTGGCGGCTTTGAGCTTCTTGGTATCGTCCTTGAGACCTAGCGCATCTGCATAGGCCGCCGCGGTGCCGAAGCCGGCGATGCCGTAGTGGGTCATACGCTGATATTGCGCGATGATCATGACGTCGAGCAACGGACCCTTGTCCGGTCCTTCTTCGAGCACGTGCTTGGTTGCTTCGGCGACGAGGCCTTCCATGCCCTTGCAATGCTCTTTCGAAACCTTCTCGTCGTTCGCCGCGATTAAATCCTTCAGCACGTCCGTATGCTTTTCGATCCCGGCTTGGGAGTTGGTCAGCATCTCCTTGAGCGCCGCGTCGCTGGCCTTAGTGGTGATCTTCTTCAGCACCTTCTTCATCTGGTCGTTGGCGGACCAGAGATCCTTCAGCTCGTCGGTGTAGATTTCCATGAGATCTTCCGGAGCAGACATGGTGCGCTATCCTTTTCGTACCTGGACAAGATTGCCCCTTGGTTATCTTCAAACCGCTCACTGTGCGCACCGTTCCCGAGCTCGCGAAAATGCCCGAATGCAGGCTCGAACACCGCTGCTGCGCGAACATTCCGGCGCGCTCAATACCATCCTGACCAACTGAGCGTGGGTCGTTTGAATATTTTTGAGTGATCAACACCTTTGATTTATCAACACGCTCACCGCATCCGCGCGGCGACGACCAGTCGGCGGTCGAGACCGCGCCATATCGAAAACTGAATAAACGTCGCAAGTTGTAGAGGCGAACAACGCTGGGATTGGCGAGGTTTGGGTCGTCGAGACATCAGAAAGGAGCCTGTCCGATCCAGCAACGGTATTCTGCGATAGTAGACAGACCGCAAAGTGCCATCTGCACTCATACCTGCAAATTACCTCATACAATCAGAATAAAAGACCTGCGTTCTGCCGACCCACCGCAGTGAAAAGTCGTCGAAAGTTCTGAGTTTAACCTCTTTTCCATACAGGGCGGCTAGTGAACCGCTGACCGCAGGGGAGCGTGGCGTGACAAGATGGTTTCAATATAGCGGGGCAGCAGCCCTGCTGGCCTTGCCATGGCCTGCCGTGGCAGAACTCAACGTTCAAGTCGCGGCACGCGTGGTGTCTTTCATGCAACCGCCACCCAGCGGCAACGTGCAGACGGCCATCATTTTCGAGCCAGGCAATGCCGCATCCGAAGCGGAAGCCGCGGCAATCGAACGTGCGATCGGCAATGGCCTTGTGGCAGGCAGGGCATCGGTACGTACTCGCCGCGTTCCCGTCGGTTCGCTTGGCACCCTGAATGGATACCGCGCTGCATTCGTCACGGTGGGGCTGCGCGATGAGCAGGCTGCCATAGCCGCCGCGGCAGCGCGCGCATCGATAGTGACGATCACCTCCGATCAGGCATGTGTCCAAGCAGGAAGATGCGTCGTTGGCATTTCCAGCGACGCCCGCGTCCAGATTTCCGTCAGCCGTGCGGCCGCACGTGCCGCCAACGTCCGGTTCGGCAGCGCTTTTCTTATGCTGGTGAAGGAAATCTGATCGTGGCTCTCTTCCTTCGTATTGCCCTGCTTGCTGGCACCATCCTTGCGCCATCGGCTGTCTTCGCACAGGCTGTCGATTATTCCGCACTTGGTGAGATGGTCGGCGAGCCCGTTACCACCAGCGTCATCGGCAAGCCACAACGCGCTTCCGAACTGCCCGCAAGTGCCGTCATTATCTCGCGGGAAGAAATTGCCCGTTCGCCGGCGCGCGACGTTCCTGGATTGCTCAAAAGTCAGGTAGGCATCGACGTGAACCGATGGACCGCCGGGCAGAGCGACGTGGCGGTACGAGGCGGCGTGCAGACTTTCAACGCCCGTTTGCTGGTCTTGGTCGACGGCCGACAGGTTTACCTTGACCACTACGGTATGACCGACTGGAACCTCTTGGGCGTTACGCTTGAAGACATTGAGCAAATCGAACTGGTACGTGGTCCGGCGAGTGCATTGTTCGGTTTCAACGCCGCGAGTGGTGTGGTCAACATCATCACCCGCAGGGGCAGGGATGCCACGGCTCTGACCGCCAGCGCCGAACTCGGCGGCCATGATTACAGCCGCCTTGCAGGGTCGTTGACCGTCCCGATCACCGAACAGATCGGCGCGAAGGTGTCCGCAGGGCGGCTGCGCGAGGACGAGCGACGGATCTCGACGCCGCTGTTGTCCCCCGCCAGCGTTCCTGATGTGCAAGCAGACGACGTCACAGGATCTCTGGTCGGTCGTTTCGATCGCACCGAGCTAACGCTCGATGGTGGCTATGCCACCAATCAGCAGGTGGAATACCTGCCTAGTCAGTATCTCTCTAATCAGCATTACCGTATAAGTCACTTGGCAGCCGGCGTGAAGCAGGACACCGACTGGGGTGGGTTGTCGTTGAGTAGCTACGTCAACTGGCTCAAAGCTGATTATGGCTTGAGTGACGGTGCGCCAAGCGGTGAAGCAGGGCTGTCGGACAGGACCTCGTTCAATAACCGTATCATTGTCTCACAGGGGGCAGCTCTGGTCCGTTTGGACGAGAAAAATACGCTTCGGGTCGGAGCCGAATACCGTAACAACCGCCTGCAGTCGGCCGCTCAGTTCTCTGACGTCATCTCCTACGACGTAGGATCTGCAAACGCGATGTTGGATCTTCATCCGGCCGAGACGCTTGGGGTGACACTGGCGGGCCGCCTCGACCGACTGTGGCTCGGCCAGTCGGGCGCAATCGCTCAGCCGATAATCGGGGATCCGGCCGATTTTCATCGCGCTTTCACGCGGCTGAGCTTCAATGCTGCGCTTCTCGTCCAGACTGCGCCCGGCGGCCACCTTCGGCTGAATGGTGGACGCGGCTACCAGCTGCCGCCGCTGGCCGATTTCGGGCTTCGCATTCCCATCCAGACCCCGGCTCCTTTTCCCG
>Ga0265798_10002476_pt1 | contig 27271 bp, 15 predicted proteins | sample P3T30metagenome_FD_192430 | JGI IMG/M metagenome (GOLD analysis project Ga0265798, IMG submission 192430) | Plant litter microbial communities from East Loma Ridge, Irvine, California - P3 T30 | ecosystem: Environmental > Terrestrial > Plant litter > Unclassified | place: USA: California...
CTGAACACGTGGTGGGGGCTTTCGATCGACACTACCAGCGCACCTCGGATCAGCCCGACATGTATGAATCGATGCTGCTGCGCGACAAGGAGATCGACTACGACTGGGACCGCCACGGCGAGCCGGTGATCGACGTGATTGGACAGGCGGCCGTCGTGGAGGAGGAGGTTGCCCAAGACGTGCTCGACATCCTTTCGGATCGACATGGCGACTGGGATTCGGCCCAGATAGGGGAAGAGACCGAATTTGATCCGGACAGCCACTATGAATGGAGGCGGCCGAGTTCGGGCGAGATCGCCGCCGAATGGTATGAGCTAGAGCGGTCGTTGAAGCTGCGGTCGCGCTATTTCAATTCGCAGGCCGAGAGTCTGTTGAAGCGGCTGTTCGACGATCTGGAGAAGCTGTTCACCCATGATGGTCGATCGGTCGTGGTGGAGGCGGGGCCGGACAAGGCGATCAGGTGTTTCAACCGTGCCCGGGCCTTCCATCATTCGCACGAACTCGACGAGGCGATGATCAGGCCGGATCTGCATCTAGGGCCGCCACCCGCGAACCGGGCAAAGGCTGGGCGCATGAACGCGCATGGGATCGCGGTCTTCTATGGCGCGGACGACCGGGATATTGCGCTTGCCGAGGTTCGGCCGCCGGTCGGCAGCAGAGCGTTGGTCGGCGAGTTTGAGCTGCTCCGAACGGTCAGACTGCTCGACGTGTCGGCGCTGGAGGCAGTGTATTTCGATGGGAGCGTATTCGATCCGGCATTTGCCGAGCAGCGCTCGCTGGCGCGGTTCCTTGGCAGGCTGAGCGACCGCATTACGATCCCGGTTATGCCGGACGATGAGCCGACGGAATATCTGATAACACAAATGATCGCCGACTATCTTGCGCGACGGCCGGCGCCAGGTCTCGATGGTATTTTGTTCAAGTCTGTCCAGAGGCCCGGGGAAAAACGGAACGTGGTGCTGTTCCACCACGCCTCGCGGGTCGAGGCGATCGAGATGCCAGAGGATATGAAGGTTTGGGTGCACCAATTTCAGTCGAGCGACGATGGACCGGAGCCGGACTACACCGTGATGCAAGAGATGCACCCGGCGGCTGAGCCTCCGGCTGAACCCGAGCCCCGCACATATTTCGCCTTGGGAAGCATGACGGATTTTCGACCAGAGATGTTCCGGTTCGACCCTGACCTGGATGAACGCGAGCCGTATCTGAGGATAAACAGGGACACGCTGATGGTGCGTCATGTGACCGGGGTAACATTCGACACGACTGATTACGCTGTGCGTCGGCATCGCTCGAAGAAGCACGACCTGTTCTGATCTGTGCCGTCACTTGCATATGGTGGATCGCGCAGGCTTAATGTGCCGATGGCGGGAAGTCCGAGCGAAGAAGAGATTATGGCCGCCATTGAGGCGTCGGGCTACCTCATGGAGCAGGAGGTGGCTACGCAGCTCGAGAGGCGCGGCTTGCACGTCCGAACGAACGTGGCGTTCGAGGATTCCGAGGAGGGTAAGTCGCGGGAGATCGACGTGACGGCGATTACCCGGGTGGCAGTGGACGAGACCGAGAAGGTCGGTGCGCTGGTTGAGCTGCTGGTGGAGTGCAAAAACACCGCGAACCCGTTTGTCTTCATCGCCAGGCCGAAGAACGAGGCCGATCGGCGGAGGCCGCCGGAGGAGTTCGTCTTTCCCTACGAATACAAGATGTCAAAGGACCTGGGTGGCGGACGAAGCACCTATCGACCTTTCCCTCCTTTCAACCATCTGGGCTTCGACAAGGTGTTCGACGCGCATGTGAAGCCGTGGAAGGCTGTGCAGTTCTGCCGGATCGATCGGCAGGGCAAGGGCTGGCACGCGAACCACGGCGGTCTCTACGATGCAATTTTTTATCCGATGGCGAAGGCCCTGAACGCCCGTCGAAAGGAGCGGCCCAAGCCGACCCGAGCCGAGGATTGGCACTACATCTGGCTGTATTTCCCCCTTGTCGTCACGTCGGGGGATCTCTTCCTGATCGATGCCAGTGCCGAAGCGCCGCGGCCCGAGCCGGTCGACCACGTCTCCTTCCAACGCGAGCTGAAATCGGCGAGGCTGTCCGGATCGTTCATGGTGACGTTCGTCCGTCAGCAGGCGCTGGAGAGTTTCATGGCCGACGTGGTCGATCCCCTGTCGACGCTGTGTCGCGATCTGATCGAGAACCGGCTCGCCTTCATGAGGGAAAAGGATCTGCCCTGGGTGGCCTAGGGTCAGGACCCATTGATGTGAGAGGCGCGATCTGATTCAGGCTTTGCGAGGAGACTGGCGATGAGCGACCTGTATTGGCTGACCGACGAGCAGATGGCGCGGCTGGAGCCGTACTTTCCCAAAAGCCACGGCAAACCCCGGGTTGATGATCGGCGGGTGTTGAGCGGCATCGTTTTCGTAAACCGCAACGGAATGCGCTGGTGCGATGCGCCCAAAGAGTACGGACCGCACAAGACCCTCTACAACCGTTGGAAGCGGTGGGGCGAGAGAGGCGTGTTCCTGCGTATGACGGAAGGGCTGGCCGCTGCGAGCGCCACGCCCAAGACAATCATGATCGACGCGACCTATCTCAAGGCACACCGGACGGCATCGAGCCTGCGGGTTAAAAAGGGGATCTCGGGCGGCTCATCGGTCGCACCAAGGGCGGCATGAACACGAAGCTCCACGCCGTCACCGACGCAAACGGTCGCCCACTGAGCTTCTTCATGACCGCTGGCCAGGTCAGCGATTACACTGGCGCTGCAGCGCTGCTCGACGATCTGCCCAAGGCGCAGTGGATGCTTGCCGACCGCGGTTACGATGCAGACTGGTACAGGGACGCTCTTCAGGCAAAGGGCATAATGCCCTGCATTCCAGGACGAAAATCGCGAAACGTGCCCATCAAATACGATAAGCGACGCTACCGAAGCCGAAGCCGCATCGAAATCATGTTCGGCCGCCTGAAGGACTGGCGCCGCGTCGCTACCCGCTACGATCGATGCCCGACGGTCTTCTTCTCCGCCATCGCGCTCGCTGCCACCGTCATCTTCTGGCTCTGATCAACGAGTCCTGAGCCTAGTAGATCCTTGAGGTCAATCACCGCCTCATTACGCTGCGCCGCTCTCGCGCGAATGTCTCAGCCAATCGCGTCGGCTAAAATCACCTGGCAGCTTAACACTTTGCTCACCGCACTGAATTAACTGTCGTGGCAAATGAAAGCCTTAGGAAGCAACGAGCCCTCGTCGGCGTTCAGGCACATTCCAGCCCGCGATCTGCGGTTCTGTGAAAAGGCGGTTGCGGAGCGTTGGTACATGGGCAGCCAGCCAGTTCCGAGTGTCTTTCTAAGCGCGCTATCGGCCACCTTCCCGCTGGGTGAAAAGTTCTTCATCGACAGTGTTCGTCGCTTCAGGAGTGAGGTTCAGGGAAAGCTCGCAGAGGACATTAGGGCCTTCGTTGTTCAGGAAGCATTTCATACTCGAGAACATCTCGCGTTTAACAAGCTGGTTGGGGACGCGGGCTATTCCACTACGGCAATGACCGAGCGGACCCGTGGTGTTTTGAGACCGTTCCGGTCCAGGAGCGTTCTTCGTCAACTCGGCCTTACCATGGCGCTCGAGCATTTCACGGCTGTGTTCGCACACGAGGTGCTGACACAGGAATGTCGTCTTGCGTCCGCCCCTGATCACGTTCGTGCCTTATGGCGATGGCATGCGATGGAAGAGATTGAGCACAAGGCCGTGGCGTTCGACACCTTCGTGGCCGCAACCCGTCACTGGTCAAGTACACGACGTTACGCCTTTCGATGCCGGTCGATGGTGGACGCAACCCGGGTCCTTGTATCGGTTGTCGCTCGCAACATGGACGACCTGTTCGTGCAGGATCGGTTACCGCGTCTTGCGACATGGTTGAACGCGATACGCTACTTCTTCGGCGTTAACGGCGTCCTCACCAGCATGGCACCAGCGTATCTTGCCTGGTTCCGCCCCGGCTTCCAGCCATGGGATATTGATGACCGCGCCTTAGTTTACCAGGTTGCTGAAGAACTCGAGGTACGAGCCAAGGAGAGTCGATCCGTAGTCGGTATCGCGTACTGATGCGGTCGTTGCTACCTTCAGATGATATCACCGATGTCGCGCGGCTTCAGCATATTGCTGGCCTCTACCGGCCGCCAGTTGCTGCAGTCCTTGCTTCGCTAAGCATTTCCAGCATTGGACCAACCAAAGCGGGATTATGGCTTCTTGCGGTTCTGGTTTGCGAAGTCTGGACGTGGTTTTGCACGCGTCCGGCAACGACACAAATGCTGACTACTTGGCAGATGATTCATTACATCGCCTCCGGTGCGGTAACCATGCCGGCGTGGGCGGCATTAGGCGTACTGTTTTGGTATCTCCCGGACCCGCAAAGTTGTACGATTGCTATCGCATTGTGGGTCGGTCAACTTCTCTACACGCAGCGGTTTGTTTACCAATCCTACCTAGCCATACTCTTGGGTAATAGCGTCATGGTCGGCACTATGGTCGCCGTCCCGCTTATTCATCCGATACTTTTTGGCACCGGAAGGATCCTGTTCGAGGTCGGCCTGCTGCTTTGTGTGGGTTTCACCATCAGCGCCTCACTCGCCGCCTATCAACGTGTCCGATCGTTAGCGGAGCAGAACGCCGCCATCGCCCGTACCGCCATCACTGATGAATTGACAGGTCTACCAAATCGGCACCGCTTTGACCACGTGATCGGGGCCGCTGCCTCAGTAGGAACGCCTTTTTGTGTCCTCTACATGGATCTTGATCGCTTCAAACTCGTCAACGATACGCTCGGCCATCAAGCAGGCGATGCCCTCCTGCGTCAGTTTAGCGGGCGACTACTAGAGGTCAGTCCCCCCGGCGTCACCGTAGCCAGGCTTGGCGGCGACGAGTTTGCCGCCTTGATTGAGGCTGAAGACTTTACAGTCTCCGATGCTGAAAGGCTCTGCCAAACGATCCTGAATGTCGTCAAAGTTCCGTTCTCGCTTGCCAACGGCCAAGCGCATGTTGGCGTCAGCATTGGCGTCGCGTGGGCGGAAGCTGGCGAAGTTAACGCTGAGGATATAATGCGGCGGGCCGACATCGCGCTTTACACCATGAAGGCAGCCGGGCGGGCAGGTTACAGGGTGTTCAGCGACGACCTGGAACTGGAAGTCCGGAACCGAGCCGAGATCGAGGCCGCGCTACGCAAAACACTCACGTCCGCTGATAGCTTCAGCTTGGCTTACCAGCCCAAGGTGGATCGTAGCGGCGGTATCACTGGCGTAGAGGCCTTGCTGCGTTGGCAGATGGACAGCCGTCCGGTTTCCCCTGCCCTGTTTGTGCCTATTGCCGAAGAGGCGGGGCTGATCGTGGAGCTTGGCGAGTGGGTCATTCAGGAGGCGATTGAGTTTGCTAAGCGCTGGCAGCCACTTTCGGTCGCGATCAACCTGTCACCAGCACAGTTAAGAGACAACGACTTCGCCACCCGTTTACTCCGCCGCATTGAAGAGGCCGACCTCGATCCCAGCCAGCTCGAGCTGGAAGTGACCGAGACGACGCTTTTCGAATCATCCAGCTATGCGCTGGGCACGCTGGATGCGCTGCGTGCGGCCGGCCTGCGGGTGGCGCTTGATGACTTCGGCACCGGGTACTCATCCCTGCGCCATCTCCACAACGTAGCGGTTGATCGTGTGAAGATCGATCAGTCCTTTGTCGCGGGGCTTGGCCGCAGCATCGAATCCGCCGCAATCATCTCGGCAGTTATACAGCTTGGCCATTCGATGGGCTTGCAAATTACTGCAGAGGGAGTCGAAACCGCAGCTCAGCGGGATTTTCTCATGGAAGCGGGCTGCGATGAACTGCAAGGCTATTTGTTCGCAAAACCGATGACTGAAGAGGATTTGGTTGTTCTGCTGGACGGGAATGGCATTTCGTTCGCCGCCTAGTCTGCGCGGTTGAACCAAAAAGCCGACGTTGCTACTTTTCACGTGGCCGACACCAGCGTCAATTGCCCCCCCCCTCCTCAGAAATGCCTGTACGGGAAACACTATGCGGCTGCCAGATGCGACGGATGGCAAAGTGCTTAGTATTAAGGTTAAGAGAAGGGGCGTTCCAACACCTTTCGGAAGGGATGTAGTGAACACTTAGCTGCGACGGTAAAGTGGTTGAAGTTATTGGTCATCGCGAACGTTTGGATCACCGCACATCACCAACTCGAGAACTTGCTGAAAAGCAGACCTGGTGAGACGTTTAAATGTGACAAATGTGCTCGGTCCATGATAAGGTCTGAGGACCAGATGATCGGCTACGTGCTACGTGCTACGTAAAACGGCATTCTACTTCCGTGTGAACCACATCGTCACCGTTTCTCTCGCCCCGACCTGCTCGAGCAGCATGCATCCGGTGTGAGAGGAAGCATCGAACATCCTCGGATGGATGAAGGAAGGTGTCCGTGTCCAAATGCATTCCGCGGTGTTCGGATTATCCGCCGGAGCTCCAGCCGTTCCAGTCCGTGAATCAAGCGTCGGGTACATTAGAAATTGCGCCTTTAATGCGTATTGAGCACGGTCTTGCGATAGGAGAGCAAGCGCGGCTCCAGCCGGCTCCGTGCCTTCTGCGCAGCTGGACGTCGCGGGTGACTGTGACGGCGTGCGGGCGAACATAAGCCTATCGCTAAGCGCGAAATGCGAACGCTATCACAACATTGTCCACGCCTATTCTCTCCAGTCACGAGTTATCCTGACCGCAGCTCCGCCTCTGAACCATGACAAAAAGCGGGCCGGCGTGTTGCCGGCCCAAAGGGAGGGGATGCCTTTAAGGCAAATGCGCTGTAGCAGTTTGAAATTGGTAATACAGGAAAAAGTTTGCTGTCTCACAAAAATCCATATGTGGCCTAGCCATTGGCTCTTGACACGTTGACCAGTTTTCATAAGGTAACGTTATCAACAGCCCGCGGAGACGGGCGCTGCCGGGTAATGGATGGTTTGACGCTTCGATTTTTGTCGAAGCGTATTGCGACGTCTGCCACCCGCATAACTTCCTGCCCAACAGCATGTTTGCTCGCTGCAACGTCGGCGAGGTTCCAGAGAGGATCCTGATCATGACAGCTAACACTACGGTGCGTCGCCTGACGCGCGCGACATTGCTCTGCGCCACGACCGCCGCTGCCTTGTGCGCGACCATGGCACAGGCCCAAACGATACCGCCAACGCAGGACCAGCCGACTGCGTCGCCGCAGGGCGCTGTGCCCCCCGCCGCAGCAACGGCGGCTCCCGAAGCAACGCCTGCTCCCGCGCTTCCCGATTCCGATCAGGCCCCCGGCACGATCGACGCGGCCGACCCTGGCGACATCGTCGTCACCGGCTATCGTTCAAGCCTTGCCAAGTCGACCAACGCGAAGCGCGCATCGACCGGCTTTACCGACTCGATTTTCGCCGAGGACATCGGCAAGTTTCCCGACACCAACATTGCCGAGTCGTTCAACCGCATCCCCGGCGTGACGATCACGCGCGACGTGACTGGCGAGGGAACCAACGTCGCGATCCGCGGGCTCGGTTCGAACTTCACCAACGTCACTCTGAACGGCGCACCGATTGCGGTCGCATCTTCGGGCGCGACGGATGCGCAGGGGACCGACCGTTCGGTCGACCTGAGCTTCTTCCCAACCGATCTCTTCACCAAGCTCACGGTCAACAAGAGCTATACCGCGGATCTGCTGGAAGGCGGGGCGGCGGGCAACGTCGATCTCCGGTCTGCCCGGCCGTTCGATCGGTCGACCTCGTTCCTCGCGTACAACATCCAGGGCACCAACCAGTCGCCCGAGGACCGGATCGGCGTTCGCGGATCGCTGATCGGCAGCTGGCGTGGCGAGAAGGTCGGCATTCTTGCAGGTGTGTCGGCACAACGGCTGTTCACAGACACGCGCGGGTTCGAGACGATTGGGTATACCAATCCCGCGCTAACCGCGGCGCAGTGCGGCGCGGCGACAGGCTGCAACACCACCGGTGGCGGCAACTGGACGATCCCGGCGGTGGTCCCGGCCGGTGCGGGGGCTGGTTTGGTGGCAGGAACGCCAATCAACAGCGCTTTCCTTCTTGCAAACAATCCCGGTGCCACAATCCAGCAGATCGACAATGCGCTGCTGCCGCGGCTCGGGCGGTCGACAAGCATCCGCGGCCCGCGCGATCGCGTGAATGCGATCGTCAGCGCTGAATGGCAGCCGACCGACACGCTTCATTTCTACGTCGACGGTCTGTACGGCTACAAGCGCAACGAACTGACGCGCGAGAACATGGCGTGGATCGTTCGCAACGGCGCAATCATTCCGACCAACCTGACGTTCGACAAGTCGGACTGTACGGTCGGCTGCGTCGTCACCGGAGGCACGTTCGCCAACGCACAATTCTTCAATGAATTCCGTCCTTATACCGAGACGACTAAGCTATTCAGCGTCAATCCCGGAGGCGAGTGGGAAATTTCCGACGCTTTAAAGCTTAACCTTCAAGGCAATTATGCGCGATCGACATTTCACCGAGAGAATCCGTCGGTTGGCATGACCACCCCGTTGGGCGTTGGCAATACGGTCACTTACAGCAACAACGGGGGCATACCGTCCATCCAAAGCGGGCTGGATCTGAATGATCCGGCGAACTTTGGTTGGAACGCTGGTAGCCGCGTCAACATCTCGGACGAATACCGGGTCAATGAAAGCAAGGGCGTGCGCGGCGACCTGACCTGGGGGAAGAAAGAACTGAACTTAAAGGTAGGCGGAGCCTTCGATGACGTGAGTCGCCGAATTCGCAGCTTTGATAACAGCCAAGCTTATCAGAATGCGGTCTGCGGAAATAATCCCAACGTGTTTGTCTCGTCCCCTAATTCCCAACCGCCGTGCGAGGGATTGAACGCGCCTGGGGCCACGCCAGCAGGCTATCCGACTTATCCAGGGTATGGCACAGGATCGACTGCAGGCATGACTGGGCCAGTGAGCTACGGCGGTTCGCTCGTCCCCAATGCCGCGGCTCCCAGCTACCTCACTCCTGGACCCGCCGGTTTCGTGACCGTAGATTGGCCGAAGTTCGCCGCGGCGACAAATTACGATCAGTATCACGACAATTCGCCCGAGAGCGGCGCGTCCAGCACGGGCGCGAGCGGCGGCTCGATCCGTGAGGTCGTCAAGTCGGCATTTGCGACGATAAACGGAGCGCAGGAACTGGGCGGCAACATGCTGCGGTTCAACGTCGGCCTCCGGTACGTCAACACGATCCAGACGATCAGCGGCCGCGTTTCGCTGCCCGATCCGCGCAACGCAACGGCCACCGGTGCCGCGCTGCCGGATGGCAGCCGCTACGAGAACATCGTCAGCATTGCGACCACGCGGAACAACTACTCCAACTGGCTGCCGGCCGCGACGTTCGCCTATGACGTCGGTGAGCATGCGCTGGTTCGCGTCGCCGGCTCGCGCACGCTGACCCGGCCGGACCCGTCGGCGCAGCTGCCCGGCGTCAATTTCGGCGCGCCGTCGGCGGATCAGGCGTCGATCGGCAACCCGGCGCTTGAGCCGTATCTCTCGACCAACCTCGATCTCGGGTTCGAGTATTATACTGGCCGCGAGGGGGTCATCAGCTTCAATGCGTTCCGCAAGTCGATCGAGGGGTTCACCAACACCGCGATCAATACCGTGCCGTTCTCGAATCTTGCGCAATACGGAATTACCTACGATACGCTGAACCCGACCCAGCAGATCGCGCTCAATTCGCGCGGCGGCCCGACCGTGGCACAGGTGCAGGTGACGTCGCAGGTCAACGTGCCGAACAAGCTGACGATCAACGGGCTCGAGTTTCAGTGGGTTCAGCCGTTGGACTTCCTGACCCGGATGATCGGCGTGACGGGCTTTGGCTTCAACGCCAACGCCACGATCGTAGACCAGCGCAGCGACGGTCCTGCGCAAGCCTTCGGCGTAGCGCCGTTCACCTACAACATTACCGGTTATTACGAAAAGAACGGGGTGATGCTGCGGGTATCGACGACGGCGCGCGAGGGGTCGCAGAACAGTGGTGCAGCCCAAAACGGCATTCCCGCCGCTGCTTTGTTCGGCACGGACTATACAACGTACGACTTCTCCTCTTCGTTTGATCTGGACAAAATCTTAGGTCTGAAGGGCGCGCCGCAGCTTACGGTGAACGTGGCAAACTTCACCGACGCGACGTTGCGGTCGTACTTCCAGTTCGAGAATGCGACCTTTACGCAGTACAAGCCGGGTCGTCAGTTCCTCGTCGGCCTGCGCGGTACCTTCTAGGCGACCGCGAAACACGTAGGGGGGAGATGGTCGATGATCACGCGCCGTAAGATGATAGGCGGCGCGGTCGCCGCCGGGCTGATCGCCTCCCCCCTGGCTGCGGCGGTCCGGTTCGACCGCCGCGGACGCGGGTTCGACATCACGCAAACGGACGGGGGCGTGGTCCCGGTGTTCGTCGACGCTGACGATCTGCCCGGTGTCCGCCGCGCGGCGGGTGATCTGGCCACAGACATCGGCCGCGTGACCGGTACGGCAGCGACGCTTGTCACGGATCGTAGACAACTGCCCCGACGGATCATTCTGATCGGGTCGATTGGGCATAGTCCGTTGATCGACTTGATAGTTGCGCGCGGCAAGCTCGACGTCGCGACAATACGCGGCAAATGGGAAGCCTTCATCGTCGAAACTATCGCCAACCCGCTGCCAGGCGTGACCGAAGCGCTGGTAATCGTCGGTAGCGACAAGCGCGGTGCAATCTATGGCGCGTACGACCTATCACGGATGATCGGTGTGTCGCCCTGGTACTGGTGGGCGGACGTTCCCGTCGTGCGTCAGGCGCATCTGCGCGTCGCTTATGGTCGGTACGTCCAGGGATCGCCTGCCGTGAAGTATCGCGGCATCTTCCTCAACGACGAGGCGCCGTGCCTGTCGGGCTGGACGACCGAAAGGTTCGGCGGGATGAACGCGCAATTTTACGGCAGACTGTTCGAACTGCTGTTGCGGCTGCGCGCTAATTACCTCTGGCCGGCAATGTGGAACAACTCCTTCGCGATCGACGATCCGGCCAATGCGCCGCTTGCCGAGACATACGGCATAGTCATGGGGACATCCCATCACGAACCGATGATGCGCGCGCACAAGGAATGGACCGACCACCGTGCCGACTATGGCAATGGTGCGTGGAATTATGCGACCAACCAGGCCGGCGTCCGCAAGTTCTTCGAGGAAGGTATCAACCGCAACGCGACGAACGAGGTCGTCGTCACGATCGGGATGCGCGGTGACGGCGACGTGGCGCTTGAAAGTACCGGCGGTCTTCAGTCGGACGTCAAGCTGCTCGAGACGGTAATCACCGACCAGCGCCGGATCATTTCGGCGGGCATGCGCAAGCCTGCGGAACAGGTGCCGCAGGTCTGGGTGCTGTTCACCGAAGTCTACAAATATTACGACGCCGGACTGAAGATCCCCGACGACGTTACGCTGATGCTGTCGGATGACAATGTCGGGAACCTTCGCCGCCTGCCGACGCGCGTCGAGCGTAGTCGCAGAGGGGGCTTCGGCATTTATTTCCACATGGACATGCACGGCGGCCCGTTTGCCTATCAATGGATAAATTCGAACCCGTTGCCAAAGATTTGGGAACAGATGTATCTCGCCAACCAATATGGCGCGAACGAGATGTGGATCGCCAATGTCGGCGACTTGAAACCGCTCGAACTGCCGATCGAGTTCTTTCTTGCCATGGCGTGGAACCCCGCGGACGTCGGCAAGGACAAGATTGTCGATTGGACACGCGCATGGGCGGCACGGCAGTTTGGGCCAGACCATGCCGACGAGATCGCGTTTCTCGCCGCGCGCTATGCGAAATACAACGGGATGCGCAAACCCGAACAGCTCCGTCCCGGCACGTTCAGCCTGGAACAGCATCGCGAGGCGGAGCGCGTGTCCGAGGCATGGAGCGAACTTGTCCGGCGGGCGGATGCCGTCGATGCCGCGTTGCGGCCGGACCAGCGCGACGCCTTCTACCAGCTCGTGCTGTATCCCGTACGCGCTTCCGCTAATTTGATGCTGATGTACGCTGCGGCGGCGCGGAATGCCCGGTTTGCCGAGCAGGCGCGCGCCAGCACGAGGGACGAGGCAGAGGAAGTCAGGCGGCGTTTCAAATACGATCACACGCTGCGCGACACGTACAATCACGTCCTTGCCGGGGGCAAATGGAACCACCTGATGGACCAGACGCATATCGGCTATTTTGACTGGTACCCCCCTCAGTCCGACATCATGCCGGCCGTTGCCGATCTCGACCTGGAAGGCGTGACCGGGTTCGGCATCAGCATCGACGGCGACAGTCGCGGCTGGCCAGGCTATTATCTGCCGCCGGTGCTGCCGATGCTCGACAGCATCACCCGACTGCCGACCTATCTCGACGTGTTTCCCCGCGGGCTGGTTGAAGCTCCTGTCACGGTGACCGCGGACCAGCCGTGGGTGACGATCCGCGAAGGCAAGGCGTTCAGCGCGTCAACGCATGACCGGCGATACTGGATCGACGTCGACTGGAACCGGGCACCGGTCGGCAAGGCCAAAGCCACGATCTCGGTCAAGGGCGACACGACGATCACCGTCTGGCTGGATGCGGTTCGGGCGACTCCGCAGCAGGAGAAGGACTCGCACGGTGCGTTCGGCGGGCTCGGCAGGGCGTTCGCGGTTCCGGTCACCGCGTTTACACGATCGATTCCGGTCGGCGGCGTACGGTGGGATGCGATCCCCGATTATGGTCGTGTTGCCGCAGCACTGTCGATCTTCCCGGTCGACGCCCCGTCCTTCCCGGACCCGATGCACGCGCCGCGGCTGGAATACCCAATCTTCCTGTCAACTGCCGGGCGGTATCATGTCGATCTGGTCACCGGCCCAACGCTGGAAGTGATCCCCGGTCGCCCACTGCGCGTAGGCGTGTGGCTCGACGACCAGCCTCCGGAGATCGGCACGGTGTTTACGCCGGAAGACGGTCCGGCGCAGGATTTCCTCGGCCAGAAGCATGCGGTGAACAGCGCCGACAATGCGCGGACGATGCGGTTCACCGTCCGCGCGGATCGACCGGGTCGTCATACGCTGACGATCGGCATGATCGACCCGACCTTGGTGCTGCAGACGATCGCGATCGCGAACGCAGACGATGCGGCGCCACACGAAACGTCCTATTTCGGACCGCCTGCGATCGACACGCGGCCGCCCGGACCCGAGCGCACCGCCGCCCCATGGACGATCTCCCGGGCATGACGCCCGAGTTCCTCGAAATGTGAACGGAGTAGTATGCGCGCACCCCTGGTTTTGATCGGTATCCTGCTCGCGGCAGCCGCGCCCGCGGCGGCGGCGCCAGACGTTGCGCCCGTGCCCGTCGTTCCGCCTGCTTCGGCAGACGTCGTCGTCAACCTTGATGCACCCGGCCCGGTCATCGCCAAGCATGTCTACGGCCAGTTCGCAGAACATCTCGGGCGCGGCATCTATGAGGGGATCTGGGTCGGCGAGAAAAGCGCGATCCCCAACATCCGCGGGTATCGCCGAGATGTGGTGGAGGCGTTGCGCCGGATTCACGTCCCCGTGATCCGCTGGCCCGGTGGGTGTTTCAGCGAGATCTACGACTGGCGCGACGGAGTCGGCCCACGGGCGCAGCGGCCAACCCGGGTGACGATGAACTGGCCGAACACGATCGACACCAACCAGTTCGGCACGCACGAATTCCTCGATTTCGCCGAACTTATCGGCGCGGACGCCTATGTCTCGGGCAATGTCGGATCGATGACCCCGCGCGACATGGCGCAGTGGATCGAATATATGACGTCCGACCAGCCGCAGTCGACGCTGGTGCAGCAGCGCGAGCGCAACGGGCGCGACAAGCCCTGGCGCGTGCCGTTCTTCGGGGTCGGAAACGAGACCTGGGGCTGCGGCGGCGACATGCGGCCTGAATATGCCGCCGACGTCAACGCGCGGTACGCGATGTTCGCCCGCGCGCCGAGCGGCTACCCGATGGTAAAGGTTGCGAGCGGGGCAAGCGTTCAGGGGGGCGGGGACTTCGAAGCGTTCACCGCTGCGATGATGGCGCATATCGGCGACACGCAGGCACTCAGCTTTCATTATTATGCGATGCCCGACGGCGCGAAGGGGCCCGCGGTCGGTTTTGACGAGGATGGCTGGGCCGGGGAACTGGCGCTTGCTCTGCGGATGGAGCCGCTTGTTGCGCGTACCGAGGCGATCATGGACCGAACCGATCCGCAGCGGAAGATCGCGCTGTTCGTCGACGAGTGGGGCAGCTGGTATCTCCAGCCGCCCGGGACTCCTGCCGGCGCACATTACCAGCAAAATTCGCTCCGTGACGCGATGGTCGCCGCGCTGACACTCGACATCTTCCATCGCCATACCGCGCGCGTGCGGATGGCCAACATCGCGCAGATGGTGAACGTGCTGCAGGCGATGATCCTGACCGACAAGGACAAGATGCTGCTGACGCCGACCTACCACGTGTTTGACATGTACCAGCCGTTCATGGACGCGACCCCATTCCCCGCGCTGGTCGCAGGGCCTGTCTACACGCACGGCACGGTGCGCATGGCAACGATCGATGCATCGGCCGCGCGCGCAAAGGACGGCAAGCTTTACTTGTCGCTGGTCAACGTCAGCCCGGACCGCGCCGTGCATGTCCGAACCAACTTGACCGGCACCGCACAGGGCCGGTTGCTGACCGCACCGCGGATCGACAGCCACAACAGCTTTACGGCACCGAACACGGTAAAACCGATCGCTTTCACCGGCAACGTCGAGGCAGGACGGGTCGTCATCGACATGCCCGCGAAATCGATTGCGGTCGTCAGGATCGACTGATGCCGAGGCATGGACGAAAGGACGGGGAATGACCCAGGCAGTATCACGCCGCGCCTTGATGAGCGGTGCTGCATGGGGCGTTGTGTTCGCGACGGTACCCGGCTCGATGTCGAACGCCTTCGCGCGCGTCGAAGTGCTCGACCCACAGACCGCGTTTCCGCTGATCGCCAAAGGCACGCCCGCGACGATCGTCATCGATGCCGACGCCGACAGCGCGGTGCGGCATGTCGCAACGGCCTTCGCCGACGATCTAGAACGGGTCAGCGGCACTGCAGCGCGATTGATCGACGCCGTGAGCGGGGACGTGCGCGGGTCGGTGGTAATCATCGGCGTGCTGGGGCACAGTGCAGTAATCGACCGGCTCGTCGCGGCTGGCAAGATTGCGGCGGCGGACCTGCGCGGCGAATGGGAAGCCTTCCGCCAGATCGTCGTCGACGCACCGCTCCCCGGCGTGGCCCGCGCGCTGGTGATCGTCGGGTCGGACCGGCGCGGCGCGGTGTTCGGCACCTTCGACATATCGGAACGGATCGGCGTGTCGCCGTGGCACTGGTTCGCCGACGTGCCGGTCCGTCGGCAGCGCGACGTTCTGGTCCCCGCGGGGTCGCGCCGCGATCAGCCCAAAGTGCGGTATCGCGGGTTCTTTATTAACGACGAAGACCCGTGCCTTAGCGGCTGGGCAAAGAAGGCGTTCGGCGGCGTCAATGCGGCGATGTACGTCCATGTCTTCGACTTGCTGCTGCGGATGAAGGGCAATTACCTGTGGCCCGCGATGTGGGGAAAGGCGTTCGCCGACGACGATCCCAAGAGCATGGTGCTCGCCGATGCGATGGGGGTCGTAATGGGCAATTCGCACCACGAACCGATGTTGCGTGCGCAGGCCGAATGGCACCGTCATGCCGAGGGCGGGGTGACCGGCGGCGCGTGGGACTATGACAAGAACGGTGCCAATCTCCGCACGTTCTGGCGCGGCGGGATCGAGCGCATGATGGCCAAGGGCGGCGGCGGCCATTACGACTCGGTGGTCACGGTCGGCATGCGCGGCGACGGGGACGAGGCGATGGCGGAGGGGACCGCAACCGGCCTGCTCGAGCGCGTCGTCGCCGACCAGCGCAAGATCATCGCCGACGTCACCGGCAAACCCGCGACCGACACCCCGCAGCTATGGGCGCTCTATAAGGAGGTGCAGGACTATTACGACCATGGCATGAAGGTGCCGGACGACGTCACGTTGTTGTTTTCCGATGATAACTGGGGTCAGATCCGGCGCCTGCCCGATCCCGCCGCACCGCCCCGCACGGGCGGTTACGGCATTTACTACCATTTCGATTATGTCGGGGGCCCGCGCAACTACAAGTGGATCAACACCAACCAGATCGAGAAGACCTGGCAGCAGATGGATCTGGCGTACCGGCGCGGCGCGGCGCAGATCTGGATCGTCAACGTCGGCGACATCAAGCCGATGGAATATCCGCTGGGGTTCTTCCTAGCCCAAGCGTGGAACCCGGATGCGATGACCCCCGCCGCGGTTGCCGATTATCCGCGCGCATGGGCGACGGCGACGTTCGGCCCGCAACAGGCGCGCGCGATCGGCGAGATCGTCACGCAGTACAGCCAGTATGTAGCACGACGAAAGCCCGAGCTGATCGATCAGGGCAGCTTCCCGCTAGGCGGAGTCACGCCCAAGGGCCTTGATGGCGGCGAGTTCGGCGCGATGGTTGCGCAGTGGGACGCGCTGGAGGCACGGATGCTTACGGTTCGCACCACGCTGCGGCCGGATCAGCGCGATGCCTATTACCAGCTGATTGAGTTTCCCGTAGCGGCGGTCTCGAACCTGTACCGGATGTATTACGGCACGGCGTGGAACCGGCAGCTGGCGTCGAAGAACGACGCGCGTGCCAATTATTTTGCCGACCAAGTCGAAACTGCGTTCCAGCGCGACGGCGAACTGACGCAGCGGTATCACGCGATCAACGGCGGCAAGTGGGACGGCATGATGGCGCAGGTCCATATGAGCTATGTCATTTGGAACGATCCCACCAAACAAACCATGCCGAGCATCGTCCGGGTCGGAGCCGATACGCCCGAGGTAAAGCGCAGTCTTCAGCCGGTCTTCGTTACGACGCCCGCTATGCAGGCCGGTATAGTTGCCCTCGAAGCACCCGCGTTCAGTCGGGCACGTGACGGCAAGGGTCTGCGCTGGACGACGATCCCGCATCTGGGTCGGACGGCAGGTGCGATGATCGCGATGCCGCAGGGCCGGCCGGCAACGCTGGTGAGTGACGGCGTCTGTCTCGAATACGACATCACCGTGGCGAAGGCGGGGCTGGCAACGGTGACGATGTATCTTGTGCCCACGCTCGATACGTTCGGCCATAATGGGTTGCGCATCGGCGTGTCGATCGACGGCAGTGCCGTACAGGTCCTCCGCGCAATGCTGGAGCCCACCGGAGGCGATACCGACAATGCCGCTAAGGTGCGATGGGCGGATGCAGTTCGCGATAATGGCGTGCAACTGTCGGCAAGCTTGGGCAGCATCGCCGCCGGCCATCATACGTTCAAGATCTGGAGACTTGATGACAACATGGTAATCGAGAAGTTCGTGATCGACACCGTGCGTCGAAGTCATTTCTACCTAAGTCCGGGATCATAATGGCGCTCTCCTATGAACTTATATTAAAAGTATCAGCGATCGCTCTTCAAACTGCAGACCTAAAAATACCATTGCTATCGAACTTGCATGCACGGTGACATCGCCATTGAGAAAAACAGGAATAACCGCCGATGAAAATGACCCAGACCATGCGCTGGTTTGGCCCGAACGACCCGGTGCCGCTCAACGCCATCCGCCAGGCCGGCGCGACCGGGATTGTCACGGCACTACACGAGGTTGCCAATGGCGACGTGTGGACCGCGGACGCCATCGCCGCGCGTCGCGGGATGATCGAGGACGCCGGGCTTGACTGGAAAGTGGTCGAGAGCCTGCCCGTCGTCGAGGATCTGAAGCGGTGCTCGGGCGACTGGGATCAGCTAATCGAGGCCTATGTTGCCAGCCTGCGGAACCTGGCGGGGCAGGGCATCGAGGTGGTGACCTATAATTTCATGCCGTTGCTCGACTGGACCCGGACCGACCTGAGCTGGGCGTTGCCGGACGGCGCGCGCGCGTTGCGGTTCGAGCTGTATGCGCTGGCCGCCTACGACATACACATCCTGCGTCGCCCAGACGCCGAGCGAGACTACGCACCCGATGTCGTCGCTATCGCGGCCGAGCGGTTCGCGACAATGGACGAGGCCGCGCGCGCGACGCTGGAGCGGACGATCATCGCCGGCCTGCCTGGAAGCGAGGAGAGCTTCAGTTCGCAGCAGTTGCTTGAGCAGATCGAGACCTATGCCGACGTCGACGCAGCGCGCCTGCGTGCGAACCATGTCGCGTTCCTGGAGGCGGTGTGTCCAGTCGCCGAGGCGGAGGGCATCCGACTGGTGGTGCACCCCGACGATCCGCCGTTCCCGATCTTCGGCCTGCCGCGCGTGGTGAGCACCGAGGCGGACGTCAGCGCGCTGTTTGCGGCGGTGCCGTCGGATGCCAACGGGCTGTGTTTCTGCAGCGGATCGTTCGGCGTGCGCGCGGACAACGAACTGCCCGGGATGGTCCGGCGGCTCGGCGAACGCATTGGTTTCGTGCATCTGCGATCGGTGCAGCGTGAACCCGGCGGCGCGTTTCACGAGGCGGCGCATCTGGAGGGCGATGCGAACATGCCCGCGATCATGACCGAACTGGTCGCGTTGCAGGCGCGCACTGGGCGGTCGCTGCCAATGCGCCCCGACCACGGGCACCAGATGGTAGACGACCTCAACAAGCGGACCAATCCTGGTTATTCGCTGATCGGGCGGCTTCGGGGACTGGCGGAGCTTCGCGGACTGGAGACTGGGCTGTGCTATGCACCTTGAAATTAGCGGGATGTTGGCAACATTGGCCTCCGTGTTGCCGATATTCACTTTCAGCCGCGCGTTCCCGAACAAGGGGTCATGCCCCTGCGGCGAGAGCCTTAGCAGTAATTCGCCAACATACAGTACCGGCGCATCCGCCCGTATCATGGACCTGTTTTGAGTCTGGCTTTCCGGCGGCGTGCGGCAATGAATTCATTGTGGGTTTCCCGGAGCGTAGGCGAAACGCTGCGCCTTGTACCATGCCAGGTCATGCGCCGGTGCTGCGGCGCCCGCCGGGAGCGGCAGGCCGTTAACCGACAACCAATAGGCAAGGCTAGCATCGCGCCACCAGCGCGCCTCGCGCTCCTGAACCGCTAGATACGTCGCGGTCTTCGCCCAGCGCTCGGCATCGACCTCGGTTTTTACGCCGTCCCACTGCCGACGCATGCCGGCCACGTAGCCCACGCCCGCATCGTAATGATGAACCATCTCCGCCCAGACCGAGCGCCCCGACGTCGTTCGATACGTCCACGGTACGTGGTGGAACCACAGAAGCTCGCGTTCAGGAGTAGTCGCAGGATCGGCCAGCGTCCGGGCAAGCTTGGGTGCATATTGCGCGATTGCGTTACTCCCGGTCTTAGTCCGGTCGAAGCCGATCCCCACCTTGTCGGCGCGATGGTAATAGACCGGGTTCCATTCGGGGCGCTTGAGGCCGGCTACCCATGGGCCGGGGCCGTAATGGTGGCCCGTCGCCATGACGTGCGCTAAGCCGAGCGGCGTCATGTAGTCGACCACCGCCTCACGCGATCCCATCATCATCGTGACCACCGGATCGACGATTTTTGAGGAGGGCGCGAAGGTCATGGCCGCCCATTCGCGCGCGACCGGGGCGGCACCTAGCGTCGGATCCCACGCCATCCGGCCGAACACATACCAGTTCGCCTGATTGAATGTGGAGCCCGCCCAGTCGCGGTCGCGGCCGATATTCGCCACGCCCGCCATGCCGGTAAGTCTATGACCTTCCACCGAACCGTCGACGACCTTCGCAACGGTCTCGCCGGGCGTTCGCATCGTCTCACTTGCTAGCGTTTCGGCGAACAGTGGCCCGAGATAGGCAAGGTGCGTTGCGAAGCCGAGATACTCCTTGGTGATTTGGAACTCGATAATCAGCGGGGTCTTGGGCATTGCGCCGAACAGCGGGTGGAACGGCTCGCGCGGCTGGAAGTCGATTGCGCCGTTCTTGACCTGAACGATTACATTCGGCGCGAACTTGCCGTCGAGCGGCTTGAATTCGGTATAAGCTTGTTTCGCGCGGTCATCGGGGTCGGTTTCCGCATAGACGAACGCGCGCCACATGACGATCCCACCATGGGGTGCGACCGCGGCGGCGAGCATGTTGGCGCCGTCAGCGTGGCTGCGATGATAGTCGCGCGGACCCGGCTGCCCCTCGCTGTTCGCCTTGACCAGGAAGCCCCCAAAATCGGGGATACTGCGATAGATCTCGTCGGTTTTTGCCTTCCACCACGCTGCGACCTGCGGATCGAGCGGATCGGCGGTCTTGAGGCCGCCAAGTTCGATCGGCGCCGAGAACCGCGCCGACAAATAGACCTTGATCCCATATGGCCGGAATACGCCGGCGAGCGCAGCAGCCTTGGCGATGTACGGCGCGGTAAGGCTTTCCGCGTTCGCGTTGACGTTGTTCAGGACGGTGCCGTTGATGCCGATCGAAGCGTTGGCGCGTGCGTAGTCAGCGTAGCGCGAATCATGGAAGTCGGGGAGCGTCCACCAGTCCCATAGCGATGCCCCGGCGTAACCACGCTCGACTACGCCATCCAGATTGTCCCAGTGATTCAGTACGCGCAGTTTGACGCGTGGTGTCGAGGTCAGGTTAGTTCGGTCGATGCTGCCACCTGTCTGCAGGTGACGCAGCAGCGCGAAGCTGCCGTATAGAATACCGCGATCGGTGTTGGCGGTCACGAGCAGCACGCGGCGGGCGCCGAGCGTGACTTGTCCGACGCGGTATCCCTCGTCGCCGAGCTCTGCCAGCGGCAGGCGAAGTGCGGCTACGTCGCGATCTTTTGCTGTGGCCAGCAGGATTGGTAGAGTGCTGGTGCTGAACAGGCTCGCGCCGCTTCGCAGCTCTGCCACTGCTACCTTGAGCGTAGGCGTATCACCGCGCGTCTCAATGAGCTGTGCGGTGCGTGGATTTTTTGTCGCAGAAGGCGGATATCGCAGCCAGAGATCGTAGCCGTCTTCAGCTTGCGCCCGTCCGGTCAAACCAATTACAGCTCCAAGCAGAAGCACGTACTTACCGAACCATCGGCCGCATTGCGTCATAATTCTCTCCCGCCGTTCCGCGCTACATTGACAGGATTGCGGACAGTCAGCCATGGTATCGCTATCACAACGACGGCTTCGACAGCAATGCCGCGTTTCGCACTAGGAGAGATGCGTGCCCGGTACGGTAGGAGCACTTGCACAGTTGGTCAGGCCGGAGCACTGCCGCTTTTCGCGCCTTCGACGCTTGGTTCCGACCGTTAGCGTCGCTTGGTCGTGAAGAAAACGCCTGCGCGGGACGATGCACGTAAGCCATCTGAACTGAAGGATTACGACCTTTTCGCGCAGGTAAGAATCGAGGCCAAAGTTGGCGGATCATTCCTCTTTGGCGGCCCAGCCAGGCATCGCAACGCCTTCGGCACAGCTGAAAACCGCTATCCTCGAAATCGTCTGAAGGACCCTCGATGCCCAAGATTGTCTCCGCCCGCGTCATCGTCACTTGTCCGGGGCGCAATTTTGTTACGCTGAAGATCGAGTGCGACGACGGCACCACCGGGCTCGGTGATGCCACGCTCAATGGCCGCGAGTTGAGCGTCGCAAGCTATCTAACCGACCACGTCGTGCCGTGCCTGATCGGTCGCGACGCGCACCGGATCGAGGACGTCTGGCAGTATCTTTATAAAGGTGCCTATTGGCGCCGTGGCCCGGTGACGATGGCGGCGATCGCTGCGGTCGATACGGCCTTGTGGGACATCAAGGGCAAACTCGCGGGAATGCCGGTGTACCAGTTGCTAGGCGGCGCGGCGCGCGACACGTGCATGGTCTACGCGCACGCCAACGGCACCACGATCGAGGACACCATCGCGGTCGGCAAAGCCGCGCAGGCCAAGGGTTACAAGGCGATCCGGCTGCAATGCGGAGTACCGGGGCTTGCTTCGACTTACGGCGTCGCCAAGCACGGCGCGCGTTACGAACCCGCCGACGCCGACCTGCCGAGCGAGAGCGTATGGTCAACCGAGAAATACCTCCGCGTCGTCCCCGAATTGTTCAAGGCGGCGCGCGAGGCGATGGGCTGGGACGTGCACCTGCTCCACGATATCCACCACCGGCTGACTCCGATCGAGGCGGGGCGGCTCGGCAAGGCGCTCGAGCCGTATAATCTGTTCTGGATCGAGGACCCGACGCCGGCTGAGAACCAGGAAGCGTTCAAGCTGATCCGCCACCACACGACGACGCCGATCGCGGTCGGCGAGGTGTTCAATTCGGTCTGGGACGCGAAGGACCTGATCCAGAATCAGCTGATCGACTATATCCGCGCGACCGTCGTGCATGCCGGCGGAATCACGCACCTGCGCCGGATCGCGTCGCTCGCCGACCTGTATCAGGTGCGGACGGGGTGCCACGGTGCGACCGACCTGTCGCCGGTGGCAATGGCGGCTGCGCTGCATTTCGGGCTGTCGGTGCCGAATTTCGGCGTGCAGGAGCATATGCCGCACACCGACGAGACCGATGCGGTGTTCCCGCATGCTTACAGCTTTGACGACGGCATGATGCATCCGGGGGAGGCGCCGGGGCTGGGCGTCGACATCGACGAGGATCTTGCCGCGACCTATGATTACAAGCGCGCCTATCTTCCGGTTGCGCGTCTCGAGGACGGCACGCTGTGCAACTGGTGAACGAAGGAGCTGTCGCGAGCAAGAAACCGCAAGGGAAAGTGCGGTGGGTCGTCTGCGCGCTGCTCTTCGCCGCGGTCGCGCTCAGCTATATCGACCGGCTCGTGTTGCCGGTTCTCAAGCCCGAATTGCAGGCGCGTTATAACTGGAGCGAGCAGGGCTACGCCGACCTCGCGATCGCGTTCCAGGCTGCGTACGGCATCGCCTATGTGCTGTTCGGGCGGTTCGTCGACCGGGTCGGTGCCAAGATCGGCTATGCGGTCGCGGTGACGCTATGGACGATCGGTCATGTCGCGCACGCACTGTTCACCAGCGCGGGCATGATGATCTTTGCGCGCATCCCGCTCGCGATCGGTGAGGCCGGCGCATTCCCCGCCGCGCTGGCAGCGGCGAACGAGTGGTTTCCACAACGCGAGCGTGCGTTAGCGATCGGGATCTTCAACGCGGGTTCGAACGTCGGCGCGATCCTCACGCCGTTGATCGTGCCGGTGATCGCGGTGACGTTCGGCTGGCGAATGGCGTTCGTCGCGACCGGCGCGCTGACCGTGATCTGGCTGGTGGCGTGGCTCGCCTTCTACCGCTCGCCGCGCAAGCACTTGCGCGTCACGTCCGAGGAACTGGCGTGGATCGAGGCGGACCCCGTGCCCGCCGCCAAACCGGTCCGCTGGCGTACGCTGCTGCGCCTGCGCCAGACCTGGGCTTATATGCTCGGTCGGTTCCTGATCGATCCGGTGTGGTGGACATTCCTGTTCTGGCTGCCCGATTTCTTCAATCGGCAATACGGCGTGAAGATGCTCGATTTTGGCCCCCCGCTGGTCGCCGTGTACGTGCTGGCTGATGTCGGATCGATCGCGGGCGGCTGGTTCTCGTCGCGGCTGCTGGCGCACGGCCAGACGCCGAACCGTGCGCGCAAGACCGCGTTGTTCGCCTGCGCACTGTTCGCGCTGCCGATCATCTTTGCCGCGCAGGCGCCGGGATTATGGTGGGCGGTCGCGGCGATTGGATTGGCGTGTGCTTGTCACCAAGGCTTCTCCGCCAACGTGTACGCGATTCCCGGCGACCTGTTCCCGCGCGGCATGGGCGGATCGGTGATCGGTCTCGGCGGGCTGGCTGGCGCCTGCGGGGGCATGCTGATGGCGAAATTCGCGGGGACGATCCTCGCCGGCGTCGGCAGCTATGGCCCGATCTTCGCGGTCGCCGGGTGCGCCTATTTCGTCGCGTTACTAATAATCCACCTGCTCGTACCACACTATACTCCTGTCGATCCGGAACGCCTCGCATGACCCATCCGCTACGCCTTCACCCCGACCGCCTGTTTCCCAGCGAAGGCCGTACTCGCGACATCGCCCGCGCGTTGCATGTGGGCGTAAAGGACCTGCCGATCGTCAGTCCGCACGGCCACACCGATCCGGCGTGGTTTGCGCGGAACGCGGCGTTCAGCGATCCCGCCTCGTTGCTTATCGTGCCTGATCACTACGTGCTCCGGATGCTTTACAGTAAGGGCGTGCCGCTCAATGCGCTCGGTGTGCCGACGGTGGATGGCAGTGCGACCGAAACCGATGTGCGCGCGATTTGGAAAGTCTTTGCGGCGAACTACCACCTGTTCCGCGGCACGCCGTCGCGGATGTGGCTTGACTGGGTATTCGCCGAGGCGTTCGGCATCGAAGTCCGCCTCGAACCCGCCACCGCGGACCTGTATTACGACACGATCGACGCCGCGCTGAAGACGCCGGCCTTCCGCCCCCGTGCGCTGTTCGACCGGTTCGGCATCGAACTGATCGCTACGACGGAGAGCCCGCTGGACCCACTCGAACACCACGCCGAGATCCGCGCGAGCGACTGGAACGGCCGCGTCGTCACCGCCTATCGTCCCGACCCTGTCGTCGATCCGGATATACCGGGCTTCGCCGCCAACGTTCGCCGCTTCGGTGAGACCGCGAACGAAGACGTCGGCAGCTTTCCCGGCTATCTCGCGGCACATCGCTTTCACCGAGCACGCTTCCGTGCGGCGGGGGCCACCTCCACCGATCACGGCCACCCCTCGGCCGCGACCGCAGACCTGACACCCGCCGAAGCCAAAGCGCTCTACACTCGCGTCATGGCTCAGCCAACTGCGGCTGACGCGGAGCTCTTCCGCGCGCAGATGCTGACCGAGATGGCGGCGATGTCGATCGAGGACGGCATGGTGATGCAGCTCCATCCCGCCGTCTCGCGCAGCCACAACGCCTCGGTCCTCGCGCGTTTCGGTCGCGACATGGGAGGCGACATTCCGCTGCCGGGCGAATTCGTCCGAGCACTCAAGCCGCTGCTCGACAGGTTTGGTAATGATCCCCGGTTGACGTTGATCCTCTTCACGCTGGACGAGGACACCTACTCGCGCGAACTAGCGCCGCTTGCCGGGCATTACCCGTCACTGCGACTTGGCCCGCCCTGGTGGTTCCACGACAGTCCAGAGGGCATGCGCCGCTTCCGCGAACGCGCGACCGAGACCGCGGGCTTCTACAACACGGTCGGCTTCAACGACGACACCCGCGCCTTCCTGTCGATCCCCGCGCGGCACGACGTCGCGCGCCGGATGGACTGCGCGTTCCTTGCCAAACTCGTCGCCGAACACCGGCTTGAAGAGGATGAAGCGCATGAGGTTGCCCATGCGCTCACCTATGATCTGGTCAAACAGGCGTACCGGCTGTGAAGCTGTCGACCGCCACGGTCGATCGCCCGCCGCCGTCGCGCGGCGGAGCTACGACCGGTCGCGTGGGTAAAGCGCGGCAAGATGCATCTCGGCCTCGGCGCATCGTCGCGCACAACAGACTGCCGTATTGGAACAAGCGATGGCGGCGGGCGACCCGCGCTGGGGCATCACCGCCGTATCGCTGCGAGCGTCCAATACCTTTAGCGCCGCAGTACGGTCTCGACGAGCTTGCCGTTGGTGACGGTCAGCCGTTACAGGTCATCTGCGCAGTCATGGCAAGAGCCGTCGTTGACGATCTACTTAATCCCTTATTCCTCGGTCCCAATCTACGAACGGCATTAGCTAACTGTTTGTAAGACGAGAACCTAGCGGTGACGGTAGAAAATGGTCTAAAAAGGCAATAACCGTTATCATCAGCAACGTAGTAATTGGGCAACGCTAATGGCCAATCTTTTTATATTAGGCGCTAAGAGCGAAACGCCGTCTTTGATGCTCAACCCTTCTGCGAGCCTCCTCTAACTCATGGACTTCGGTAGCCGCCATAAACTCTTCCAAAACGCGACTTATATGGTTGCGCATTGCCGCTTTCGCCATTTCCGAGTTACCAGACCGTAAAGCGTCAAGAATTGCTACATGCTCATCATGCCTTGGAAATACGCCAGCAGCATGAGCCTTCGTCGACATCAGTTGATATTGAGGAGAACGAAGCCTTGCTTGCCAAAGCATGTCAACGGCGGCAAGCAATCCGCCATTCTGAGATGCACGGGCGATACACAAATGAAAGTTCAAATCTGCCTGCTCACATTCGTCAACGTTGTCAGATGCAAGTCTGGCCATGATGTCCAGATAATTTTGGAGTTGCGATAATTCTTCTTCTGAGACCCTCTGTGCCGCCAAAGCGCACGTCTCACCCTCGATTGCTCGACGCGCTTCTAATAGTTCAAACGGTCCCATGTCAGGCTCAACACGCGAACCGCCTTTAGGGGAGGTTGTAACGACATAAACGCCAGACCCCATTCTGACTTCTACAAGCCCGTCAACTTCGAGCGCGATGATTGCTTCACGTACTGTAGGACGCGAAACGCCGTAACTCGACGCAAGGACCCTTTCGGGAGGGAGGCGCTCTCCCACAGCGTAGACGCCGGACATTATTTTACGCCCGATTTCACGCGATATGCGTGTGTAGAGGCGGCGAAATTCTGGCTGAGACATGCGCAGATCCTACCTACTCGCCTGGTAGAGTGCAATTTCCATCTGTGGACGCCCCTTCGAACGCAAGCGGTATCTGGAAGGTCTGACAAGTAGTCGGATGCTGCCATCTGTCCGGCCTGTAATGCAGCTTGGAGCTGCTGGCCCGTATGGGAGTTTGCGGACCGGAACCATATCACCAACGGCGTGCTCATGGCACGGTGGAAAGCCCTGGTTCTTCCGGCCCCGTCTCGCCGACTGTTTTGCCATACCCTCCTTCGACCGACTGCGCCCTCCGACGCCTCTGGTCCGCCTCGGCTTACGCCGCGACCGCGACCGGAGCTCTGTAATCCTCTTGCTTGGTCAGCACCGCCCAGACGATGCGCGCGGTTTTATTGGCGAGCGCGACCGTCACTAGGGTCAGGACCCATTGATGTGAAAGGCGCGATCTGATTCAGGCTCTGTGAGGAGACTGGCGATGAGCGACCTGTATTGGCTGACCGACGAGCAGATGGCGCGGCTGGAGCCGTACTTTCCCAAGAGCCACGGCAAGCCCCGGGTTGATGATCGGCGGGTGTTGAGCGGCATCGTCTTCGTAAACCGCAACGGGATGCGCTGGTGCGATGCGC
>Ga0265798_10002477_pt1 | contig 27268 bp, 29 predicted proteins | sample P3T30metagenome_FD_192430 | JGI IMG/M metagenome (GOLD analysis project Ga0265798, IMG submission 192430) | Plant litter microbial communities from East Loma Ridge, Irvine, California - P3 T30 | ecosystem: Environmental > Terrestrial > Plant litter > Unclassified | place: USA: California...
GTACTCGGCTGAGCTACAAGGCTACGTGCAGGAGCTGGAAACGCAGATTTTCCGTGAGGCCGGGCAGGAGTTTAATATCGGCTCGCCCAAGCAGCTGGGCGAAGTGCTGTTTGATAAAATGGACATCGGCCGGGGTAAAATCAAGAAAACCAAAACCGGCCAGTACGCCACCGGCGAGGAAATCCTGAGCCAACTGGCCGCCGACAACCCCATCGCGGGCCTCATCCTGGAATACCGCCAGCTCAGCAAGCTGCGCAGCACCTACGTGGAGGCGCTGCCGCAGCTCGTGTGCGGCGACGGCCGCGTGCATACCACGTTCAACCAGGCGGTTACGGCGACCGGGCGCTTGTCTTCGACCAACCCCAACCTCCAGAATATTCCCATCCGCACCGAGAAGGGCCGCGAAATCCGCAAGGCCTTCGTGCCGCGCGATGAGAACCACATCCTGCTGGCCGCCGACTACTCGCAGGTGGAGTTGCGCATCATGGCCGATTTTTCGGGTGATAAAACCATGATTGAGGCCTTTCGGCTGGGGCAAGACGTGCACACCAGCACGGCCAGTAAGGTATTTAAAGTGCCGCTGAGCGAGGTAGATGGCGAAATGCGCCGCAAGGCCAAGACTGTGAACTTCGGCATTATCTACGGCATCTCGGCCTTCGGGCTAGCCCAGCGCATCGGCATCAGCCGCAAGGAGGCCACGGATATTATCGACACGTATTTCCAAGAGTTTCCGAGCGTGAAGGCGTTCATGGACGACAGCATCAACCGCGCCCGCGAGCTGGAATACGCCGAAACGCTGCTCAAGCGCCGCCGCTACCTGCGCGACATCAACTCGCGCAACGCCACGCTGCGCGGCTACACCGAGCGCAACGCCATCAACGCCCCCATCCAGGGCACGGCCGCCGACATCATCAAGATGGCGATGATTAACATCCACAACTGGCTTATCGAGGAGAAGCTGGGGACCAAGATGATACTGCAAGTGCACGACGAACTCGTGTTCGACGCCGTGCGCGAGGAGGTGGAGTACGTGACGCCCAAAATCCGCGAGCTGATGACGACCGCCCTGCTGCTGCCCCACGGCGTGCCGCTGGAAGTAGAAGTGGGCACCGGCGATAACTGGCTGAAGGCGCACTAGACACGGGGAGCCGAATCGGGAAAGCGGGTGATTGGCGGCAGGTATCTGCCGCCAATCACCCGCTTTTGAGTTAGCTTTACTGCGTATAAAATGCGATAGGCGATGAAATATGTACTACTATGCCTCTGGGCCTTTTTGAGCACGCTGGGTACGCTGCGGGCGCAAGTCATTCATTTCGAGAAAGATTCTTTAAACCAGGTATTTGCGAAGGCTGAGCGGCAAGGTAAGCCGTTGTTTTTGCTGTTTGCACCGCCGCCGCCGCCCGCCAATTTGCCGGCGGCATTGAAAGCAGCGCGCACCAAGTCGGGGCTGTACGCGCCAGCGGTGGCTGACAAGCTCAACCAGGCCTTCCTGAGTAAGGAGCTACCCTTCGGCACTGCCGAGATGGGGCAGGCGGCGCGGCGCTACAACGTAACCAGCTACCCCACCTACCTCTACTTCAGTCCCGATGGCAACCTGCTGTACCGCCGCCTGGGTAATGCCAGCGAAGCGGCGGTGTACCTCAAGGACATAGAAGCCGCGCAGCAGGCCCAGCAAGATTCGCGCAACCTCAGCCACCTGGCCACCGAGTATCGGCAGGGCCGCCGCGATGCGCAACTGCTCAAGCAATACGTGGTGAAACTGCGGGCCTTGCGCTTGCCGGTGCCGCCGGCGGTGCTCGATGCCTACGCGGGGCAGCTGCCCGCGCAAGCGCTTTACCAGCCCGCAGAAGTGCTGTTTATTCTGGAAAACGGGCCAGTGGTCGGCAGTCAGGCTTTCCAGCTTTCTCACCTAAGTCAGAAGCTGATAGACAGCCTCTACCGGGTGCTGCCTTTATCCCAGCGGATGGCGTTTAACAGCCTCATTATCAGTAATACAATGAGCCAAGCTACGGCTGCTAAGGACCGTGGGCTGGCGGAAAAAGGCGCTGGCTTTGCCCGCAGTACCTGGGGCAGTAACTACGTGCAAGGCGCCCGTATTTATGAGCGCGATATGCTGACCTTTTACCAAAGCATAAAGGACACAGCGGCTTACCTGCGGCAGGCAGTGCCCTACTACGAGCGATATTACCTGAACCTGCCGGCCGATTCGGTGAAAAAAGCCCTGGAGGCGCTCCGGGTTTTTCGGCAGCGGCAGCCGGTGCTCTTGCAGCGGCTGGATTCGGCGGCGCGGCGGCAGGCGGCGCGCCAGTTGCCGCCCGCCACGGCTACGGTCACCACTGGGCGGCCAGTGGCCGTAGGTGGCCCACCGGCGTCTTTTTTACAAGAACTGAACAACGGCGCCTGGGCTATTTACCAGACCGGCACCCGCAACAAGAACTACCTTTGGCACGCCGCCATGTGGAGCAAGCGCACCGTGGAGCTGGACCCCTCGGCTTATAACAACGATACGCTGGCTCACTTGCTCTACCGGCTGGGCTTGTATGCCGAGGCCGAAACCCGTCAGCAAGCGGCCATAAAGCTGGCTCGCCAAGACAACGCAGCCGCGGGGCCGTACCAGCAGGAGCTAGAAAAAATGCGTAAGCGCAGCCTGTAGCGGGCTAGCGCCCGTCGCGCTTTGCCGCATTTGTATGGATAATATTGCTAAACCTGCCCTTCACGCCGCCTGCCTCGCCTACGTGCAAACCCGCCTCGACGCGGCCCGCGCCGGCATGGCCGCCGCCCAAGAGTCGTCCAACTCCGAAACCAAGAGCAGCGCCGGCGACAAGTACGAAACCGGCCGCGCCATGGCCCAGCAGGAGCGCGACCGCCACGCCGCCCAGCTCCACGAGGCCCAGCAGCTACTGGCTGCCCTACAAAAAATCAACCCCGAGCTAGCCCGCGATACCGTGCGGCTGGGCGCGCTGGCTAGCACCAGCCTGGGGCTGTTTTACCTGAGTATCAGCGCGGGGCGGCTGGCTACGGCCGACGGGCAGGCGTTCATGGCCGTGTCGCCGGCCGCGCCGCTGGCCGCCGCGCTGCACGGGCGGCGGGCGGGCGAGGAAATCGTGTTCAACGGCAAGCCGGTGCGGGTGCTGGCCGTGAGCTAGCGCCGCCGTGGCACCCTAGCCAGCGGCTAGCCGTATGCAGGCAGATGGAAACTACTTTTCGCCAGCTGGCCCAGCTACCCGCCCCCAAAACCACCCCGCTGCAAGACGTAGCCCGCTGCCTGCTCGGGAGCTTCATGGTGACGGCTGGCACGGGCCACCTCACCTTTGTGCGCCAGGATTTTCAGGCGCAGGTGCCCGACTGGGTTCCCCTGAGCAAAGACACGGTAGTATTGCTTTCGGGCGTGGTCGAAATCGGCCTGGGGCTGGCCCTGCTTCTTTTGAAAGGGAAGAACCGGGTACGGATGGGCCTGGGGCTAGCCGCGTTCTACGTGGCTATTTTTCCGGGTAATATTCACCAGTACACACACCATATTTCGGCTTTCAACCTCGACACCGATGGCAAGCGGCTGGCGCGCTTGTTTGGCCAGCCCGTGCTGATAGGCGTGGCGCTGTGGTCTACCGGCGCGCTCAAGGCCCTGCGCAAAAAGTAGCGCCGGCTAGCTGGCTTTGTCGTTTTTCGCGACTACAAACATGCGGTCGCCGAAGCGGCCGGTGAGCTGGTTGAGCCAGTAGGTGGGGTACTGGGTGCCGAGCTTGGCGGCCTGCTCCACAAGGTTGCCACCCAGGCGAATATGGGCCGGGGCTTTCACCGGATTTAGTAAATTGACTACCGAGAAGCCGTTCTTAGCCAGCATCTTACGGATGGTAGCCGGCGTAAACTCGTAGAGGTGGTAGGGCGGGATATCCATGCGGCGCTGGCGGCCCAGGGCCTTGTAGGCAGCAAAGCCCAGGCGCATACTCGGCAGGTTGGTGACGCTGGGCAGGGCTAGCACCAGCAGCCCGCCGGGCTCCAGGATGTGGCCAAACTTGCGGATGGCCGCCGCCGGTGAGAGCAGGTGCTCCAGCACATCGCCGAGGTAGGCGAGGTCAAACTTATTTTCCTGAAAGTCCTCAGTGGTTTCGATATTGCCGGTCACCACGGGCAGGCCCAGCTCGCGGCGGGCATAGTCGGCGGCGTGCTCGCTGATTTCGAGGCCGTGGGTTTGCCAGCCCAGGCTTTGCAGGCTTTTGAGGGTGTAGCCGGGGCCGCAGCCTACCTCCAGGTACCGAAACTGGCGGCCGGGGTAGTGCCGCTGCATGTAGGTGGTAAATTTGTCTTCCTTCACCTTGCTCAGGTCCAGGTCCTTGCCTTCCTCAATAAACGCCTTGTCCTTTTCGGTGCGGTCGTAGTTGGGGCGGTCAGTAAAGTATTCCTTGCCGTAGAGCTTTTCGAGCTGCGCGGGCGTGGGCTGCGGGTCCAGAAAAGCCAGGTCGCAGCTGACGCAGCGCGTGCCCTGTAGCCGCTGGCCGTCAAATACATAGTAGAAAGGCAGGGGCTGGAAGCTAGTGGCTCCGCACAGGTCGCAGTGGCGCATGTTGTCAAGTAGCAGGTGCCAGCTATCAGGCAGCGGGCGCGGGGCCAAGTGCCGAAGGTGGCTGATTCTACCCGTAAAGTTCAGCAGCAGAACCCAACCTGGCGGCGGGCCGTTGGTTGAACAGGTAGCGTACCGGCTGATAATTACTGCCTATTTAGTCTATTTAAATGATAATTGCCCAAAAGTTAGCTGTCGTCGTTATTGGGGCTGGCCCCGTGGGGTTGGCTTGTGCCATCGAAATTCAGCGCCAGGGCCTCACTGTAGCGGTGGTCGATAAAGGCGCGCTGGTGAATTCCATCGTGGGCTACCCTACCCAGATGGAGTTTTTTTCGACGCCCGAGCTGCTCGAAATCGGCGGCCACCCCTTCCCGATGGCTTCCTACAAGCCCCACCGCGAAGACGCCCTGGACTACTACCAGCGCGTGGCGGCGGCCGAAAAGCTGGACCTGCGCCTCTACGAGCGCGTGACGGGCCTGCGCGGCCAGGCCGGCGACTTTGTGGTTGAAACCAGCAAGGGCGAAATCGCCGCCGAAGCCGTAGTGGTAGCTACCGGCTTCTTCGACGTGCCCAACCAAATGGGTATCCCGGGGGAAGGCCTGCCCCACGTAAGCCATTACTACAAAGAGCCCTACGCCCACGCTGGCCAGGATGTGGTAGTGGTGGGCGCCAAAAATTCGTCGGCCAAGGCGGCCTTGTCGCTCGTGCGCTCGGGTGCCCGCGTGACGCTGGTAGTGCGTGGCCCCGAGGTGTCGGAAAGCGTGAAATACTGGATTCGCCCCGACCTGCTCAATCGTATTAAGGAAGGCCGCATCACAGCCTATTTTAACACCAGCCTCGACGCCATCACGCCCACCACGGTGCAGCTAACAACGCCCGAAGGCCCGCGCACCGTAGCGGCCGACTACGTGTATGCCCTCACCGGCTACCGGCCCGACTACTCCTTGCTAATCGACGCGCTGGCCCTGCCGCTCGATGAGAACGACCTGGCCCGGCCGCCGCGCTTCGACCCCGCCACCCACGAGTCGGCCCGTCCCGGTGTATTTGTGGCGGGCACAGTGTGTGGCGGGCTAGCCACCAGCCGGTGGTTTATCGAAAATGGGCGGCACCACGCGCAGCTTATCGCGGCGGCGCTGGCTAGCCGCCCGGTAGCGGTACTGCGCTAGCCAGCAGGTCGCTAACCGCTGGCTAGCGAGTGGGTAGCCGGCGGTTGTTAGTTGGGCACAAACGTAGCGTCGAACGTAAGCGGAATGCCGCTGAGAGACGGGGTGCCGTAGATGCGCAAGGTGTTGGGAGTTAGTTCCCTGACATCTGCCTCGCCGTTGAGCGGGCTGTTTGGTATCGAGATGGTGAGCTTGCTCTGGTCGCTATTCAGGGACCAGGTATCGGCCTGCGTTTGTGGGTCGGAGGTGTTGCACTTGATGGCGCCGGCATCCTGCATTACGGTCTTGTCGGCGTTAAATTTGAAGGTGTCGTCCTTGTTACAGTCTTGAATAAAGACGTTGCTGGGTACGGGAAACCCATTAGCCGTCACCGTAGCCGTGGAGAGGCGCCAGCTTTTAGCCGTAAGCAGGTCGGCGCGCGAGCTAGCAGCGGCCGGCGACTCGTCGCTCTTTTTGCAGCCGCCGAGCACAGCCACGGCACCAATGAGAAGGAAGAATTTTTTCATAGCAGAAGCGGAAGATTGTGTGCGCCCGTAAAGGTAGCCGCAGCCTAGGGTGCGTGCTAATCGACTAGCTAAAAATAACTGATTCACAGTCTTAACGGCACTGCGCAGCAGCCCGCTCGGCGTAGGAATACCCCGCCACGGCTCCCCGCCGAAAAAACTCGCAGCCGCTAGCCGAGTCGCCTGCTTGCTGGGCTAGCCGGCCCAGTAGAAAGAGCGTGCGGCCATCTTCCGGCTCAGTTTTCAGGGCCTGGAAATACACAGCCCGCGCCTCGTCGTAGCGCGCCAGGTGGGCCAGGGCAGCGCCTTCGGCCTGGAGGTAGGGCAGGGGCACCGGCCGGCCGGCCCGCTGCAGCTGGCCGTGGCCCCGGCGCAGGTCGGCGAGGGCGGGGCGGGGCTGGCGCAGGTCGAGCAGGCGGTTTTCGCCGCGCGCCAGGTAAGCTTCGGCTAGGGTAGTGTCGAGGGCCAAGGCGCGGCAATAGCTTAGCTCGGCGGCGGCGGGCTGGTGCAGGCCGGCCTGGCAGCGGCCCAGGCGGTAGAGCACGCGGGCCGTTTCGCGGGGTGGCAGCGGGGGGCTTTCCTCGCTGAGCAAGGCGGCCTCGTAGTCGGCTCGGGCAGCGGCTAGGTCGTGGTCGATATCCTGGCGCAGCTGGCCGCGCAGGCGCAGCGCCGCCGGGTGGTCTTCCCGCAGGGTGAGGGCCCCGTCGAGCTGGCGCTCGGCCTCCTGCCACTGGCCTTTGGCAAAGGCCGCGCGGGCATCGTCGTAATAAAGATTGGCCTGCACGCGGTCCATCACGATTTTAGCCGATATGCCGAAGAGGAAAATTAAAAAAGTAAGGCCCGCTACCAACCAAAAATCCTGGCGGTTGAAGCGCACTTGCTGGCGCGGCACCCGCTGCTGGTAGTGGCGCTCGCGGCTGCCGGCAGGGGGGCGCGTGCGCAGGGGCGGGGCTGCGGCAGGCTGGCCCGGCATCTTATACACCGAAGGGCCACCGGCGGCGGCCTCGGCCACGGCGCGGCGCTGCTCCTCGGCGCGGCGGGCCGCCAGCTGCACCTGGTAGTCGTACTGCGCCCGGCGGTCGGGGTCGCTGAGCACGCCGTAGGCCACGGCCACCGCTTTGAAGCGCTCCTCGTAGTGGCGGTCGCCGCCGTGCTTATCCGGGTGCAGCTCGGTAGCGAGGCGACGGTAGGCGCGCTTAATGTCGGCGGCGGGGGCAGTGGGCGGCACCCCCAGCACCTGGTAATGATTCTGACTCACGTCCCGAAAATTTAAACGAATAGCCTGGCTGAAAGGCAGCCCTGGCCGCAAGTTTTGCGTAAAGAACGCCCTAGCCAGTCAAGCTGTTGCTGCCGGCTCAGCTTATTAACCGCAATTCTCCGCTAAACAATTCCGCTCACATGGCCACCCTGACCGACGACAAAACGCCGCGCAACGATAGCCTCATCAGCAACCTGACGGGCTACCTCGATACCCGGATTGATATTATCAAGCTCGAAACCCAAGAAAAAGTCAAGGGCATCTTCGTAAGTTCGGTGCATGGGGTAGCGCTGGGTTTATTAGGCTTTCTCTTTGTCATCTTCGGCTCCATCTACCTGGGCCTAGCGCTTAATGATGTGCTGGATAGCCCTTCGGCCGGCTTTGGCCTGGTTGCCACGCTGTACCTCGTGCTAGCGGTGCTCTTCTTTGTGGGCGTTGACAAAAAAGTGTTTCAGGGCGTGGCCGATAAGCTGCTGAACAACACCATCTATAAATCTGACAAGCGCGCGTAGGCGGCTGCTTTCCTTTCGGCTTTCCCGCAAATTGTAACGACCATGACCGAGCCCACTAATCCGTTGTTCGAAGACGAAAAAGACTTTCTGGAGCGCAAAAAGCTGGAATACGAGCGGGCTTTGCGCGGTGATGTAGAAGAGATTAAAGAAACCACTGTGCAGGTTGGCAAGGTAGCCATGGTCGGGGCCGGCGTTTTGGGCGGCATTTGGTTGCTTAGCAAAGCCTTTGGCGGTGGCAAGAAAAAGAAATCGAAGCACAAAAAGCATCGTTCTCATTTTGAGGATTATGCAGGCTTCGACGGCTTTGATGAGAACGACCAGGAAATGAGCGACCTCGCCAGCGACTTCCAGAGCCCTGATTACTCCTACGAGGACGACAACCAGGAGTTTGACGGCGACGAGCAGGTAGGCGATGGCTTTTACTACGAAGGCCAAAACAGCGCTGAATATGATACCGAGGCCGATGACAACGGCCTGAGTGACTATCCCGATTTTCCGGCCCACTCTACTAGCCAGCACGGCGGCGTAGCCGATGATGCCAGCTACTTTGGTGAGGAGTATGCTAGCGAAGAGGCTCCCGCGCATTCCTTCGCATCAAGCAACTCGTACCAGGCCCGCCCCTACGACGACAGCCGTCGTTTGCCGCACTCAGATAGCTTTGCCGAGGATGAGGCAGCTAGTGCCGATGAGTCTGCTCCGGCTGTTAAAACCAAGCGTGGCGTAATCGTGCCGGCGTTGCTATCATTTGCGCAAAGCGAAACCGGCCGTGTGGTAGTAGCACAAGTAGCGGCTGTGGCATTGGCCTTAGTAACCAAGGCTGTGCAGGACTTTATGCCTAAGCATGAAGAAGAAGCCAGCAAAAATGCCGACCTTGCATCTTCATCGGCCAGCGTAGGTATTTCGCCTACTACCTGGCCCGCCACATCTGCCGCTCAGGATGCCGCTAACGCCGTCCATAACGAAGAAACCATTACCTACCGCGAGCCGCTTGCTTGATAAGCTAGCTGACCTGCGGCTGCGTGGGCGCAAGGCATTGGCCGTGCTCCTCGACCCCGATGACTTTGAGCCGACGCGCCTGCGTCATTTGCTGCAACTAGCTCAGCAGCATCCCATTGATTTCTTCCTAGTAGGGGGCAGCTTGGTGCTTACGGAGCACCAAGCTGCCCTTATTGCGTTGCTTAAGGCAGAGGCGCCGCAGGTGCCGGTGCTGCTGTTTCCGAGCCACGCGCTACACGTAGACCCTGCCGCCGATGGCATCTTGCTGCTGTCGCTCATTTCGGGCCGCAACCCCGATTTTCTCATTGGGCAGCACGTAATAGCTGCCCCGCGCCTGCGCCAGAGCGGCTTGCAGATACTGCCCACGGGCTACATGCTGGTGGATAGTGGCCGGCCCACCACGGCATCTTACATGAGTGGCACGGCGCCTCTGCCGCACGATAAGCCCAGTATTGCTGCTGCGACAGCTATGGCCGGTGAGCAGCTAGGCCTGCGCCTTATGTACCTTGACGGGGGCAGCGGCGCGCAGCAGCCTGTGTCGGCGGCCATGATTAGTGCCGTACGCCAAGCCGTAGATGCGCCACTTATCGTGGGCGGCGGCCTCAATACAGGTGAGAAAGTACACGCAGCCCTAGCCGCTGGCGCCGATATAGTAGTGATAGGCAATCACATCGAGCACAACCCCAGTTTCTTGGCCGATGCCGTAGCTGCGACCAAGACCGCAGATTTAACGGATGAAACGGATTTCGCGGATACGCCGCTACGCGGCTGACTAGCTGCTTAAGTAGTTCGGGCTAAGGTGCGCCACGGGTTCACTTGGCTCAATTAATGAGCGCTAAAACAAAAAGAGGATGCTTGTGGAAGCATCCTCTTTTCGGGCAGTAAACACGGGTTCTGGCTAACTAATCGCGTAGTCAGCCGCGTAGCGGCGTATCTGCGAAATCCGTTTCATCCGTTAAATCTGCGGTCTAGATATTCATGGCGGTTTCGCGGCGGCGCATTTTGCCGGCCGGGATGCCAAACATCATCTTGAAGCGGCGGCAGAAATAGGCAGTGTCTTTGTAGCCCACTTCCTTACCAATATCGCGAATGCTCTTCTTAGTAGTACGGAGTAGTGAAACTGCCCGCTCCATGCGCTGATATTCAATATAATCCTGCGGGTTGATATTGGTCAGCATCTTGAAATACTGCCCCACGTAGTCCTCACTCACGTTGGCCACGGTAGCGAGCACTTTATTAGAAAGGTCGCCGCTCAGGTTCTCCTTAATAAAGTTGAAGAGGTCAATCAAACGCGGGTCTTTGAAGTAGGTGCTGTTGGTGGCTAACTGCTCCACAAACAGGTTATTGCGCAAGATGTAGCGTACCACCTCTACCACCAGGTTCTCGGTGTAGATGTTGATGAGGCGCTCGCGGCCCGGTAGGTCCTGCATCGACTCCTCGATGATTTTAATGACCAGGTTGGCCAGCTTCGTATTGCCTTTGATAACGAAGGCCGGCACATCGAGCGAGGCAAAGAAGTTGACCGAGTCAAACACCTTGGCTTCAAAAGCTACGAAACTGTGGCTTTCCTCCGCGTCGCCGATATAGTCGAGCTTATCGTTGGAAGTGAAAAACCGGTCCTTATTTGTAATTAAATCATCATTGGAAATCACCCGAGTGGCGGCGCTTTGGCCGTAGCCCACGCGGGTGGCGCGGCCGCCCGGCAAGAAGAGCAGTTCGCCCTCTTCGACTACTACCTCATCTTCGCCAAAAACAATTTTGCCCTGGTGCAAAAGGATGAGATTATTGCCTACGTCATAAGCATTGCGTACCGTAAAGGCTTGGCGGAGTACAAGGTTTTTGGCTTTGATATACCTAACGCCCAGAGACTCAATTACTTTGTTGTAGTCTTCCATTTATTTTGTCATTTATTCAGGAAAAATTCCCGCTGCCCTGCCAAAAGTACCTAAAATTTCAACTAATTACTACAATACATTCTAAAAAAAGTTCAGTAAAACAAAAAACCCAGGCCACTTTGGCCTGGGTTATGTGCAATATGGAGAAAATCTGAGGAGCGGTAGGCTACTTCAAAATCTCCCGGGAAATAACAATTTTCTGGATTTCGGAAGTGCCTTCGTAAATCTGGGTAATCTTGGCATCGCGCATGAAGCGCTCTACGTGGTACTCCTTCACGAAGCCGTAGCCCCCGTGAATCTGCACGGCTTCCACGGCCGAGTCCATCGCCACCTTGGAGGCAAAGAGCTTGGCCATAGCGCCGCTTTTGGCGTAGTCGGCGTGGTTGTCTTTGTCGGCGGCGGCTTGCAGGCAGAGCAGGCGAGCCGCCTCAATGTTGGTAGCCATATCGGCTAGCTTAAACTGAATAGCTTGGTGCTTAGCGATTTCGACGCCGAAAGCTTTGCGCTCCTTGGCGTACTTAATGCTCAGCTCCAGCGAGCCGGAGGCAATGCCCAGTGCCTGCGAGGCAATGCCGATGCGGCCACCCGCCAGCACTTGCATGGCAAACTTGAAGCCGAAGCCGTCGTCGCCGATGCGGTTTTCCTTGGGCACTTTCACATCGGTGAAGAGTAGCGAGCAAGTGTCGGAACCCCGGATGCCGAGCTTGTTTTCCTTGGGGCCTTGCTGAAAGCCGGGCATGTCTTTGTCTACAATCAGCACGTTGATGCCGCGCGACTTCAGCTCCGGATTGGTCTGGGCAATAACGAGATACACCGAGGCCGTGGTGCCGTTGGTAATCCAGTTTTTGGTGCCGTTGAGCAGGTAGTGGTCGCCCATGTCCTCGGCGGTGGTGCGCTGGCTGGTGGCATCGGAGCCGGCTTCGGGCTCGCTGAGAGCGAAAGCGCCGATGATTTCGCCCGAGCACAGGCGGGGCAGGTATTTCCGCTTTTGCTCTTCGGAGCCGTATTTCTCCAGGCCCCAGCATACCAGCGAGTTATTCACCGACATGATAACCGAGCACGAGGCATCGACCTTGGAGATTTCCTCCATCGCCAGCACGTAGCTGATAGTATCGAGGCCCGAGCCGCCATATTCGGGGCTCACCATCATGCCCATAAAGCCGAGCTCGCCCATGCGCTTGACCTGGGCGGCGGGAAATTTCTGGTGCTCATCGCGCTCAATCACGCCTTCCCACAGTTCGCTCTGGGCAAAGTCGCGGGCGGCGGCCTGCACGGCCAGGTGCTCTTCGGTGAGCTGGAAGGGGGAGGCGGTAGCCATCGAGGTGGTCATGTCCAAGGTAGTAGGGGTGGGGAGAGAGGGTGGGAGAGAGGCAGTGTGGGGCAAAAATACGCCACGCCGTGACAACGGTGGGCTAAGTAGCCAGCAGAGCGCGTAGTTAACTGGGCAGTCCGGAGCTTATTTTCTTCACTATGTTGGAGGTGCTGTAGCCAGCCACGAGCGGCACGGTGAGCACCTGCCCGCCCCGCGCCAACACCAGTTCGTGCCCCACAATTCCGGCGATGGCATAGTCGTCGCCTTTTACCAGAATGTCGGGCTGCACCAGCTCAATGAGCTGCAACGGGGTGGGCTCGCCGAATAGCACCACGGCGTCTACAAAAGCCAGCGCGGCCAGGATGCGGCCGCGCGAGGTTTCGTCTTGCAAGGGCCGGCCGGGCTTGAGCACGCTCACCGAAGCGTCAGTATTAAGGCCCACCACGAGGCGGTCGCCGAGGGCACGGGCTTTTTCGAGGTAATCGACGTGGCCCAGGTGTAGCAGGTCGAAGCAGCCGTTGGTGAAGACGATGCGCTCGCCGGCGGCCCGCCAGGCGGCAATAGTGGCGGGGAGTTGGGCCTGGGGCAGGATTTTGGCGGCAGTCGGGGTCATACAAGCAGTACGTGTGCGGGCTAGCCCTTGCGGAAGGTGGAAGCCAGGTAATCAAGTAAATCCAGGCTGGCGGCGTGCGCAGCGGGTACACGCGACTGGAAGAGAACGGTATTATTTTCGGCGAAGAATAGGTAGTCGCGGGTGGCCATCGCCGTGCCGTTATTAAAGCGCCCGGTGGTGCGGGCAGCGGTGATGCCGGCTACCTGGCCCAGCACTTCGGGGCCGCGCTCCCAGGCGGGCGCATCGCGGATGTTCACATCGTTGTAGCTGTCGAGGTATACTTGCTCGTAGCCGGCCATGCCTTCCGCCTGGTTTTGGATGACGATGACCATGCCCAGTTCCTGGTTGTAGAGCCGGTTGCCGCGCTGCTCCCAAGCGGGGCCGGTGGGCAACTCTACCGTGCCGATGCCCGCCAGGCTTTGGCGCGCAAGCGGCATGCTGGGTCGGGGCGGTGGGCTGCTGACTAGGTTGGGCAGGCTAGCCGAGGGGGCAGTAGCCGCTTTAGATTCGGCGCGCCGGCGGCGCAGTACCACCATTGCAACGACCACGACGAGCAGCACGAGGGCGGTGAGGGTAGATTGCGAAGGCCATTCCATAAGCTAAGCAGTAAGGCAAGTGGCGGGAAATGGCACGAGGCGGTGCTAGCCCCACAACTGACGCCTCAACGCAAAAGCCAGCGCTGGGGATGCTGGCTGGCCCGGCTACTCGGTAGTCAGCGGCTCGTCGGCCAGGGCTTCGGCCTCGGCTACCACGCTGCCCTTGTCGGCCAGGGCCACGGCCACGAAACTGACGCCTCCCAGCAGCACTACTAGCAGCGTTTGGGCGCCGTGCACCACCAGCGCGTAGGCAATGCCGGCTTCCTTGCTAATGCCGTAGACCAGCAAAATGCCTTGCACCATAACGTGAAACGGCCCGATGCCGCCCGCGACCGGCGCGGCCATGCCAAAGGCCCCGAAGGTGAGTACCGCCAAGCCCGCCTTGGCCCCTAGCCCGTAAGTTTCGGGAAAGCAGAAAAACGCCAGGTAATCTAGGATGTAATAGACAAACCAGGTGAAGAAGGTATGGAACAGGAACAGGCCTTTGTTTTCCAGCCTCAGAATGCTGAAGACGCCTGCTAGCAAGCCCTTGACGAAGAGCGTGGCCTTGTTGAACAGCGCATTCTGGCGCAGGCGCTCCAGGTTGCGAAACAGCGTGTAGCCCACGCCCGCCAGCAACAGCAAGCCGATGAAGCCCGCGATGATGAGCGGCATGGGATTGCGGGCGATGGTATCGGCCTTGCCCCCAAGCAGCTTGTCGTTGAAAAAGCCCCAGAAGGCATTGAAATCCAGTAGCAAGGTGGCACCCAGCAGGCTTAGCAGCATCAGCACGTCGATGACGCGCTCGGTAACTACGGTGCCCAGCGCCACCTGCACCGGCACGCCGGCCGTGCGCCGCAGCACCGAGCAGCGAATAACCTCGCCCATGCGCGGCAGCACGAGGTTGGCGAGGTAGCCAACCATCATGGCGTGGTACACTTTCCAGAACGGGGCGGGCGTGCTGGAGGCGGTGAGCTGCATTTGCCAGCGGTAGGCGCGGCTGAAGTAGCCCAGCGTCGAGATGAGCAGCGACAAGCCCAGCCAGAAGTAGTTGGCCGTGCGAATGTAGTGGCCGATGCTCGCCAGGTTTTGCCCCCGCACCGCATACCACATCAGCGCCCCCGAAATGCCCAGCAGCAGCGCATATTTCAGGAAAGTGAGCAGGTGTTTCATGGCTAAGCCGTTGGCTAGTAGCTGGTAGCCATTAGCTTTTCGTCAGGCGGTGCCAACAGCTAACAGCCAGTAGCTAGCAGCTTTACGAGAGGCGGTTGTGCTGGTCGGGAAAGATGACGGTGGGCTGGTGGGCCCGCGCTTCCTTAAAATCGACGAGGCCGTAGGAAATGATGATGATGATGTCGCCCACGGCGGCCTTGCGGGCGGCGGGGCCGTTGAGGCAAATCATGCCCGTGCCGCGCGCGCCCTTGATGGTGTAGGTTTCGAGGCGCTCGCCGTTGTTGACGTTAACGACGGTTACCTTCTCGTTTTCCACCATGTTGGCCGCATCGAGCAGGTCTTCATCAATGGTGATGCTGCCCACGTAGTGCAGCTCGGCCTGCGTCACTTTAACGCGGTGAATCTTGGACTTGAGAACTTCGATATGCATAAACGAATAGCTTAAAAGCCTACAAAGATAACCGCGCCGCCCGCCGCGGTGGGACTATGCGCCGGGCAGGTTGTACTTTCCGGCCCTAATCTGCGCGTTGCCCCTTGTGATATGAAAAACCAACTTGCCAGCTACCGGCGGCTGGTGCTGGCGGCCGGGCTGCTGGGGCCGCTGGCCGCCCGCGCCCAAACGCCCCTAGGCCAGCCCTCGCTCGATGAGTCGAAGGTGCAAATCTGGTGCGCCACCGCCCGCTACGTGTACGCTGATGCGGGCCGGCCGCAGCTCCAGCGCACGCTGCGCTGCGAGGGCGGCAACCTCCAGGCCCTGGCCGCCAGCCTGCGGCCCGATAGCCTACGCATCTACTCGGTGCTGTATGCACCCATCGAGGGCAAGGGTAAGATTTACAAGGGCTTGAAGGATAATCCGGCCCGGCTGGCGGCGCTCACCAAGGCCATTATCAGCAAGCTGAAATCGTCGCCGGCCCGGCAGCGCGACCCCGCCCGGCTGGCCAACCTCCAAACCCTGGAGAAAAAGCTGACCGACTACGTGCAAACCGGCTTGCCCCCCACCGACCCCACGCCCGCCCCCGAGGCTGAGGCCGATGCCAGCCTGGGTGCCGGCCCCGCCGAGCTAGCCGAGGCCGGTGGCGCGCCAGTAGCCGCCGCCCGCATGGCGCCCGGTGCGCCCGAGCCACTACTGAACCGAATTTTTGCCCCGCTGGCCCTCATCCTGAGTATTCTCAGCCTGGTACTCTACGGCATGCTGCGCCTGAGCCTGGGCCGCACCGTGCGCGAGCTACGCCGCGCCGCCAGCGCCAATCCCGACCTTACGGCCCAGCAGCGCCAGCAGGTAGACGAGCTGGTAGCCCGCCGCGTAGCCGAGGCCCTGGCCCAGCACACGGCTAGCCCCGGCCCCGCCGCTAGCCCTGCGCCCGGCCTCGACGCTACCGCCTGAAACCTCACTGGCTAGCCGCGCCCGAAAACCTCGGGCGTGGGGCCGTTTGTTTACCTACTCATGCGTACTGCTATCCTTTGGGCCGGCGCGTTGGCCGGGCTGCTGGCCACCGGCTGCCGCGTGGCCACGCCCCGGTCGGCCTCCCGCAAGGAAGCCGTGCGCGCCAATACCATTTCCAACAAGCACATCCTCACCGAGCAGCCTACGCTGGAGCGCGCCGCGCCCAGCGTGGTGCCCGGCCCGTAGTGCACTAGCCTTTTCCTGATTTTGACCTACCCCGCCACCCGCCGCGACTCGCAGCTCGATACCTATTTTGGCACGCCCGTGCCCGACCCCTACCGCTGGCTCGAAGATGCCGACTCACCCGAAACCGCCGCCTGGGTGGCCGCCGAAAACGAGCTGACCTTTGGCTACCTCGCCCAAATTCCGTTTCGCGACAAGCTGCGCAAGCGCCTCACCCAACTCTGGAACTATGAGCGCTATGGCGTGCCGCACCAGGAGGGCGAATCGCTGATTTTCAGTAAGAACGACGGCTTGCAAAACCAGGCCGTGGTGTACGTGGTGCCCGTGGGCCAGCCGCTGGAAGCCGCCGAGGTACTGCTCGACCCCAACCAGTTTTCGGAAGATGGCACTACGGCGCTCATGGGCCTGCACTTCAGCCCCGACCACCGCTACCTGGCCTATACCACCAGCGGCGGTGGCTCGGACTGGCAGCAGATACGGCTGCTCGACATGGCCAGCCGCCAGCCCCTGCCCGACGCCCTGGACTGGGTAAAAGTATCGGGCGTGGCCTGGGCCAAGGCTGGCTTTTACTACAGTGCCTACGATGCGCCCCGCCCCGGCGAGGCCGCGCTGGCCGGCAAAAACGAGTTTCACAAGGTGTACTTTCATCGCCTGGGCACGCCCCAAAGCGCCGACGAGCTAGTGTACGAAAACCCGGCCAGCGCCCTGGGCTTCCGCATCGCCGACGTGACGGAGGACGAGCGCTGGCTGTGCCTGAGCCTCACCGATGGCCAAAGCGACGGCAACCAACTGCTGGTGCGTGACCTCACCGACCCTAGCCAGGCCAGCGCCTGGACGACCATCCAGCCCAGCTACGAGTTTGAGACGAGCGTAGTTGGCAGCCTCGGCGATGAACTGCTGCTCTACACCAACGACCAGGCGCCCAACTACCGCGTGGTGCGCGTGGCGCCCAGCCAGCCCCGCACGTGGGCCAACGTGCTGCCCGAAACCAGCGAAAAGCTCGAAGGCATCAGCCAGGCGGCGGGCTGCCTGCTGGCCACTTACCTGCACGATGCCAGCTCGCGGGTGCGGGTATATTCGGAGGCGGGCGAGTTTCGGCACGATGTGGCCTTGCCGGCCATTGGCACGGCCGGCGGCTTTGGCGGGCGGCGCGCCGATGCGGTGCTGTATTATGCCTTCACGTCGTTTACCTACCCTACCACCATCTACCGCTACGACCCGGTAGCGAACGTGAGTACGGTGTTTAAGGCACCCAGCGTGGACGTGCAACCGGCTGACTACGTGACGACGCAGGTGTTTTACCCCAGCAAGGATGGGACGCAAATCCCAATGTTCATCACCCACAAAAAGGGCCTGGCGCTGGACGGGCAAAACCCCACCTACCTCTACGCCTACGGCGGCTTCAATGTGTCGCTGACGCCGGGCTTTTCGGTGGCGCGGGTGCTGTGGCTGGAGCAGGGCGGCGTGCTGGCCATTCCTAACCTGCGCGGCGGCGGCGAGTACGGCGAGGCCTGGCACCAGGCCGGTATGACGCCGCACAAGCAAAACGTGTTCGACGACTTCAGCGCGGCGGCCGAAACGCTATTTGCCCAGGGCTACACCAGCCCGGCGAAGCTAGCCATCGCGGGTGGCTCGAACGGCGGCCTGCTCGTGGGCGCCATCCTGACGCAGCGGCCCGAGCTGTGCCGCGTGGCCCTGCCCGCTGTGGGCGTCCTGGACATGCTGCGGTACCAGAAATTCACCATCGGCTGGAACTGGGCACCTGAGTACGGCACGTCTGACGATGAGGCGCAGTTTCATAACCTGCTGGCTTACTCGCCCTTGCACAACCTCCGGCCCGGCACGCAGTACCCGGCCACGCTCATCACCACCGCCGACCACGACGACCGCGTGGTGCCGGCGCACTCCTTCAAGTTTGCCGCCGAGCTGCAAGCCTGCCAGGCGGGCGCCCACCCCACCCTGATTCGCATTGATGTGAACGCGGGCCACGGCGCCGGCAAAAGCACCCAGCTCCAGATAGCCGAGTGGGCCGACGTGTGGAGCTTCGTCTTCTATTCGCTGGAAATAGCGCCGAGTGAGCGGTAACGTTTAGGCAAGTGGCGCGGTACCTTCAGCTCACCAAACGGTTTTGAAGTCATGAAGTTAACCGCTCTATTGCTGGCGCTGCCCGTGTTGGGACTGGCTGAGTGTGCCCATGCCCAACCAGCCGCTGGCTACGAGGTAGCCGGGCAAATCAACGGCTTGCCCGATGGCACGCACATCTACCTCATCAATGGCAGCCAGCGCCAGCGCATCGACTCGGCTAGGGTGCAGCACGGGCAGTTTGTGCTGCACGGCGAGCTAGCCGAGCCGGTGCACGCGTACTTGTATGCGGGCCGGGGCCGGGGTAGCAGCAAGCTGGCCGATATCCTGCTCGATAACCGGCGCGTGCAAGCACGCGGCTCGCAGCCTACCTACGACAGCGTGGTCGTGAGCGGCTCCGACATCGACCGGCAATGGAAGGAGTGGTTTCGGGAAGATACCCAGCTTGCTGAGCAGCGGGCCGGCGCCGGCAAGCGCTACCTGGCGCGGCTGGCCCAGCCCGACACCACCGGCGCGGGCTTGCTGAAGCAGCAGGTAACGCTACTTCAGCAAGCCCGCATTTCGTTATTGAAAGGCTACGTGCGGCGCTACCACGACACAGCCGCTGGGGCGGCGCTGCCTACCATGTGCACGCTCGGTACCTCCCTCACGGCGGCCGACTACCGGGAGATGTACGCTAGCCTGGCGCCCCGCTGGCAGCAGTCGGCCTTTGGGCGCGAGATACTTACGCAGGCAGGCAAACGCGCGGGCCGGTAGCGAGGGGCTTACTCCACTACTTCCAGCACCGTGCGGAAGGAGTGGTACTTACCAGCAAACTTCTTATCCATTTCCTTAATCAGGGCGGGGGCAAAGTGCTCCTGGTAAGCCTCCAGCTGCTCAAGGCTGATGCTGTAGTACTGCGAGGCGTAGGTCACACCGTTGTCTTCCTCGTTGAGCAGGCGCAGCAATTGGCTGCGGATAAAGCAGCCGGTGCCCACAACTTCGGCCATGTGGTGGTCGCGCATGTAGGCTACCCATTCGTCGGCGATGCTGGGTTCCAGGCTGGTGGTGACGTTGTAAAGAATCATAAGCAAAAAGCAAAATTCGCCAGCTAAGGAGAAAGTAGAGCGCCCCTTTGCTGGACAGGGGTTAAGAAATAGGCGTAGAAAGGGCGGTGCGTAGCTCCGTGGCCAGCAGGTGCACCAGCTCAGCCGCAGGCAGCGCCCGCGCCCGGCCTGCGCCCGTGCCAGCCCACTGTACGGCAAATCCCGGCTCGCCGGCTTGTTGCGCAGCGGCTACCAAGGCTTTGCCAGCCACATAAGCGTACGAATACGGGGCTACGGCCGGCCGGCCTGGCTGGTCCACATCCAGCATAAACCGATTGACCAACCCCCGTGCTGGCCGGCCCGAAATAACCTCGGTAAGCTGGGTAGGAAGCGGCGGCTGGTGCAGCAGGGCGGCCCGGTAAGTGGCACTGGCCGCCGACTCTGGGCAGGCCACAAAGGCGGTGCCTAGCTGGGCCGCCGCCGCGCCCGCCCGCATGGCCGCTGCTACGTCGGCGCCGGTCATGAGGCCGCCTGCCGTTATCACGGGCAGCGGCAGGGCCTGCACTAGCTGCCGCGTCAGCGCCAAGGCGGGCTCGTGGGTATCCAAGGTGCCGTCGAACACGCCGCGGTGGCCGCCTGCCTCAATGCCCTGTGCCACCAGGCCATCTACCCCCAGTGCCGCCGCCGCCCGGCCCTCTGCCACGGACGTAACGCAGGCTAGCAGCAAGCATCCGGCCTGGTGCAGCGTGGCTGCCTGCGCGGCCGTGGGCAGGCCAAAGTGGAAGCTCACTACCCGGGGCCGCGCCGCCACAAGCACGCGCAGCAGCTCTTCATTCGTGAGAAAGCTCTGGTAGACCTCCAAGAGGCTGGCCGGGGGCTCGCTGCCCAGCGCTGCAAAAAAAGGCCGCAGGTAAGCTAGCCATTGCGCATTGCGGCCAGGGTCAGGTAGTGCTGGCTGGTGGCAAAAGACGTTGACGTTGAAAGGCTTGTCGGTGGCGCCGTGCAAATCGGCCAGCTGCTGGGCTACCAGGCCGGCGCTGGGGGTAGCACCCGTAGCCAGTGAGCCCAGCGCCCCGGCCCGCGCTACCGCCAGCGCCAAAGCGGGAGTGGAAACGCCCGCCATCGGCGCCTGAATAAACGGGTGAGCCAAGGCCAGGCGCTCACAAAAGGCATTCATAGGCTCGAAAAAGCGGTGAAGCAAGGAGGAGGCTAGCGGGGCTTTTCAAACGCGCATGGCGTCGAATTGGTAGTCGTTGATGCGCGCCAAAATAGCCTTGGGGTCGAGTTTTTCGCTGGCAGTGGCTTGGGCCAGGGCCGCTAGCTCCTGGTCGCCGGCCAGGCGCAGGGTAAGAATTTGCTTGAGCGTCAGCTGGTTTTCGAGCGGAGCAAAGCGCTGGCCGCTCACCTCAAAATAACGCTGGCGCACTTCGAAGCGGGCTACCCGGTCTTGCAGCAGCAGGGCGTAGTGCTGGCGCAGCATCACGAGGGTGACGAAAAACAACAGCGTAACGGCCGCTAAGGAAAACCACAGGCGTGAAATTTCGGAGTCGTCGCCGGCTACACCCACGTAGCGCCGGATGGTGTAGCCCACCATCAGCAGCGAGAGGGGCAGCACGATGTAGTGGTGCAAAGGATAGTAGCGGGTCGGGTTTTTGGCAGCCATGAGGCAGAAATGCGAGGGAGGACAATAAAAAGGAGCATACGGGCAAAATGAAAAAAGCTCCGGCCAGCGCCGGAGCTTTTTTCATTTTGCCTTTTGAGTGGGGGCTAGCCGACTGGCCTAGTTATTCTTGCGGGCTTCTTTTTCGGCGCGCTTCTGCATTTTCATTTGCTCTTTGGCCGCGTTTTCCTGGGTGCGGGCGGCTTTGGCTTGTTGGCGCTGCATTTTGAGCTGCTCCTTTTGCTGCTTGGCCTGCTGGCGCTGGGCCTTCATCTGGTGCTTGAGGTCGCGGGCCTGGCTTTCCTGCTCTTTGAGGGCGCGCTTGTTGTCGGCTACCGACTGGTCGGCCATTTTGCGCTGCTCGCGCTGCTGGTCGTAGGTAGCCTGGGTGCTCTGCACCGTCGGGGGGGCCGGTGCGATGGGGTCAGTGGTCGTGGTTTGGGCGTGGGCCGACGAAGCGGCGAGGGCGCTAAGGGCCAAGGCAGCCCCAAAAATTAGCTTTTTCATAAAAGAAGGGTGCCAGCTAAGCTGGCTGGCCCTTCAACGTACGAACCGCATTATAGTTCAGGTTTGGGAGGCTGGCCTGATTTTATAACGTGCTGGCTGCCTGAGGGCGCGCATACTGGCTGCCTCAGGCATGCGCGTGGGCCGGGGCGGGCACGGCGCAGCCGCTTTGGCAGCCCTCGGGCAATAGCGCATCCTCGACCTGCACGGTGCTGTGGTGGATGTGAAACTCGCGCAGCAAACCCGCTGATAGGCTGGCTAGCCAGGCAGCATCGGCGCCGCCGGGGCGCACGAGGTGGGCCATGAGGGCAGCGTCGTGGCCGTCGCTGCTCATGCTCCAAATATGGAGGTCGTGCAGGCTCTGCACGCCGGGCTGGCCCAGGATAAACTGGCGCACTTGCTCCAGGTCGATGCCAGCGGGCACAGCTTGCAGGCCCAGCCGGATGGTATCGCGCAGCAGGCCCCACGAGCCCACGGCTATTACGGCCAGCAGCCCGAGGCTGATAATGGGGTCGAGCCAGGCCCAGTGCGTGAAGTAGGTGACGGCCCCGCCCACCACTACGCCCAGGCTCACCAGGGCGTCGGTGAGCATGTGCAGGTAGGCCCCGCGCACGTTCACATCGCCTTTTTGCCCAGCGCTGAAAAGCCAGGCCGTGAAGCCATTAACCAGGATGCCGGCCCCGGCCAGCCCCATCACGGCGAGGCTATTTACAGGCTCGGGGTGGCGCAGGTGGTCGATGGTTTCCCAGAGGATGAAGCCTAGTGCACCGTAGAGCAACGCCGCATTGAGCAAGGCCGCCTGAATGGTGGCGCCCCGGTAGCCGAAGGTGTAGCGCCCGGTGGCGGGGCGGCCGGCTAGCCAGGCCGCCCCCCAGGCCAGGGCCAGGCTCAGCACATCGCTCAGGTTGTGGCCGGCGTCGGAGAGCAGGGCGGCCGAGTTGGCCCACAGGCCGCCTACTATTTCGGCCGCCACAAAGGCTAGGTTCAGCCCGATGCCGAGCGCAAAGGCGGCGTTGAACTTACCGCCGGCCGGCGGGGCGGCGTGCGCGTGGCCCGCGTGGTCGTGGCCGCCGTGGCTGTGTGAGTGACCCATAGGAAGAGGCAGGCTAAAGTATCAGGCCACAAGAACGCAAAAACTCAGCCTTGGGTGCGATAAAGCCACCTGGAATAATGCGCTGGTCGGCCGCCTGAGCCGCCGATGGCGCGGGGCAGCGCCCCGCGCCATCGGCGGCTCAGGCGGGCTAGCCTACTTAAAGGCCAGCGGCACCACCACCTTCACGCTCAGCGTGCGGCCGATGTTGTACACCCCGCGCCGGCCGGTGGCGTAGTTGATGTCACCGTACTTGAGGCGGCTGAGGTGGCTCTGGTAGGCTACGTCGAAGAGGTTATTGGCCGTGACATAGAGCGAAAACAGCGTGCGGCCCTTGGCGTCGGCCACGTCGGTGCCCAGGCCGGCGTTGAAGAGCGTGTAGGCGGGCGTGGCCGTTTCGGTGTCGAAGGCGGCGAAGTAGCGATTTTGGGCGAAAGTTTGCTCCAGCTGGAAGCGGGCGTACATATTCGTCAGGCGCTTGCCCTGGCGGCGGAAGTTGCCGCGCAACTCGCTTTGCAGGCGGTCGGCCGGGATGAAGGGCAGGTAGCGCTGCTCATCGGGCACGTCGAGCTGGCGGGCGCGCACCATCGAAAACGAGTTTTCGAAGTGCAGCCAGTCGAGCGGGTGGGGGTGAAAATCGAGCGTGACCTCGCCGCCCAGCAGCCGCGCCTGGCCCTGCACGTAGTTGAAGAGCCCTACGTCGGGGTTGGTCGAAACGAGCGAGTCGGTACCCGACTGGTTCAGCACCCGGCGGGCGAAGATGTAGTTCGAAATGCTGTTTTCAAAGGCATCGACCGTGAAGCGCACGTGCTCGCTGGTGTAGCTCACGCCGGCATCTACTTGCAGGCTGGTTTCGGCCTTCAGCGCCGCGTTGCCCACCTCGTAGCGGATGGTGCCCTCGTGCTCGCCATTGGAGCCTAGCTCGGCGATATTGGGGGCGCGGAAACCCCGCGCAATATTGGCTTTTACCGTGAGGCGGTCGCTCAGGTTGTAGGCCGCGCCCAGGCTGCCGCTGTAGTTGTTAAACGTGCTCACGAAGCCCGGAAACTTAGTTTCGGCGCCCGGCGTGGTAGGCGCGGTGGGGCGCGCATCGCCGTCGAGGTACAGGCTTTGGGCCGCAATGCGACGGATATCGTAGCGCAGGCCGCCGCTCAGGTCGAGGTTGCCCAGCGACTTTTTCACCACCCCAAACAGGCCGCCCTCGGTCATATTGTAGGCCGGAATGAGGAATTCGGTGGCCAGGTTGCGGTTTTGCTGGCGCAGGCCGGTAGTGCCCACGGCCACGTTCCAGCCATTAAGCTCGGGCAGGAAGTAGCGCAGCGCGTAGTCCACGGTGCGCAGCTGGAAGTAGAGCTGCGGCTCGTCGGGGGTCAGCACGTCGCCGTATTCGCGGCGCAAGTTCTGCTGGTAGTTGACTTGCAGCGTGAGCCGCCCGCCCCGGTCGCCGATAATAAAGTTATTATCGGTGCCAAAGCGCAGGTGGTTGATGCGCTGGCGGGGCACACTCAGGCCGTAGCCGCGCAGCTCGCCGTCGGTGGCAATGCGCGATTCTACCTGCCCGTCCACGTTTACATCGCGCAGAAAGCGCCCGCTGGTACTGTCGCGTGCGCCCTCCACGAGACCGATATTCTGGTTGAACGAGCTGAAGGTGAGGTGCGAATAGCCCCAGCTTTTGTTCAGGCCCACGTAGCCGTTGGCGTCCCACTCATTAGAGCCCGAGTTGAAAACGCGGCCGTCGTAGCGGTTCTGGTAGCTGCCGGCCACCTTGCGGGTGCCGCGCACGAGCCAGTTGAGGCCGTTGATATTACCTGCGTTTTCGAGCGAGTAGCCCTGCTGGCGGTTGTTGGTCTGGTAGTTGGCCGTGGCCGAGCCCGTGATGTGGCCCTCGGCAATGGGGTCGGGGGCCAGGAAATTGATGACGCCCGCCATCGCATCGGAGCCATAGAGCAAGGAGCCGGGACCTTTGATGACCTCGGCCCGGTCGATGCTAAACTCGTCAATCTCAATACCGTGCTCGTCGCCCCACTGCTGGCCTTCCTGCCGGGCGCCGTTGTTGAGCGTCACCACGCGGTTGTAGCCCAGCCCGCGCACCACGGGCTTACTGATGGCCGCGCCGGTCGTAATCTGGCTGATGCCCGGCGTGTGGGCAATGGCATCAATGACGTTGGTGGCCGAGGTCTGGTTGAGCCGCGTGCGGTCGATAACCGTGGTGGGCACCGGCGAGCGGCGTAGCTCCGTGGCCTGGCTCACGCCCGTGACCACTACCTGCCCGATTTCGGTGGCCGAGGCCGTTAGCTTCAGGTCCAGCGGCTGGCCCAGGCTGGTATCTATTGTCTGATTAACAGTATTATAACCCAGTGAGGTTACCTGCATCAAGAACCGGCCCCGGGGCAAGTTATTGAAGCCAAACCGGCCCTCGGCATCGGTTGCCGTGCCCTGCTTGAGGTCGGGAAAAATGACGTTGGCGCCCGGTAAGGGCTGGCCGGTAGCCGCATCGGTGAGGCGCCCGGTAAACGTGGCGGCCGCCCGGGGGCGGGCCGAAGTAGCGGGCGCTACCTGCGCCCCCGCCGAAAATGAAAAACCCAACGTGCTGGCTAGCAGCACTACTGTAGATGCGCGAAGCATACGAAACCGCGAAGTAAAAAGGGGGAGAGGCGGACCTCCGCGCCGTGCGGCCACCAGGGCCAGCGCACTCGCCCGCCACCGCGCCCCGCAAACACACCCCAGCCAAAGGCCAGGGTCTGTCTGCATTTTCTCTAAAACCAAACCAGAGAAAAAATCGGGGCGGCGGGCCTTGTCAGGCCGGGCGGCAAGTATATTGTATCAGCCTACGGCTTGATAACCAGGCGAAAGTCCGTCAAGAAACGAATAAATCTGTCAAATAGTATCTAGGCCTGCGGCGGGCCGCGCAGGGCCGTGCTGCGCAAGGCCGTAGCCGAGCCGGCTAGCTGCACTGGCACCGCCAGCGGCTGGTAGCGCACCCCTAGGCGGGGCTGCGGCACGCCTACTGGCAGTGCCGCTTGAAACGGCACCTGATAAAACTGCTCGGTGTGGCAGTGCGTGTGGCGTGGGGTAAGCACCTGCTTGCCAGCGGCGCGGCGCGTGGGGGCTAGCTCGGTTGTGTGGCCGTGGCGGTGCCACGCCAGCACCCATGCCTCGGGCAGCAGCGTCCGCACGAGGCAGAGCAGCAGCAGCAGCGTGAGATAGGGGCGTAAGACGGTCCGCAACGCAGTAACGCTAGGTGAGCTTATGGTAAGGAGCCTGCTGCTGCGCAATGGTTGCATCGGCCGGGCAAAGTTACGTGCCTAGCCGCAAGAACATAAGCCTATACGCAACGTTGTTACAGCACAATTTATGCCCCTAGCCAGCCGTCTTACCGCCGGGCGCCGCAGGCGCCGGGCGGTACGAGCCAGCTTACCTTACCGGCTCCCTCCTTTCCCCAACCTTCTGGCCCATGTTTTTCCCTTATTGGCGTACTGTTTTTTGCTGTCTGGAATTGGTTGTGGCTAGCCTGCTGGCGGCCGCCCCTGCTCAGGCGCAGGTGCCCGCCTTGCTGCTGGGGCAGTGGGAGATGCGCCAAATCAGCTTCGTGGCCAACCAGACCGTGCCGCCCGATATCATGGAGCGCATGGACAACCCGGAGGTGGCCGAGCTGAACCAGGAAGTAGCGGCCGGCGTTGCGCGGCTAGTCGTCGAGTTTCGGCCCGATGGCACCTATCACTTTACCGTGAAGCAGCCCGGCCAGCCCGACCGCCTGGAAACCGGCACCTACGCCGTGCGGGCCAACGTGCTGCTGGCCCAAAGCCCGGCTACGGCGGGCGGCTCCTCCTTCAACCAGCAGCGCCTCGTGCAGGTGAGCCGGCGCAGGTTAGTCGTTGAGTTTCCGGTGGGCGAAGAGTTGCCGGGGGTGGTGGAGGAAATAGAATACCGGCGGGTGCGTTAGAAGGGCAACCTTAGAAATTAACAATTTTTTTACTCGGCACGCAGACTAAAACGCCTACTTTTGCGTAAGTGTGCCGCTTCAGTGCAATGTCGGTGGCTGCGCAGCCCCTCCGTGTGCACGAGTTAGCTAGGCAACTTTATGATTATTAATAGTATAGCTGAGCTACACGTTCAGCATGATGGCCCGTTGAATCTAGTGCGGGTGGCTTGGGCGGAGGGAGGGAATATGCGTCATTTTCAGCAGGCTTTCACCCAGCTGCGCGACATCATGCAGCAACTGAGCGTGGCGCGAATAGTCCTAGAACTGAATGCGATGCCCGACATCCCGGTGTATGACCAGATGTGGATGAGCACGCACTTTATGCCCGGCCTGCTCAAGCTGCCGTTGCAGGTGGTAGTGGTGGTGCTCTCGGCCCGTCGGGTGTACAATCAGCACGTAGTGGAAGGTGTGCTAGCGGCCTCGGCCCTGCATATTAAGTTCGACGTGCAGTTTTTTGCCCAGCCCGAGGCCGCGATGGCCTGGCTCACCGACGACTCGCCGCGCCTGCCTCTGGTGCTGCGCGAGTGGGCCGGCAGCTACGGCACGCCGGCTAGCCTCTCCGACGAGGTGGCCGAGCCACGGGCTCCGTATCAGCGGCCCCCGGCCGAGGACTGTCAACCTGACAGCTAGCCGCGCATTGGAACAGCCTTTGAAACGCGGGGCTGACTGACGGGCGCTGCCTGTTAGTCAGCCTTTTATTGTTTTCATTCCTTTTGCTATTCCCATGTCCGAAACTGGTT
>Ga0265798_10002478_pt1 | contig 27267 bp, 16 predicted proteins | sample P3T30metagenome_FD_192430 | JGI IMG/M metagenome (GOLD analysis project Ga0265798, IMG submission 192430) | Plant litter microbial communities from East Loma Ridge, Irvine, California - P3 T30 | ecosystem: Environmental > Terrestrial > Plant litter > Unclassified | place: USA: California...
TCGGATCGCGGCGCTAGGCCAACATTCAGATTCCACCCGACCGCGCCGAACGTTCCGATCTCAACTATCTTGCACTGAGGGATTGGCACGGCATTCTCAAGATCGGTAGCCGTACTTAGTATGCTGGACCGCCCGAAACCGACTGCTTCCAGCGCGACGTTCCCGGCACGTCTTGCTCGTCGATTTTGGGGGCGGGAAGGGGCCGACGATCACCCCAATCCGAACCGACCGCTATCAGCAGCTGGTCCGAGAATGGAGGGTCAATGACGTGGCCGGTTTCGATGCGGAAGAGGAGCGCTTGATGGGGGAGCTCGATCCCGCCGCGATGCTCCTCCAGCTCTCGTTGGTGGACATCACCAGCATGACAGATCGCATCGTTATCCTCAGCAGGGTCGAACATGATCTGCGCCACCGGCTTCGCCATCTTGCTCTCTGCGCCGACGACTTGATCGCTAGGCCGAGCGACGACGATGTCGCGTCCACTGGCAGGGGAGGGAATGCTCCGCGCAGCGGCTGCTAAGCTTTATACGAAAGTGAGGGCACGGGAGGGGGATGCGACGCTGGCTAAGCGCGCGCTGGAGCGCCTTTTCGTCGAACATCCAAGGGATGCCACTGCGTGGGCCTGGAGCTACGGCGGATCACCGCCAACAACCTCCGCAAGTTCCGTTCGCCGGTTACGATCGACGGGCTAACCGATGACCTCAACATCGTGGTCGAGCTCAACTCGACAGGCAATTCCACCTGGCTCGAGGCGATCCGCGCAGCGTTCTTCTCCGCACCGATCGAACAATCAACTGACGCGCTCGTACCAGCCGTTCGGCAAGAGTGTCACCCCTGAAGTCGAGGTTAGCTTCGAAGTCGCTGGGGTGCCATGGACGGTCACCAAACGCTTCCTCAAGTCACCTCCGATGGAGGTGAGGGGGCCAAGTGATAGGAGCCAAGCCTCAAAGCGTATGCAGGTGATATTGCTGACATGCCATGAACTGGCATTTCGCCACATGACCGGCAGTAAGCTCGTACTTTGACTTCGGGGTACATAGACCGGAGGAAAGGGTGGATTGCGGCCTGTCCGCTTTCGGCGCTCAGATCGCGTTAGCGGACGCTCGTTCAGAGGAGTAATGGTCGCCCGGGCGTAAGGGGAATTGCTTCCGCGTCAATATTCTCAGGGCTTCACCGGTCGCTTCAACTAACCACCGAAATAGTCCGGCATCGTGGAAACCCCTTGGAGTGCGGGCCGACTTCTGCCTGAGGATTTCAGGCTTCAGCCATTGCAGACACCGCGTCGAGTAGGACCTTTACCGCAGCGACGGCGGGACCCTCGACGAGCATGCCGCATTCGAGATTGGTCGACTTAGACCGGCGCAACAGGTTCGCCGACCCGACGTAGGCTGCAACACCGTCCGCCAAGACAATTTTGGCATGGAACGTCTCGTTGCCAACGTCGGTGCCACCATAGTCAATGATGCGGGTCAGCGAGCGGCTCGGTGCCGCACCTCGTCTGTCTCTTTCGCGCTCTGGGACGGGCTCGACCACCATGGCGAGTGTCGGCGGCTCTCACAGGCGGCGAGGCGAGAGGATGGATTAGCCGATTGGTTCCTGATCGAACGCAATTCCTATTTTCATTGACAGTGGCGTAATCATGGATAGATCATATCTTTCTGAGAATATCTGCTATCCCAATACGGGATAGAGTGGAGAACGGGTTGATGCGGAGCTACGAGCATATTGCCTATCTGCTGATGCTGATGCTGAAGACGTCCGGGAAGGCGCGCTTCCGTCTCAGCCGGAAGGCGCTGCAGACGATCTCGGGACGCGATGTGATCAAGTCGGCGCTGATCCGGAACATTGCCGAATGGATGGAGGGCGTGGCGGTGATCCTGCCGCTGAACCGCGGCGGCTACGTGGTGATCTCGCAGGAGAGCCTGGAAGGGATCGCGCCGATGAGGATTTCGGAGATCATCGCCGACTGGAAGGCGCTGACCGTCGAGGCACTGCGCTCACAGGTCGATCCGGCTGAGGAAGAGGAGGAGGACTGATCATGGGTTCGAGGCAGCTTTCCATCGCTGGCACGTCCTATTCGAAGTTCGACGTCTGGAACGGCGAGTATCACGACGTTGCCGTGCGCTTTCGGAAGACGACGACGCTTGTCCGCGACCGTGGCTATGTCCACGTCTGCGCGCAGAACGCAGGGGGCTTTTCGGCCACCAGACGATTGACGCTAGCCCGCGCGATGCGCGGCAAGTGGCACAGGTTCGAGATAAAGCGGAGGGATTTGGCACGCCGTTTCCTGACCGAGATCGAGCCCCTCGTCGCGCTTGGGGTCGTTGATCTCAAGTTCGATGGTGCTCGTGTGAGGACGGTCGGGTAGCTTCCTGACCCGGTTCCAGCGCGGACCGGGATCATACACTTGTGGACTCTCTACGACTTATGACGAGCGAAGAATGAGGGGCTGACGTATGGCTGCAGAACCGATCGAAATACCCGAGGACTTCTTCAACTTCGACGGCGAACGCCCAGAGGAGTGGCCGGACAATCCGGACGTCCGGCGCGCCGTCGAGTGGATGCGGTGCTACATCGGTGAAGCCGAATGGAAGCGGCGCCGCCTTGCTGCCGTGCGCCGGGTCTACGACCTCATCATCAATGGTGTCGAACCGGGCACGACCGGGCGGTTCTTCGACGAGCGTGACAGCTTCGGCTACCAGCTGTTTCTGGCGGAAGCCTATATTGACCACGTCTGGAACTATGATCCGGTGTTCGGCTCGCGCGTCGTCCCGGTGTTCGCTGCGATCGGACGCAACCTCGACCTTCTCCTGACGGTCGATGAGATCGGGGACCGGGTGACGCGGATGGTCGGCGCGGAAAGGGCTCAGCCGAACGGACCGCTCTTCGAGTTGCTGGTCGCGGCGGCCTACCTCAGGGCGGGAGGAAGGGTGCGTTTCGTGCCGGAGCAGCGCGGCGGTCCGCGCACGCACGACATGGACGTCGAGCTCGGCGGACACGACTACGCGGTCGAGTGCAAGCGCATGGAGGTCAGCGAGTTCGGTGACATGGAGCGATCGCGAGCCCGGGCGCTCTGGGGGCCTTCGTCCGCCTTTTTTGCAAGCATATTGCGCAGCACCTTCGCGGAGGTGGAGTTCCTCGTCCCACTGGCCGATGTTCCGGACGATTATTTGACGCGGAAGACGCAGGCTTGGCACCACGACCCGTCCCATTACTTCCAGTGGGACGATGAGCAGGGTCGTGGTCGCATCGGGCCACTGGATTTGCGCCCGCTGCAAAAGGAGCTGGAGAACGACTTCATCTTGAACGGGAGCGCGCGGCTGTCGGAGTTGCTGACCGGGCGCTACAAGCGCCATCAGAGCATGATCAGCTCGCTGCGCATCAAGTTCGGAGACAACCCCCGCTACATCGACGAGTGCGACTATGCCACGATCCTTGAGTGGACGCCTCTGGCACCGGCTTCGATTTCGGGCCGGGCTCGCGATATTATCCGCAAGGTGGCGGACGGCCTGGGTCAGCTACCGCTCGACCGCCCCGGCATCATCCATGTCGGGTTCGAGGCGGTAGAGGGCGACGAGGTGGAAGCGCTGCGGCACCAGCGCATAGTCGCCTCGATGGCCGATTTTTATCCGGGCGAGACGCCCCTTGAATACGTCTACACGCACTTCCTGGCACCGGAGAGTCCTCCCGACCAGAGCTGGGCCTATGACGAGACTACCGACTTCCGCAGCATTCGGGCGGCCGGTCGTCCGCCGCTGGTCGAGCCGTTCCTGGTGCTCGAGCCAAGTGCCGCCCAGCGCAGATGTGGCCACTGGCAGAAGTGAACGGCAGGCCCGGTGCGCTATCTGCTACAGGCTCTGATCCACCTATATCCTGACAACCGTCCTCGCCACTGTCGTCGTCGTCCTCCCCGAACCATGCGGCCGTGTCGATCTCGCTCGTGATTTCGGCTTCGCCGAGGTCCTGCGGGGTCTCGACCGGGACCCGGAAGCCCATCGCGATCGGGAACTCCTCCCCGATTTCCGGGCCATCGCCCCTCCGCCGGTCGCCTCCCGAGCCATAGAGCAGCGTAACGCCGACGGACCCCGTGATCTCGTACTCGACGTGGGTGGCGGTGATGCCGACCACGTGGCGCTCGTCGATGCCGACCCAGTCGACGGTGTGGTGCGTCGCCAGGATGTCGATTTCCCCCACGGTCTCGGTCGTGAACTTTTCGACCGCCTCCCGCTGAAGCCCGTCCGCGATGCCATCGACGATCTCCCACCGGTAGTCGCGCTGCGCCTGGAGCAGCTCGGCAAGGGCAAACGAGCACGTCGTGGGCGATTGCGTCCTGTTCCGCCAGATCCCGGACAATCGTGTCCTCCCGGCCGTGGACGTGCTTGTTCAGATCCCCGTAGGCGCCGATCACCTCCTTGATCAGCGGCTTCACGACGATGCCGGCGATCTCCTCGACCTGCTCCATAGTCAGACGACCAATGAGCGCGTAGGTCAGCCGCGCGTTGCGCACCGGCCGTGCCTGACCATCCACCGGCTCGAACCACCGGCACGCCTCGACCTGCTCGCGGGGCCCGAGTGCGTCCATGACGTGGTCGAGGAGGATGCGGATCGCCGTGGCGAACAGGTTGAGGCGTAGCGGGTTCTCGCGCTGATCGAGGGCGAGCGCGGCACCCAGCATCGCGTCACGGGTGAACTCGGTCGGCGCAAGACCGATCATCGAGTGTCTGAGCCTGGCGACGTCGATCACTTGCGCAGCGGCCGGCTCTGCTAGGCCTGCCATCAGCGCTGCACCAGCGCTGGGGCGCGGCGGATCGGGGTCGAGTTAAAGCAGGCGGTCGAGGCCGCGTACCGGTTCGAGCCGTTCTACTTCCATCTGCGCGCGGGCGGTCACGTCGCGGCCATCCACTACCACCGCAACAGCCTCATGTTCGCGCGCATCGACATTTCAAACTTCTTCTACAGTGTATCCCGCCGTCGGGTTAAGAGCGCCCTCGGCCGCATCGGCATCGGCAAAGCCGACTTTTTCTCCAAGTGGTCAACGGTCGCCAACCCTTACGGCGACCCCGCCTGGGCGCTGCCCTACGGTTTTGTCCAGTCGCCGTGCTGGCGACGTCGGATGTCGGCCATCATCTCCGCAATCTGCCCGCGACCGTCCTAGCCAGCGTCTACGTCGATGACATCTCGCTCTCGCCTGATGACGAAGGCGCGCTCTGCGAAGCCTATGACACGACGATCGCTGTTCTGGCGGCCGATATTTTCACCGTGAGCGTCCCGAAGCTGCGACCGCCGGCCGCGGCGGTCGATCTCTTCAACTGCGACCTCACCACTGACCGCGCGGTCGTCCGCGACGATCGGATCGAGGCGTTCCTGGCGACCGCTCCCGACCCGGCCTCCGAAGATGCCTTCGTGGCCTACTGCGCTTCCGTTGAGGTCGGAAATCGCTGACCGCCTGCGGCTTCCGGATCCAGCGCATAAGGCCGTACTGGCCAGCCGCCTGATGCCGCATCAGCACTAGTCCATGAATGATGGCTCAGGTGAAGGACTCGATGCCCCCGTCTGCCTCGCTTCCTCTTAGTGTGTTCACAATCGATAGGGGGCGGAGTCGATCAAAAATCGCAAAAACTCGTCATTTTCAGACAGCGAACTTAGGCTCGCTGTATCGTCTGGCTGTGTTTCCGCTGTACCTGCTACGCGCCGAAGGGCTATCCGTTCGGCGAGCGAGTTAACAGGCTCGGTGATGTGCGGGGTCTACGATATTCCACGAGGTTCTTCCGCAACGAAAATAAGCGCTTCGCGAGCCTTGCGCGCTGCGGCTATCAACGCACGCTGCGTAAGGGGACTTTGGCGTGAATGTTTTTGATCTCGATGCAGAGCTGATCGGCCGTTACGCGAGCTTCGCGCGTTCATTCACTGATATTCGAAGCCACGACCTCAAGGGGCAGATCGACGCGATCTACGACGGCGACGTGTTCTGGCCCGAGCCGCTAATCAGCCTCAACCCACGCTATCGCACTGGCTCATCGGTGGCAGTCTTAGCCGAAGAAGGGGCGGCCGACCCGGCGCTTGCTGACATATTCGCGCTGGGCGCGCCCCGCATGCCAATCACGCTGCACCGTCATCAAGAACAAGCATTTCACAAGGCAAAATTGGCGAAAAACTATATAGTCACGACCGGGACCGGCTCTGGCAAGTCGCTATGCTTTTTTGTGCCGATTATCGACCGGGTGCTCCAGGCCCGACGTTCGGGAGCGTCGCGGCGGACGCGCGCGATCATCATCTATCCGATGAACGCACTCGCTAACTCACAATTAGAGGAGCTGGAGAAATTCGTCGGGGACAGCGGGCTATCTGATCGCCTTAAACCGACGTTTGCACGCTACACCGGACAGGAGAGTGAGGCCGACCGGCGCCGCGTCGCCGACAATCCCCCCGACATCATTCTGACCAACTTCATGATGCTCGAACTGCTCATGACGCGTCAGGACGCCTTGGACCGGCGGGTGATCGCCAACATGCACGGCCTTGAGTTCTTGGTGCTCGACGAACTTCACACCTATCGCGGGCGGCAGGGCGCTGATGTCGCATTGTTGGTCCGGCGTGTGCGCGAGCGGATGGGATCCGCGCAGATGCTGTGCATAGGCACGTCGGCGACTATGTCGTCAGGTGAAATGGACGGCGGCCGCGAGACGGTGGCGCGAGTCGGCACAACACTATTCGGAAGCACCGTGTCGCCCGACGACGTCATCATTGAGACACTCGACCGGGCGACCAAAGGCGGCGTCGATGGTGCGTCGTTCACCGCGTCGCTGAAGGCTGCAGTCAGCGATCCCGAGAATAGCGGTGAGTGGACGACCGATCCACTCGCTGCGTGGATCGAGCTCACCATCGGGCTGGACGCCGCCGAGACACTCAAGCGCGCGCGCCCGATCACGATCAGCGACGCGGCGGCCAAGCTGTCCGAGGCGACCGACATCGACGCCGTGGCATGCGCCAATGCCCTGCGCCAGCGGCTCATTGCGATGAGTACTGCGTACGGCAGCGACAGCGCCTTTATGGCGTTCAAGCTACACCGCTTTCTTGCCGGTGCTGGGCACGCCCATGCGACGTTGGAGCATGCTGGAGTGCGTCGGGTTCAACTCTCCGCCGAACTGTTCGACCGTAAGAATCCTAACGCTCGGCTTTATCCTCTTTTCTTTTGCCGCCAGTGCGGTCAGGAAGTCCATAGCGTCTCGGTCGAACGTTCTGGGCAGGTTCTCGCACGATCCATAGACCAGACCGCCAAGGATGAGGCCGATCACGCAGGCACGCGCCACGGCTTTCTCGTGCCCGATGCAGCCGGCGATCTTGAATTCGCAGGTGACATCGATAGCTATCCCGATGACTGGATCGAAGAAGGCAAGAACGGCCGCCGCCTGAAATCTAGCCATCGCGGTAAGCATGAAGGCGAAAGGCTGATGCTCAGCGCCGATGGGCGACAAGCGATCGAAGGCGTAAGCTCCTGGTTTTTTGTCGGTCGCTTCCGGTTCTGCCCACATTGCGGCTACCAACCTGCAGGCCAAGCGCGCGACATCAATAAGCTGGCGAGCCTATCAGCGGAGGGGCGCAGTTCCGCGACAACGCTGATCACGACCACCGCGCTCGATTGGATGGAGCAGGCGAAGACGCCCGTTGATCGGTATCGACGAAAGCTGCTGGGCTTCACCGACAACCGCCAAGACGCAGCTCTTCAGGCCGGTCATTTCAATGATTTCGTATTCGTCACGCTGCTGCGGGGCGCTATGCTGCGCGCGGTGCGGCATGCGGGCGCGGAGGGTCTGGCGCATGAGCAATTCGGCGATGCGCTGCGGCGCTCGCTTGGTTTCGATCCCGAACTGGCAACCCGGCGCGAGGAGTGGATGGCAAACTCTGAACCGAAGGGGTTCGCCGCACTCGACGACGCGAAGCGCGCGATCAATCAAGTGCTTGCGCACCGGCTGTGGAACGATCTTCGACGCGGTTGGCGATATACCAACCCCAATCTCGATCAGCTCGCACTAATCGATGTGCGCTACCCCGGTGTGCCGTTGCTCGCCGCCGACGAGGCGGAGTGTGGACGCGACCCGCATCTCGGTGCAGCAACGCCCGAGAAGCGCGCGGAACTGCTCCGCTGCCTGTTTGACACGATGCGGCAGGGACTAGCGATTCAAGTTGATGCGTTAGACAGCACGGCGCTCGAGCAGGTCGCGCAGCGCTCACGCGAGCATGTGAAGGCGCCGTGGTCGATCGCGCGCGAAGAGGAAGAGCGCGACTTGGCGCGACAGGGCGTGTTGGTCGTCGGCAAACCTGACGGCAGGATCGATCCCGGAACGATCAAGGCTTCCGCGCAGAGCGCGATCGGGCGGGCGCTAGATAAGATTTTGAAGGTCGGCACTTCTGGCGGAGTACCGTCGAAAGAGCGCGAACCGATGATTCAAGCAATGCTGGAAGCAGCAGAGGCACATCATATCGTGCGGCGTGTGGGGCAGGGTGGCTGGCGGCTTGCCCCTAGCGCGATCAGGCTGCATGCTGGTAGTGGCATCGCAAAAAAGGGGCAGGATAATCTCTTCTTTTCAGGTCTTTATGCCGACGTTGCCGAGCGCCTAACCGAAGGTACGCGGCTGCCGTTTGCCTTCGAGGGCCGGGAGCATACCGCGCAAGTGGATATAAAGACGCGGCAGTGGCGCGAGGATCGCTTCCGTTACCAGGAGGGGGATAAAAGAAGGATCGTCGATCAGCGCCATGAGATGATCGAGCGCGGCGAGCGCACTGACTTCCTGCCGCTAATGTTCTGTTCGCCGACAATGGAGCTAGGCGTCGACATCTCACAACTCAATATCGTTTTTTTGCGCAACGCGCCGCCGACGCCCGCCAATTACGCCCAGCGTGCCGGTCGTGCGGGGCGTAGCGGGCAAGCTGCGCTCGTAGTAACCTATTGCGCGGCTCAGAGCCCGCATGATCAATACTACTTTCAACGACGGGAGGCGTTGGTCGCCGGGATCGTTAAGGCTCCCGCGATCGATCTGGTGAATGCCGACCTGCTGGCGAGCCACGTGCAGGCAGAGTGGCTAGCAAGCGTCTCCGAGCCGATCGGCAGCGCGATTCCCGACAATCTACAGATGGACGCTGCAAAGCATCCGATCGCCGAGCGAATGAAGCCCGCTCTGGCTGCAGCGACTTCGGACTATGTCGCGCGCGAACGAGCAATCGCGGTGGTGCAGTCGGCGCTGACCACCGAGCCACCGGAAGAACTCGCTGACGCGGCGGCTTTCGTGAATGCTCGCTGGCTGGGCGCCGAGGCTGCGTTCGAAGGTGCGTTCGAGCGGTGGCGCACGCTCTATCAGTCTGCGGTCACCGAGCGTCAGGCGGCGAACGCGATCGCGCAGCGCACAGGCTTGTCAGCGAAGGACCGGGCCGATGCGCGCAGCCGCTATCTGGCGGCCGATCGCCAAGTGCAATTACTCGAAACGGGCACCAGCTCGTCCGGCTCGGATTTTTATACGTACCGCTATCTCGCGACCGAAGGCTTCCTACCCGGGTACAACTTTCCGCGGTTGCCACTTTACGCCTTCATCGATCAGGAGAGAGCGTCGGCAGTGCTTCAGCGCCCGCGGTTCCTCGCCATCGCGGAATTTGGGCCTAACGCGCTCGTCTATCACGAGGGCAAGGCATATCGCTGTCACCGCGCGAAGTTGCCCTCCGGCTCGCTCGATGAGCAGCAACGAATAGCGACGCAGACCTTCACCTGCTGCCAGTCGTGCGGCGCCGCACATGAAGAGTCGACGCAAGAGCTCTGTTCAGTGTGCAATGAACCACTCACCAGCGAAGGCCGCATTGCCGAGCTGTTTCGCGTAGAGAATGTCGACGCGATACCGGGCGCACGGATCACCGCCAACGATGAGGATCGTCAGCGCCGCGGATTTGAGATCCGCACCGTGTTTCGGTGGCGCGAAAAGGGCGAAGGCGAGCGACAAGTGTCGATTGCCGCTGGCGGAATGCCGTTACTCGAGGCGCGCTATGGCCCCCAAACGCGCTTGTCACGCGTCAATCTTGGCCTGCGCCGGCGCGCAGCCAAGGAGGTGATCGGCTTTGACATCGACACAGTTACCGGCCGGTGGCTGAAAAACGAGGCCAAGGGTGAAGAAGAAGGTGCCGACCCAGTGAAGGGCACCCGTCGTCAGACCATCGTTCCCATGGTGGAGGACACCAAGAATGCGCTGCTGGTGCGCTTCGCACATGATCTTGGCCTTACCAACGAGCAGATGGCGACGCTGCAGCATGCTCTCGTCCGCGCAATCGAGGCCGAGCACGTTCTGGAGGCGGGCGAGCTTCTCGGCGAGCCGCTGCCGACGCGAGAGGACCGCCGTGCCTTGCTGCTTTATGAGGTGTCTGAGGGCGGCGCTGGCGTGCTCAAGCGGCTGATGGAAGATGCCGGGCGCTGGCGACGGCTTGCCGAGGTGGCATTGGAACTGATGCACGTGCATCGTGAGAAAGGTGCGCTGGTTGACGATCAAGCGGCCGAGCCATGTGTGGCGGGCTGCTATCGCTGCTTGCTGTCTTATTACAACCAGCCCGATCATCTGCTGATCGACCGCCGCGATGCAGGTGTCCAAGCGGTGCTGGATAGCATGACACGGTGTGATGCCGACCCCACCGTGCAGAATGGCTACGAGCCGTGGCTGAGCGCGTTGTCAGCATGGAAAGTGCCTCTACCGACGGCAGAGACGATCGACGGCACAACATATCATTTTTGTTGGCCTGATATGATGGCGATGGCAGTGACCGCGACCCCGCCGGCATCGCTGTTAGCGCGCTGCCGCGATATCGGGCGCGCCCTGGTCGAACTACCCCCGACTCCGCCATCTACCATCCCTCCCACGCTCGCCGACGCGCTTGGAGTTGCCGCATGACCCTCGCCCAGGTTCAGACCGGCGATCTGGTCACCGCGCGTGGGCGCGAATGGATTGTGCTTGGCAAGCCAGCCGAAGACCTAGTCCGCGTACGTCCGCTGTCCGGCTCAGAAGACGACGCCATCACGTTCGCACCTGCGCTTGAGACGGTGCCGATGACGAGTGCGTCGTTCGCGCTGCCGACCGCCGGCCAGGTCGATACGCAAGAAGCCGCACAGCTGCTTGCCGATGGGCTGCGTCTATCGCTGCGACGCGGTGCAGGGCCATTTCGCAGCGCCGCGCATCTGGGTGTTGAGCCGCGCGCGTATCAACTTGTTCCGTTGCTGATGGCACTGCGCCAGGACGTGAAGCGACTGCTGATCGCGGATGACGTGGGCATCGGTAAGACAATCGAGGCAGGGATGATCTTGCGCGAGATGATGGACCGTGGTGAGGTCGACCGCTTTACGGTGCTATGTCCGCCCCATCTCGTCGAGCAATGGGTGGAGGAGCTTGCCACCAAGTTCGACATCGACGCGGTTGCGGTAACCTCGGCGCGCGCGCGCTCGCTTGAGCGGGGTCTGGCGCTGTCGGAAAGCATCTTTACCGCTTACCCCGCCACGGTCGTCAGTCTCGACTATATCAAGGCCGAAGGGCGACGCGCCGAGTTTGCGCGGACGTGCCCGACGTTTGTGATCGTCGACGAAGCGCACACCTGTGTCGGCGGCGGAGAAGGGGGGAAGCAGCAGCGTTATGCAGTGCTGCGTGAACTCGCGGACAATCCCGCGCGCCACCTGCTGCTGCTGACGGCGACTCCGCACAGCGGTGATCAGGACGCATTCCAGCGATTGCTCGGATTGCTTGACCCGACACTCGCCACACCGGACAATAGCGAACCTTGGCGCCGACGGCTCGCGCGACACTTCGTACAGCGGCGTCGGTCTGATATTCAGGATGGGTGGGGCGAAGCCCGTGCCTTTGCCAAGGCGGAGACAGCCGAACTTCCATATCAGTTGGTTAGCGAACATCTGACGTTTCAGGAGGACGTGCTCGACTATTGCGTGGGCGTGGCGAGGCGCGCGGACGGCGATCGCGCCCGGCGTTTAGCCTTCTGGGGCACGCTGGCGCTGATGCGCTGCGTCGGGTCGTCGCCCGCTGCGGCTGCCAGTGCGTTACGCAACCGGCTGGGTGGGATGGCAGAAGAAGCCGCGCTGGAACCGATCCTAATGGATGAGGATGAAGGGACGTTCAGCGAAACCGACGTCGAACCCGCGACTGCCATCGACAGCGAGGAACGTGCCGCGCTGGATGCGTTAATCACCAAGGTCGATCGGCTCGCTGCACGGCCGGACGAAGATCCGAAGCTGCGCGCACTCATTCGTGAACTAAAGAAGCTCATTGCCAAGGGCGCGCGGCCGATCGTATTCTGCCGTTTCATATCGACCGCCGAGGCGGTGGGCGAAGCATTGCGCGGGGCGTATAGGAAATACGACGTACACGTTGTCACCGGGCGCCTGACCCCTGAGGAACGGCGCGCACGGGTGGACACGATGAAGGATAGCGAGGACCGTATTCTGGTCGCCACCGACTGTCTGTCCGAGGGCATCAATCTGCAAACGCTGTTTAACGCCGTTATCCATTACGACCTGAACTGGAATCCAACGCGGCATCAGCAGCGCGAAGGGCGTGTCGACCGCTTCGGCCAGCAATCGCCGACGGTGTGGTCGCTAATGATCTTTGGTGAGAATTCGATGATCGATGGCGCGGTGATCGATGTGATCACCAGCAAGGCGAAGCGCATCCGCGAGGCTACCGGGGTGACAGTGCCGGTGCCCGAAGACAGCGCCAGCGTAACCACTGCGCTGATGCAGGCGATGCTGCTTAGATCGAACTCGCCGCGTGCACAGGGAGCGTTCGATTTTGGCGGCGCGGCCCCGTCTGTCGAGACGGTGTGGCGCGATGCCGAGGAAAATATGAAGAAGAGTCGCGCGATCTACGCCCAGAACGCGCTCGATCCGGCCGAGGTGCTACCGGAATGGCAGCGAATGCGCGCACTAACCGGTGGGCCAGCGGAGGTTGAGCGGTTTACCCGACGCGCTCTGAGCCGGATCGCGCAGGGCGGTATCGGAGCCCAAGGCGAATACTGGCGGATAAACTACGATCGGTTGCCGCAGCGGTTTGGCGAGCGCCTCACCGCGCGTGGATTGAGCGGCAGCCGCACAATCAGCTTCGCAGATCTGCCGCCGCCAGATGTGACGCATGTCGGGCGCGTGCACCCGCTGGTGGCGATATTGGCGGAGACAATGGCGGAGGGCGCGCTCGATCCAGGTGGAGTGGATGGCCAGGTTGCGTTGGGCCGGGCCGGTGCATGGCGCACGCGCGGTGTGCGGAAGCTGACGACTGTGCTGCTCTTGCGGGTGCGCTTCACCTTAATCACAAGCGGTCGGCGGACCTTGTTGGCAGAAGAGGCAACGGCGCTTGCGTTTGACCCCGACAGAAACGTCTTAAGCGGGACCGATGCGCTGTCGCTATTGGAAGCCGAGGCGACCGGTAATCTCGATCCGGGCGTGATCCTGCGGCAGGTCGAGGCGGCACGCGTGAGGATCGACGATTATGACGCGGCAGTCCAAGTGTATGCCCAAGCGCGGGCCGTGGTGCTGCGTGAGGATCATGATCGCGTGAAGACCGCTACCGCGGGAGCTGGTAGCACGACCGATGTATCACCCGTAGGCGCTGCCGACGTGATCGGACTCTATGTCCTCGTGCCGGAGGCGCACTGATGGCTCGGCACCTGAAACGCGCCGTGGAGCTGGGCCTGGAGGCGATAACGATCGAGGGCGGCCTGATCGCGCCCGAGCAGGTCGCCGCAATTGCTGGCGCCGCGCGCGATGCGAAACTCGCAGCCAGCTATGACGTGCCCAAGGGGCTGACACTCTCCGACGAGATTTCGCGCTATTTTCGTATCGGGCAGGGCATCTGGCGCGACTTCGACCAGATCGACACACCGACCACGACGCAGACCGCCGACTTTGCGCGCAAATTGCTTGCCGGCATATCTGGGTTCGACGATCTGACGGGACCGGTAGATCATCAAGACGGCACGCGTCGCTACCGCATCGCACTGGAAGCGCGAGACGGCCGCGTGCCGATCGTCGTCGCGCCGCCGGCCAGCGACGAGCGCGGCCGTCCGATCGGCTTCACCCGCGCGCTCCCCGAGTTTGGCGATGGCAGTGAGGGGCGCGCAAGGCGCAGTCCGATCGTGTTGTTGCAGGACTGGTTGAACCATGCCGACCATGCCTTGTGGGGTCTGGTCTTCGCCGGCGACCGGGTGCGACTGATGCGTGATAACGCCAGCCTCACCCGCCCCGCGTGGATCGAGGCTGATCTTGGCGCGATGTTCCGCGATGAGATGTTCGCGGACTTCACTGCATGGTGGCTGCTCATCCACGCCAGCCGCTTCGGCCCCGCCGGCACGTCGCCATCGAGCGCACCGCTCGAACAGGCGCGCGAGGCTGGTCTCAGGCAGGGTACAGTTGCGCGCGACCGGTTGGGCCGCAATGTTGAGGATGCGCTGCGCGAGCTGGGCAGCGGCCTGATGGAGGCCAACCCGGCGATTCGCGATCAACTTGCCACCGATCCCGCCGCGACGATGCGATTGTTTGAGGAGCTGCTGCGCACCGTCTATCGCCTAATTTTCCTGGCCGTGGCAGAGGAGCGCGACCTGCTTCACGCGCGCATGACCAGTCGTGAGGCGCGCAATCTATATGCGGAAAGCTACGGCTTCGCCTTCTGGCGCGCGCGCTCGGCCCGCCGCGCCGCCTATGACGTGCACCATGACGCATGGGAGGGGATGAAGGTCACGCTGGTAGCCCTCGAACAGGGCCAGCCGTTGCTCGGCCTGCCGGCGCTTGGCGGCCTGTTCGCGCGCAGCAGCACCCCGGCGCTGAACGCCGCGCGCATTCCCAATCGTCGTTTTCTGCGCGCGATTTGGTTGCTCGGCTTCATCGAGATCAATTCAATCTCCAGCCGCATCAACTGGCGCGACATGCGCACCGAGGAACTGGGCAGTGTCTATGAGGGGCTGCTCGAATTGCGGCCCTCGCTCGGTCCCGCCGGCGAGTTCGAGCTGGCGTCGGTTAAGGGTAATGATCGCAAGACGAGCGGCAGCTATTACACCCCCGATAGTTTGGTCGAGACGCTGCTCGACAGCGCACTCGATCCGGTCCTCAACGACGCTGAGGCGAACGGCGGCGCAGCTGCGATCCTGAACTTGAAGGTGATAGATCCAGCGTGCGGCTCAGGGCATTTCCTACTCGGCGCCGCGCGGCGCATGGCGGGTAAGGTTGCGGCACTGCGCAACCCCGACGCGCCAGACGAACAGGCGGCGCTGCGCGACGTCGTCAGCCGTTGCATTCACGGTGTCGACCGCAACCCGATGGCGGTCGAGCTGGCCAAGGTCGCGCTATGGATCGAGAGCGTTTCCCCGGGGCAACCTTTGGGCTTTCTCGACGCCAATATCCGCTGCGGCGACGCGCTGCTCGGCGTGTTCAACCTCGATGCGCTGGAGGAGGGCGTGCCCGACGCCGCCTTCAAGCCGCTGACCGGCGATGACAAAGCGGCGGCCAAATATTACCTTCAGCAAAACAAGGCTGCTAAGAAGGGCCAGGGCCAGTTCAACTGGGCCGGCGGCACCGCCGCGATGCCGCCGCGCAAACTCGCCGCCAACCTTTCCACCATCCGCCGCATGCCCGAGGATACGGTGGGGCAGGTGGAGAAGAAGCGCGAAGCCTATGAGGCATGGCGCCACGATCCGGCGCGCTACGCCACACGTGTTGCCTGCGACCTCTATGTCGCGGCGTTCCTAATGACCAAGACCGAAGTGCCGCTCAGCCTCGGGCTCAACATGCTCCCAACCACGGCGGAGGTGCGCGCCAAGCTGGGCGGCAGGCAGATCTATGGCCCGCTCGAGGCGGCGGCGGTCGATGCCGCGGCGGCGGCGCGGGTGCTGCACTGGCCGCTGGCCTTTCCCGACGTGATGGTCGAGCGCGGCGGGTTCGACGTGGTGCTGGGCAATCCGCCATGGGAGCGGATTAAGCTTCAAGAACAAGAGTTTTTCGGCGGCACGGCGGTTGCCGATGCCCCCAATTCGGCGGCGCGAACGAAGCTAATCGATGCGCTGCCTACCGCGTTGTTACCGAGCGGCGGACCCGATTTGACCTCACGCGCGCTGCACGCCGCCTTCCAGATCGCCAAGCGCGTGGCGGAGGCGACTAGCGCTTTCGCCCGCGTGCCGGGCTACGAGGGCGGGCGTTACATCTATACCGGCACCGGCGATGTCAATACCTATGCCCTGTTCGCCGAACTTTTCTTGAACCTGACGCGCGAGAGTGGCCGCGCCGGTGTGATCGTGCCGACCGGCATCGCCACCGACGCGACCACGGCGCCGTTCTTCGCCCATTTGGTGAGTACCCAGCGCTTAGGTGCCATCTTCTCGTTTGAGAACGAGGAGATGATCTTTCCCGGAATTCACCATGCAATGAAATTTTGCCTTCTGGTTCTCAAGGAGGCGTCTAGCACAGCCGCCGAGTTTATATTCTTCGCACGTCAAGTCGCGCACCTAGAAGACGAACGCCGCCGCTTCACCCTGTCACCCGGTGAGATCGCGCGGATCAACCCCAATACAAAGACCGCTCCCGTGTTCCGGGCGCGCGAGGACGCCCGATTGACCGCCGCGATCTATGACCGCGTCCCAGTGCTGATAGACGAATCCAAGGGCGCGGCGGGCAATCCGTGGCGAGCTAATTTCCATAGTCGAATTTGGCACATGGCGGAGGACTCGGCATGGTTCCGGACCGCCTCGCAGCTCTCCGCCGGTGGCTGGCTGCGCAGCGGCACCGATTGGGTGCGACCCGGTCTGGCAGAACCTCGCGCACTGACCGGCGGCCACGAGGCGCGCCACCTAGATCTGTCTACCGGCAGCAATGCGTTGGCTGAAGAGCGTTTTGTGCCGCTCTACGAAGCCAAGATGATCCACCAGTTCGATCATCGCTGGGCGACCTATATTGACGATGGAAGCGGTGAAACGAGCCGCGACGTGACGCTCGCCAAGAAGCAGGACGCGAGGTTCGAACCAGCTCCACGCTACTGGGTGCCCGAGCGCGAAGTCGCCGACCGTTTGCACGCGAGGGGCTGGGCGCGTGGTTGGCTGATGGGCTGGCGAGACATCACCAATGCTACGAACGAGCGGACGGTTATCACGACGGTATTCCCACGTTCAGCAGTAGGCCACACCTCCCCGCTATTCATGTTAGATCAGTCCACACCGCTCGTTGCGGCGTTGGGCGCAAACCTATCAGCGCTCGCGTTCGACTTCGTGGCTCGCCAGAAGCTGGGCGGAACGCACCTGACCTACGGTTACCTCAACCAATTCCCGATCCTCCCCCCCACAGCCTACACCGAAGCCGACCTTGCCTTTATCGTCACGCGCGTGACGGAGCTCAGCTATACCAGCAATGCTATGGCTCCCTTCGCGCGCGATCTGGGCTATGACGGCGCGCCTTTCGCATGGGACGAGGATCGGCGGGCAGGGCTACGGGCAGAACTCGACGCCTGGTATGCGCTCGCCTACGGTCTGACCCGCGAAGAGCTGTGCTATGTGCTTGATCCCAAAAACGTGATGGGCGCCGATTATCCGTCCGAAACCTTTCGCGTGCTCCAGAAGAACGAGTGCGCCAGATACGGCGAATACCGCACGCAGCGCCTCGTTCTTGCGGCTTACGATGCACTCGCCGCCGCAGCCCCGGACACAGCAGCAATCACCGATGGGCATTGGGACGGCGCGATCAACGACGAGATAGACGTTCGCCTACTCCTCGCTGCGATCGTAAAGCGGATGCGAGAGCCCCGCCCGCTGCGTGAGGTGAACTTCGCCTATGTCTATGCTGCGCAACCTCATCTGCTGATGCCGCATCTAACTGCCGCTGCTGCGGCAGAGTGGCAGCGGCTCGTTGGTGACGCTGCAGCGCTGCCGGTTTTGACGAATGTACCATCCTTCTCGTCTTCGCGACTGGTGCATTTCGCTCCGGCGCAGGCGCAACTCGCAGCACGGCGCGCATGGCGCTACGATGCTAAAACCGGGACAGTTGATCGTGGGGCTGCGATCTACGACATTCCATTGCCGCCATGGGCGGAAGGCCGCGCCGATTTCGTCTGGCACGCGCTTCGTTCGATCAATTTAACTGCTGCAACCGTAAGGTTGAGCCAGCCGGAGCAAATCTTCGTTGCCCAAGCCGCCGCTGCCTGACCTATTCGCTACGTCGCTGGACGGCTTTCAGCCGATCCGGGGCGATGGTCCGCGTCTGTGGATCAGACGGCTGATGATCTGGAGGGCTGTCGAGGAGAAACCAATCCGGGATATCCCCTTACGGCCCGGCCTCAATATTGTGTGGTCTCCAGACGCCGAAGGCGAGGACGGCCACATGGGGCATGGTGGGGGTAAGACCAGCTTCTGCCGCCTGGTCCGCTATTGCCTTGGCGAGGAAAGCTACGGCACAGATGCGCAGCGCCAGCGGATCGCCAATGCGATGCCCGATGCCCATGTTGGCGCCGAGGTCATGCTCGATGGCGAATTGTGGAGCGTCATCCGCCCGATCGGCGGCGGGGCCGGAAGCGGCAGGCACTACGCGCAGAAGGGCGGGTCATTGGACGCTTTGGTACGAAGCGACATCCCCAACTCGACCATTAGCCCCCTGCGGCAGGCGATCGCGAGTGCGGTGATGCCGTCCGCAGCACCCCATATGCCGATTGGCAGCAGCCTCGATGACGCGTGGGAAGTGACGCTTGCTTGGCTTACGCGCGACCAGGAATGTCGTTTGCTCGACATTCTCGACTGGCGTGCGCCAGAAACCCAATCGCGCTCTCCCTCAAGGAACATGTCCAAGCCTGATCGTGTGCGAGTTATCCGACTTTTGCTGAAAGCGCTCCAGCAGGAGGAGATTGACGCATCGAGGCGGGCGCAAGAGCACAAACGCAAAGCAGACGAGGCGGCTCGGCGGAAGCAGCGGATCGAATGGGTACGCGATGATGTCGCTCGCAACTTAGCAGATATTTTCGGTGGCGATCCTGTGGAGGCCACGACGCCCGACTTTTGGGCGGTAAAAGCAACCGCTGCGGCCAGCGCCGAACAATTGCGCGCGGATCCGAAAATCGACGAGAAGTTGCAAGAGGCGTCGAGGCTCGCTGAAAGCAAGGAAGGCGAGCTTCGAAGAATCGAAACACGCTTAACGGAAATTGACGGAGCTCTACCCGAAATTGACGCAACGGTTCGGGCATTCGACGTACAAGTTCCGCGCGCAGCACTGGACGTCCAGGACGCATCTGATCCACTGTGTCCCACCTGTGGCGAGCCCATGCCGCCTCGTGCACAGAAATTCTTCGATCAACAGGTCGCGCTGCTGATCAGTCTGCGTGAAGAGCATGGCAAAGCAGTTGAGCGGAGGAACGCGCTTCTCAATGAGCAACGGGCGTTAAAACCCGATGCCGCGCTTGCACGGCAGCAGTTCGAGCAGGCGAAGGCGGCGCACAAGGCGCTGGACCAAGCCGGGGTAAAAACAAGAGAAGCGCTTGCATCAGCGACCGGCTACGTAACGCTTACGAAGCGATATCCCGAGTACCTCGCCGAAATCGCTAAACACGATGCAGAAACCTTGCTCGAAATCGCAGCTGAGAATAGCGAGCGCAAGGCAGCCGCGGCAATCCGGCAGAATGCGCAAGGGATCGTAGAGCGTCTGTCAGCCCTCTTCGGCATGACTGTACGTTTCCTTGTCCCTGAGGGAGCGGACGGCAGCGTGCAACTGAGCGAAAATGGTATCCAACCAATAATTTCTCTGCACGGAGATTTGACGACTGCAGCCGTAGACTCACTAAAAGTGGTCGCATTCGACTTGGCTGCGCTGTTGTTGACGATGGAAGGCAAGACTGAACTGCCGGGATTCTGGTTACACGATAGTCCCCGTGAAGCAGATCTAGGACTTGCGATATACCATCGGATATTCGAACTGGCACTATGGCTGGAATGCAAATCTCAAGAACCACAGTTTCAGTACATCGTGACCACCACCACCATGCCGCCCGAGAAGCTTCGCGTAGCGCCGTGGAAAATTCTCGAACTTAGCAGCGCGCCGGCTGAGCGCCGGCTGTTCTGCCTAGATCTATGAGCTCGCGGAAGTGCGCGATCACACAGATGTCGTGCCAATGACCGCCGTGAGTACAGAAATTCGACTGCGATTGCCCCCGCCAGCCTTGCGATCTGAGTTGATTGAAGGGGCATGGAACCATGGTTACCGTCGCGAGACGGGGGCTGCGGACGGGTGGCTCTATTTCGCGTCGGACATCGACGTACCAGGCGAGATCGGGCTGGCAGTGGCGGCAGGCGGCGCGGCCTGGTTCCTCGCAGTCGAGCATCCGGGAGTTGCAGCCGAACTGACCGCCGCGCGCGCCGCGCCCGCTCCGAAGGGGAAGCGCGGCGCCTTCGCTTTCGCTGACAGCGGTTCGCTGCGGCGGGCATTGCACCGGAGCTATGAGCTAGCTTGCAGCCTACCCAGCGCCCCATTGAGCGAGTTCGAGGCGGAGCTCGCCGAACTAGGTGCGACAGAGGCGGCGACCTGGGCGCGGCGGCGGATCGGGCAGGACGTATTCCGTCGTGCGCTACTTCGATATTGGCAAGGCTGCTGCCCCCTGACAGGAATCACGGAGCTCGCCTTACTGCGCGCGAGCCACATCATTCCCTGGGCAGAGTGCTCTACCGACGCCGAACGGCTAGATGTATACAACGGGTTGCTGTTATCCGCGCATTGGGATGCTGCGTTTGATGCTGGGTTAGTGAGTTTTAATGATGAAGGCGCGGTGCTTTGGTCAGCGCGTCTCGGAGCTGCGGAGCGCGCCGTCCTAACGCCGAAGCTCGCGCGAATGCTGGTGTTGACGGATCAGCATCGGCTAAGGCTCGCCTGGCATCGCGATCGTTATGGACTGAATTCCTGACAGGTATGTCTTGGCGCTCGGGGTGAGCAAAGAATTCGATACACTATACTTGTGAACCGATTTTGGCTCGCACGCAGCCCAATCGTTGAACCGTTTGTCCTTACCTCCTTGTCGCTGCGGATTGGAGCCAAACCGACATACGCTAAGCCCCAGCATTTGTCATTTCAGCGGTGCTGTCGGAGAATCGCGCACCGATGAATGAGCGTCGGAAGTTGGGAAGGTAAAAAGGTGACTGGAGTGGCGGCTTCTGGGTCGATTCTGCCGCACTCAAACGCCCGAAGCGTGGGGCGCTGCATCGGTAAGGCGCCCGCCGGCCGATGCCGGCGGGCGTGGCATCAGGCGTCTTCCGCCTGCAAGTTGACGGTGGATTCCGCGAGCTTGGTCATATATTCGTCGCCGCCATAGATGTCCTTGGTGGCGTCCTTGAGCTTTTTGGTATCGGCCTTGAGACCGAGCGCCTCTGCATAGGCCGCGGCGGTGCCGAAGCCGGCGATGCCGTAGTGCGTCATCCGCTGATATTGCGCAATGATCATGACGTCGAGCAACGGACCCTTGTCGGGTCCTTCTTCGAGCACGTGCTTGGTCGCCTCAGCCACCAGGCCTTCCATGCCCTTGCAATGCTCCTTGGAGACCTTCTCATCGTTCGCGGCGATCAATTCCTCCAACACGTCGGTGTGCTTTTCGATGCCGGCCTGTGAGTTAGTCAGCATCTCTTTCAGCGCCGCGTCGCTGGCCTTCGTGGTGATCTTCTTCAGCACCTTCTTCATCTGATCATTGGCGGACCACAGATCCTTCAACTCGTCGGTGTAGATTTCCATGAGATCTTCCGGAGCAGCCATGGCGCGCGATCCTTTTTCGTACCTTGGACCAGATTGCCTCTGGTCATCTGCAAACCGCTCAACTGTGCGCACCGTTCCCGAACTGGCCGAACAATGCCTAAGGCACGCTCGAAAACCGCTGCTGCTTGAACATTCGGGCGCTCGATACTGCCCTGCCCAATAGCGCGTGGGTCGTTCGGATATCTCGTGATTGATCAACACCTTTCAACGCGCTCACCCCATCCGCGCGGCGACGACGAGGACGCAAGCGTAGATCGGCGGTCGAGACCCCGCCATATCGAAAGCTGAATGAACGTCGGAAGTCGGATAGGCGAATAAGCTCTGGCGATGGCGGGGTTTGGGTCGCTGCTGAGAGAGCGGGCCAAGGCAGGTATCGACCACAATACGCCGTTGCGAACCAGTGTTCGGTATGTCGGCTCATGCAGAAAGCTGCCGGTCAGGCTGCGCTGAGCGGCGGGTCGGAAACGCGCCCTATAAGCGGTCAGTCAGTCGAGCAGCGGCCGACCTTGAAAGTCGCCGTCCGCCAACGGGTGGCCTAACGTCCTCCTGAGCAAACTGCAGTTCAAAAGTGGCTCAGATGAGGGAATATTCGACTCTGTCGGTAATAACAGCAAATCCAGCCAATGGGGATTGAAACCATTTCACAAGCGTATCAATATGATCGATAGTTAGCTCAATGCGACTTTCGATTCGGTGATACGGGGGTTCGAAGGGGACAGTGCCGGGACAGAAGCGGGCGCGATACGCGATGATGCTGGCATCCTTTGCCGCAACCGCCGGATGCACAACCGTGAAATCTACCCGAATCGATAGTTATCGCCCCGAAGCGAATAGCGCGGGCATCAATTACTTCCTGCCGAAGCGCCTGGTGAAGCTGACGGTCACGCGTAATCCGGTCGATGCGGCGGAACTCATTAAGAAGCGCGACGCCAAGGTCAGCGAGCGCGATGCGGCCAAGGCAACGTTCGACGATTTCACGACCAAGCGCAAAGATGCCGAAGCAAAGCTGAAAGCTTTCAAGCCCGACCCTGTTGATGCAGAAGCTGCGGCCAAGGAAAAGGCAAAGCTGGAAAAGGCGGTCGAGGACGGCAAGACCCGCGAGAATGTTGCCAAGGAAGCGCTGAAACCGGCCGAGTCTGCGCTCGATCGGCTGTCGATAGAAGTCGCTGCGGCACAGCAGGGCGGCGGGTGCTCCTATACGGCGATTTTGGAAGCGATGCCGTTTCAGGCGGACCCGGCACAGCGGTTCGTCGCCGATTTTCGCCATTCTGTGCTCCGGGACGATCACATGGCGGTTAGCGTGGGCGCGAACGGGCTTCTCGCCTCGGTCAATCTGGTAAACACCGACCGGACCGGCGATATCGTGACCGAGATCGCCAATATCGTCGGCACATTTGGCGGTGTTGGCGGGATCGGCCGCGACGGCCGCACAAAAGACCAGTGCGCGGCGCCGCCCACGAAGTTCGTGCGGATTTTCGATCCGGCCGCAGAGCTTCCCGCCCCGGAGATATTTGCCCTCGCTGCCTTGGCACCGGTGCAGTCCGTAGCGCCACAGCCCGCAGGCACGGTGCAAACGCGGCACCGCCGAGGCAGAGACCAAGCCCGCACGGAATCGCCCGGCGACGACGATGACGGGAACACACCAGTGCCCGTCAACCGTCCAGCGCCCGCGCCGGTACCGGCAGCTTCGGACTGCTCACATTTCATCGCGATCAACAAGGATCTGTGCGAGGGCGGATTCCCGATCCGGGTCGCGATGGACGCCACGACGCTTGCTTCTTTTGGGGACACGACGCGATGGCCGCGGACAGCGGGTGGATCGCCTGCGGTGACCGGTTCCGGTCTATATTACCGCACGCCGGTCTCGGCGGTGCTCACGATTTTGCAAAAGAACGATTTCAACCAATGGCAGCCGGTCGACGCCGCGATCGTTCCGCTTCCCCAAATCGGCCCAACCAGCTTCATTCCGCTCCAGGCCTCCATGTTCGTCAAGACGACGAGCGACGTGACCTTTACGGACGGCGTGCCGATATCGATAACTCGCGACCGCCCGAGCGAAGCGCTATCGGTGCTCAAATTGCCGCTGGTGGTCATTAATTCACTCTTCACCTCGGCCAGCAATGTGCTTCAGTTGCGGGTCAATTATGACACGAAACAGAGTGAATATCGAAAGACAATCGAGTGCTTCGAAGCGGCGCGACTGACGGGTGGGACCGCGGATGACTGCGATTGACGGGCCGGTAATCACCCGCCGCAACGCCGGAAAATTGCTGGCGGGCCTCTATCTGGCGGGGCTGACCGCGCGCACCCAGGCGCTCAGCTTCACCCAGCAACTGGCAGCGCCGGGCCCGCTCGACGATTTACCGCCATGGGCGCAGCAACAGTCGCAATTCCGGCGAAGCGCCTTGCTGATTGGGCTTGGCAGCTATCAACATGTCGGTCCGCTTCCCACTCCGCCCTTCGATGTTCCGCTGATGCATCAGGCTCTGGGTCGGCTCAATTTCTCGGTGACGGCCTTCAGCAACGTTGCATGCGACGCATGCCGGCTCCGCGCCGAGATCGACACGTTTACTGCCGGACTGGGCGATGGCGATCTGGCGCTGATCTATTTCAGCGGGCACGGCGTGTCGCGCAACGGCTTGAACTTCCTGGTGCCGACGACTGGCAGGCCGGTCAGCGGCCAGATGGCGGGCTATGAATATGTCAGCCTTGACTATGTGCAGCGCTCGGCTGCGGCATCCAACGCGGGGCTTACGCTCATCTTCCTGGACGCATGCCGCAACGATCCATTTGAGGGCCAGCCGGTGGAATATGTTGGCGGCGACGATGACGCACCGGAAGATCAGAGCAATCCGCTGATTTGCCGCGCCGTCCCTGCTACACCGACGTTAGCCGCTGTCGCTGCGGCAAACCAGATCGACCAGAATGTTGCCGCGCTGGCGGCAGACATGGCGGACGCGGCGGTGACTTCGAGCAGTGGTCTCGCGACCGTCGCTAATCTGCCAACCTCGATCTTTGTCGGATTCGCGAGCGCGCCGAACAAGCCGGCGGAGACCTTGCTGCCCGGCGAGACGCCCGAAAAAGGAAGTTTGTACACGCGCGCGCTTGCCGACGCGCTGCAGCCAAAACGCTCCCTGGGGTGGATTGTCAACGAGACCAAGGGGATCATGGCGGGACTAGGCGTGTCGCAAGTTCCGTCGATCGCGTCCGACCACGGCTGCACCGTGATGCTCCAGGAGGACGATCATTTCCTCGAAGACGAGATCAGTTCATGGATCCGCCACATTCGCCGGTCGCAAATCGGACCCAACGGCATTCGTACTCAAAGTCAGCAGGAAGCGGCCGAGCTTACCACGTTTCTGAGTCATTTTCCCGTGGGCCGGTTCAGCGTTACCGCGCGCAATCGCCTGCGTGCGATCCAAAAGGGTACCGGACAGGCCCAAGAGAGAAATGTGGCGAAAATGCCGGTACGCGAGCTATTTACTGGCTCGGCGTCCTCTCCCTCGGCATTCGGGATGTTCGCGGCACCCGGCGGCCTCACCTTGAACGGCGGCCAAAAACTTTTCGCGAAGCCCAGAAAGTCCAAACGGCGGGACAATTTCGTGTCCGAATTGTCTGCTGGTTCCGGGGTCGACGTGCAGAAAGTGCTTCCCGGCAATTGGGCGCTGGTGGTGACCGATGACGGCCTGGAAGGCTATCTCCCCAACATCGTACGCCACAAGCTTGCCGGGAAGATGGTGATGGTTCAGTTCGCCGGCGACCAGCCGGACGCAGGCTATGGATCGCAGGAGGCGATCGAGCAGATCGCGCGCGACGCCATCGACGACAAGGATTCGCTCGTCATCCGGGTCGGCACGCCGAATAGCGTCGATCCAGGCCTCGCCTTGCGCACGGCCTATATGCGTTCGCTCGCTTTGAGCGAAGTGATCGAGCGGCTTGGCTTGTCGAGCGACCGGATCACGCTGATCAGCGGGACGGCAAGCGGGCTGCCCTCCAACCAAGCGCAATTGACGCTGGTGCGCATCTAGGAGCGATTCGCATGATCCGAATTTTGCAAAGACTGGCTTTGCCTACGGCGCTTCTGACGATCTTAGCTTTCCCGGCGCCAGCCCGAGCTCAGGATGCCCAAAAAGCCCAGCCAGCTTCGGCAGCGAACAGTACGCCCGAGCAGGTTTCCGAGCCGTTGCAACGGGCGCGTGCCTATGCGGCGAACCCCAAACGCCCGCCCAGGAAAGTCATCGGCGGAGCGCCAGCAAAGCTCGGCGACGACCCCTGGCAGGTGGCGCTGATCGATGGCCGGTACAGCGGCATAAAGGCATTTTGCGGCGGCTCAATCCTTGCCGAGCAATGGGTAGTGACAGCCGCGCACTGCGTGGATCGTGGGACAACGACCGGGGACGTAAACATTCTCGCGGGCGTGGTTGATCTAACCAAGAAGGGCCTTCGACTTGAGATCGACGAGATAGTGATCCGCGGCGACTATGCTCCGAACTATCAGAACGACATCGCGCTGCTGCATTTGAAGCAAAGCGCTCAGGCGACAAAAATCGGGCTGATCGCACCCACCGACGTGACAACTGCCAAGACGCTGCCGCACCGCGTGGCCGGATGGGGCGCAGTGGCGGAGGACGGCCCAATGCGCGACCAACTACTCTGGGCCGATGTCTATTATTTCAACCGTAATATCTGCAAAACTCGACCTGGCTATTCGGGTGTGACGGACGCTATGATCTGCGCGGGCCGCGACCAGGGCAATGCGGATGCATGCCAGGGCGATAGTGGCGGTCCGCTTTCAGCCACGGTTTCGGGAAAACGGGTGCTGGTGGGAATCGTGAGCTGGGGCCAGGGCTGTGGCAGGCCCGAGCAGCCTGGCGTCTATACGCGCATCGCCAGCTTCGCACCCTGGATCGAATCCTGTATGAGGCGGGGGGAGTGCTATCACAAATAGAGTGCTTGGCTGTCTCACGCGACGGATTGCGTGCGGGCGGGTATGACTTGATGGTGCGAGCTGAGAGCTGAGAGCTGAGAGCAGCGGGCGGTTGGCGGTTGCCGAACCCGGCGTCGCGCTAGGCTGCCGCTGCACCGATAATCTGTTTGCGCTGTTCTACTGTCGTCGAGTGCCGCAAGCCATCCGGGCTAACACGGCACAACCTCCGTCGTTTGGGACAAAGATAGTTCCAAACCAGCCGTTTTCTTTTCAGTCAATCTCCGGCGTTTGTTTCAGGCCCGGCTTTGGGCGCGGCGTCTTACCCGCTCCTTGCGTGCCTGATCCTATGGGCCGTTTCGGCCCGGATTGTAGAGGCGAGCCGGGGTCTGCGGAGGTGATCGGAGCGGGCGACAGCTCGGGCGTAGCTTCTCCGACGCTTTTCTTAGGGGCAGCGCGCTGGGCAATGGGCACCGGCGGCGTCCCAGATGGAGCTTCCGGCATTCCGACGGCTGAGCCTGAGGTGGCTATGGAAAACGACGCAGCCTTGCTTAGGCGCTTGACC
>Ga0265798_10002479_pt1 | contig 27266 bp, 22 predicted proteins | sample P3T30metagenome_FD_192430 | JGI IMG/M metagenome (GOLD analysis project Ga0265798, IMG submission 192430) | Plant litter microbial communities from East Loma Ridge, Irvine, California - P3 T30 | ecosystem: Environmental > Terrestrial > Plant litter > Unclassified | place: USA: California...
TCCGCGCGCTCGCCGAGGAGATCGCGGGCGGCGCCGGCACGCCGTGCGAGGCCGCGGCCGACATCGCGCGCGCGATCGGCGAGAAGGTCGAGTACATGGCCGGCGTCACGAGCGTGCAGTCGACCGCGCGCGAGGCGTGGGAGCAGGGGCGCGGCGTCTGCCAGGACATCACGCACATCGTCATCGGCGCGCTCCGGCACGTCGGGATCCCCGCGCGCTACGTCAGCGGCTACCTGCACCCGAAGCCGAACGCGGCCGTGGGCGAGACCGTCACGGGCGAGTCGCACGCGTGGGTGGAGTGGTTCTGCGGCGAGTGGCGCGGCTGGGATCCGACGAACCTCATCGACATCGGCGACCGGCACGTGCTCGTCGGCCGGGGTCGCGACTACCGCGACGTCGCGCCGCTGCGGGGCATCTACGCGGGGCCGTTCCGCTCGAAGCTGTTCGTGCGGGTGGAGATCACGCGGGAGTCCTGATCCGGCGGGCGCCCTGAACCGGCAGGAGTCCTGATCCCGCGCGCCTCCCGATCGGGGGTGCCGGGCGGGAGCCCGCCTAGTCTGGATCCATGCCCGACGACGAGCGCTCCACCGGCGGAGCCGACCACCGCACCATCGTGGACGCGGAGGGCGTGACCCTCCACTACTACGTGTGGGAGGCGGAGCGCCCGCGGGCCGTCGTGCACATCGCGCACGGCGTCGGCGAGCACGCGCTCCGCTACATCCGGCTGGCACGGGAGCTCAACGCCGCCGGCTACACGGTCGCGGCCGACGACCACCGCGGCCACGGCGCCACCGGGCTCGGCCACCTCGGCATCGGCGTGCTGGGGCCGAGGCGCCACCTCGCGGCGCTCGACGGGATCCAGCTGGTGAGCGAGCAGCTCCGCCGGGAGCACCCCGACCTCCCGCTCGTGCTCCTCGGCCACAGCTGGGGCGCGCTCCTCGCGCAGCGCATCGTCGCGCGCGCGTCCGGGCTCTACGCGGGGCTCGTCCTGAGCGGGGCGTCGCTCGCGATGCCCGGCGTCGTCAACACGGGCGACCTCAACAAGCGCTGGCGGCACCCGGCGGCGTCCGGCTTCGAGTGGCTGTCGCGGGATCCGGAGGCGCAGCGCGCGTTCGGCGCCGACGACCGCAACTTCGACGTGAACGCGCTCAAGCCGTACCGGATGCGCGACTCGCTGCAGATCATGGGCCGCCCGCCCCGGAAGCTCGCGACCGACCTGCCCGTGCTCATCCAGGGCGGCGAGGAGGACTCGCTCGGCGGCCGCCGCGGGATGCAGCTGCTGGCGCGCGACTACAGCCGGCGCTCGCGCCTCAGCGACGTGCTGCTCATCGTGTACCCGGGCGCGCGGCACGAGATCTACAACGAGACGAACCGCGACGAGGTGGTCGCCGACCTGCGCACCTGGCTGGGGACGCACGTGGTGCCCGCGGCGGATGGCGAGGGAGGCGCGGAGCCCGGCGCGGCCGGCGAGGAGGCGCGATGACGGACGCGGGATCCGCCGCCGCGACGCTCCGGCCGGCGCGCGCCGACGACCTGCCGTTCCTCGAGGACATGCTCCTCGCGTCGATGGACTGGCGCGACGACGGGGCGATGACCCGCGAGCGCATGCTCGCGACCCCGGAGATCGCGCACTACGTGGCCGGGTGGCCGCGCGGGGGCGACGTGGGCGTGGTCGCGGAGGTGCACGGCGATCTGGTCGGCGCCGCGTGGGCGCGCCTCTTCGCCGACGACGACCGCGGCTACGGCTTCGTCGCGGCGGACGTGCCCGAGCTCGGCATGGCGCTCGTGCCGACGGCGCGCGGCCTCGGCCTCGGGCGGCGGATGCTCGTGGCGCTCGTCGACGCGGTCCGCGCCTCCGGCGCCCCGGCCGTGAGCCTCAGCGTGGAGGACGGGAACGACCGCGCCCGGGCGCTGTACGCGTCGCTCGGCTTCGTTCCCGTGGGGCGCGAGGGCGGATCGGACGTGCTGCTGCTGCGCTGGTGACGCCCGCCGCCCTCCGGCCCGCGCGATGCGGGACGGAGGGCGGCGGTGGTGCGGCGCGCTCGGTCAGGCGCGCGTCGGGTGCCCCGTCCGCGCGCGTCGGCGGCGTCGGGCCTCGAGGGCGCCCGCGGATCCGACGACCAGCAGCAGCGCCGCGAGGGCGAGCGCGGAGGCGGGCGAGGATCCGGTGCGCGGCAGCGAGCCGCCCCGGCCCATGATCGCGCTCGCGCCCGAGGTGCCGGCCGGGCTGGAGCCGTCCGCCGACAGGGCGCCGGGGGACGCGGTGCCCGTGCCGGCCGCAGCCGACGAGGATCCGCCGGACGCGGCGCCGCCGGAAGCGGACCCGCCGGACGTCGTGCCGGGGTCGCCGGAACCGCCCGGGCTCACCGCCACCGCGGCCGTCGTGACCACCGCCGCGGACACGTCCGCGTCGAGTCCGGACGCGTCGACCAGGTGCAGGCCCGTGACCGTGCGGGACGCGCCCGCCGTCACGTCCTCGGCGAGCACGGCGGATCCGCCGTCGGGCAGCGCGAACCGCGTGCCCGGGGCGATGTCCCCGGCCGCGAGCGCGGCGCCCGCGATGCTGCCGCCGTCGCTCGAGACGCGCACGGCGCCGTCCGCGACCTCGACCCGGAGGCCCCGGATCGCCACGGCCAGGCGGCTGCCCGGGTAGAGCGCGACGTCGTCGAGCGTCGCGCTGCCGGATCCGCTGCTCGAGGCGAGGTGGATGCCCGTGGCGCGGATCTGGCCGGCGGCGCCGTCCCCGGCGGTGGCGGCCGGGTCGGTCGCCGCCTCGGAGGCCGTCAGCGCGTCGGGGGAGATCGCCGTCGCGGCACCGCTCGCCGCGCCGTCCGGCCGCGCCACGGGCGTGGCCGCGACGGCGCTCGGCCCGGTCGCCCGGATCCCGTACGCCGACCAGCCGGCGGGCGCGGTGTCCGGCACGATGACGACGGGCGTCGGCGACGGATCCGGGGCGGGGGTCGTCCCGCTGCCCGCCGCCACGGTGACGACGCCCAGCCGCACCTCGGGGTGGCGGCCGGTGAGGTCGCGGTAGTGCAGCGCGGTGAGGGTCACCGTGCCGTCGGCGGCGACCGACCGCTCGCCGAACCGCACCTCGACGCGCGGGGTGCCGTGCTCGTCGACGCCCGTGTAGAGGTCGGTGGTGGTGTCGATCCACACGCCGTTGACGAAGACCGCGTTCCCCGCATCCGGGAAGGACACGGTCATCGCGCCCGCGGCGGAGACGGCCGCGTGCAGGCCCGCGACGCGGAGGGCCGGCCAGCGGTAGTCGGCGAGCGGATCCGTGGCGGCGTCCGGCACCTGACGGAACGCGCCCACGTCGACCGTGGCGGTGCCCGAGGCGGAACCCGTGCCGAGGTCGACGGCGATGGCCGACGCCGTGTCGGGATCCGTCCCCGTGCCGGTCACGGCGTCCGCCGACGCGTGCGGCGCGGCGACGGTCGCGGCCGGCTGCGGCGCGACGAGCACCGTGCCGTCGGACGCGGTGACGCCGACGCCGTACGCGCCCACGACCTGCCCGGCCGCGGGCGGCACGACGACCGTGCCGAGGCGCACGTCCGGGTGCGCGCCCGTGAGGTCGCGGTAGTGCACGCCGGTGACCGTGACGGTGCCATCGGCCGCCGTCTCGTGCTCGCCGAACGCGACGGTGACGCGGGGCGCGCCCTGCTCGTCGACGCCCGTGTAGAGGTCGGTCGTGGCGTCGATCCAGCGGCCGTCGACGAAGACCGCGTTCCCGGGATCCGCGAACTCGGTCGAGACGGCGCCCGTGGGCGTGACCGTGACGGTGAGCCCGTAGACGCGGAACGCCGTCCAGCGGTACTCGGCGAGCGGGTCGGCGGGGGAGCCCGGCAGCTGCTCGAACGAGCCGACGCCGATCGTGGTGGTGCCGTCGGCGCCGGTCTCGACGCGCACGGATCCGGCGTGATCGGCGGATCCGTCCGTCGCGGCGAGCGCGTCGGCGGTCGCCTTCCGGTCGAGCCCCTCGACGCGCGGCTGCCCGTCGATCACGCGCGTGCCGTCGGCGGCCGTGACGGTGACGCCCGTCGCGACGCGGCCGGAGGCGGGAGCGGGGTCGGGCACGGGGGTCGGGTCCGGCGCGGGCGTCGGATCCGGGTCGGGCGCCGGGGTCGGCGCGGGCGTCGGCGAGGCCGTCGGCGTCGGGATCGGCACGGCGGCGACCGCCGCGCACGTCACGGACCCGGCGCGCACGCGCCAGATCTCCGAGGCCCCGGCCTCCGCCTCCAGGTCGATGCCGACGGTGGTGGCGGATCCGTCGTCGCCCGCGGTCGTCGCGCCCACGATGACGCGGGTCGCGCCGTAGACCGACTCCGGCAGGTCGCGCGACCAGCCGGGCGTCGCGTTGGCGTCGGCGGTCACGTCCGCGCCGCCGACCGTGAGCCGGTCGAGGTGCACGGCGGGCGTGCCGCCGGGCGTGCACGACACGGTGAGGCCGGAGAAGACGATCGCGGGCCGGTCGCGGAGCTGGAGCGTGCCGCTCGCGATGGTGCTCGACGCGCCCGTCGGGCCGGCCGTGGAGCGGAGCCCGGTGGTCTGCGTCGTGTTGAGCTTCAGCACGTCGCCGGTGGATGCGGCCTCCCGCGTCACCGCCTGCCCCGCGGACCACTCCGCCAGCGGCGTGGGCGCGGTGAGCGTGTCGCCGTCGATGTCGACGATCTCCACGCCCGAGGCGCGCGCGAGCACGACGTCGGCCGCGTGCGCCGCCAGGGGCGCGAGCCCGCCGAGGGCGAGGAGCGCCGCGAGGGCGGTGGCGCCGGTGGCGCCGAGGAGCCCGCGGGAGGGGCGCGAGGTGGATCCGCGCATCGCCCGGCTCATCGTCCCGCCTCCGCGCCGAGGCCCTCGACGAACGCGCGACCCGCGGGCACGCCGGCCCCGGTCACGTCGTCCCAGCCGGGCGCGGAGCGCAGCCCCTGCCTCCCGGTGTCCCACAGGAAGAGCGTCTCGGGCCACAGCGCTCCCGCCGACGGCCCCGTCGGGGACCACGTGGCGGCGGAGGCGGGCTGCACGTCGCGCAGCGCGCTCGTGCCCATCAGCGCGTAGAGCCAAGGGCTCGCGAGCCCGAAGCGCCGGCCGGTGACGGCCTTCGAGATCGCGACCATGGAGGCGACCATCGGCGTCGCGAGGCTCGTGCCGCCGTGCGCCGCGTACTGGGTGCGGCCCTTGTGCGGTCCGTAGGTGATGAAGCCCGTGTTCGGGTCTCCCAGCGAGGCCACGTCCGGCAGCAGCCGCCCGGTGCCCGCGACGGCGAGCCGGTCGGCCTGCCAGGTGGGTCGCGCGTACTCGGCCGACTGGCCGCCGCCCGCGCCGAACGCGAAGCCCGGCGGGATCAGGGCGCCGTTGCGCGCGAAGCGGGTCTCCGTCTCCCAGCCTGCCTCGACGGCGATCGAGCCGTCCTCGGCGAGGCCGGTGCTCGTCGCGCCGACCGCCGTGACGTACGGGCTCGACGCGGGCGACGCCACGGTGGCGTTCCCGCCGTGGTCGCCGACGCCGCTGTAGTCGCCGTCGTTGCCGGTGGACGCGAAGACCGACACGTCGCGCGACGCCGCCTCCACGAGGACCCGGTTGAGCAGCTCGCGGTCGTCGGCCGTGTCGAGGCCCTCCATCGCGCCGAAGGAGAGGCTGATCACGTCGGGTCCGTCCTCCGCGGCGTCGAGGATCCGCGTGTAGAGGCTCGTGCTCGTGCAGTCGTCCGCGCCCCAGTAGGACACGGCCGCGTCAGGCGCCATCGCGTGGACGGCCTGCACGTCGAGGTGCTGCTCGTCGGTCCACGCCGTGGGGCCGCCGCAGATGCCGGTGCGCGGCGAGGCGGACGGGTGGTCGCGGTACTGGCCGGCCGTGAAGGCGGGCTCGCCGACCGCGCGGGAGTAGGTGTCGGTGTCGGTCTGGGTGTCGGGGTCGTCGTAGGCCGCGACGATGGCGATGGTCGCGCCGGCGCCGCGGTCCTCGGCGGGCACGTCGTCGACGCGCCGCAGCTGCGCCGGGCCGTAGCCGCACAGCGAGTTCGAGCGGTGGGCCACGTCGACGGATGCGGGCCACGCGTCGGTGAGGCGCTGGCCCCACCAGGCGGCGCACGTGCCGTCGTCGGCGGAGGAGGCGGGGGATCCGCCGGACGCCTGCCCGGGGATCGGCGCGGGCACGGGGCTCGTGGCGTCGGCAGCCTGGGCGGTGTCCGCGGACAGCGTCGCGTCGGACTCCGCGTCCGACGGCATCAGCACGTCGCCCTGCACGGTGCCGGCGACCCCGCGCACGGCGTCGAGGGCCGCGGGGACGGCGAGGGCCCGCTCCGGGGCGACGACCTCGCGGCCGCCGACGCGGAACCGGGCGAACCCGGTGTCGAAGGCGCGCGACGCGAGCGCGAGCGTCCCGGAGACGGGCAGCGCCCCGACCTCGCCGCGCGCGTCGCCCACGTCGAGGCCGCGGTCGCGCAGCCAGGCGGCGACGGCGGGCGTGGCGCCGGACCGGGTCGGATCCAGCAGCACCGTGAACGCGATCGTCTGATCCGCGGGCGCGTCGCCCAGGCGGACGGCGGGCGCGGCCGCGGGCCACGCGGGCGCCGAGCCGTCGAGCGCACGGAGGCCGGAGGTGGCGCGGGCGGCGGCCGGGTCGGCCAGGGCGGACGCGTCGGCGGATGCGGATCCGGTGCCGGTCAGCGCGCTCGCGACGAGCGCCGCGACGGCCGCGAGGGCGACGACGCCCGTGCCGAGGGCGACGGACCGGGTGCGCGCGGGGAGCGCGCGGCTCGCGAGGGTGCGGATCCGGCCCCGGGTGGGCGGGCGTTCCGCGGGCCCGCGGGCCTCGACGGGTGGGAGGGACGAGGGGCGAGAGGGCATGCGGGATCCAGCTTCGATTTCAGGGGGTGTGCGCGAGGGCGCGTGCGGATGCTATCCCCGAATGAGAAGCGTTCTCACCACCTGTGGACGGCGGACGGGCGCCGTCGCCGGCGCCCGTCATGACGAGCGCGACGGTGGAGGCGGTGGCCACGCGGGCGATGAGGCGCGGCGAACGGCGGGGCGGGCCGAGGACTCGGCGGATGCGAGGGACGTGACCGGCCTTCCGCATCGCGGGGCGACCGTCGCCCCGCGCGCACGGCAGGTGCGCGACCCTCGGCCTGCGGGGTCCATCGGGTGCCTCCCGGTGCCCGACGCATGCCCGACGCATGCCCGTCAGCCGCTCGTCCGACGAACGCGTGCGCGCCGTGTTCGCGGCCCCGGCCGTTCACCCGGAGGTCGCCCTCCCGTCGATCCGCCCGCGTAGCCTCCACCGACTCCCGCGCGGGAGCGGACGGGAGCGCGACATGAACCAGCGACAGCGGGCGGTGTCCCGGCAGCGGCGCGAGATCGTGGAGGCGGCGGGCGCGCAGTTCGCCGCCCACGGCTACGAGGGCACGTCGTTCTCCCGGGTGGCCGAGGCGATGGGGAAGCCCAAGTCCGCCATCGGCTACCACCTCTTCGCATCCAAGGAGCGCCTCGCGAGCGCGGTGGTCGACGACCAGGAGGAGCGCTGGCTCCGCATCGTGGCCGCGCTCGACGAGACCGGGCCCCTGGAGGAGCTCGTCGTCTTCCTGCTCACCGCCTCCCGCACGGTCGCCGTGTGCCCCGTCGCGGCCGGCGCCGTCCGCCTCCTCCAGGACATGCCGCGCCTCGGCCTCGCCGTCGAGCGCCGCTTCGACGTGTGGGGCTTCACCCGGGATCGCCTGGAGGCGGAGCTCGCGGCCCGGGGCATCCGCGCGGCCGATCTCGACGCGACCGTCGACGTGCTGCTCAGCGCCACCTTCGGCCTGCTCTCGTACCGGTCCCCGCGGCTGGCCGGATGGGACGCCCTCGATCGGCTGCGCACCCTCTGGATCCCGCTGCTCACCCAGCTGGGCCTCGCCGACGCGGAGGCGGTGGTGCGCGACGCCCGGCCGATCGACCCGGCGCGCGTGGAGGAGGGGCGGCCGGATGCGTCCGAGGCGCACCTCGGGACGGCGCGCGGCGCCGCGGACGACGCCTCCGCGGACGAGGACCGCGCCCGCGCCTGACGCGCCCCGCCGGCCGCGACCGCCGCGACCGCCGTGCCGCGCCGCCGCTCCTCGCCCGCGCGCGACGACGCCGGCCAGCCCCTCGGGACCGGCCGGCGTCGTCGCGCCGGGACGCGCTACTCGATGCGTCCCGCGTACCGGTACCGGAAGCCGTCGGCGGCGGTCACGACCACGTCGTAGTACCCCCACTCGTCCACCGGCCAGTTCACGGTCGTGCTCCGGCCGGGCTTCACGGTCTCGTGGCGCTCGCGCGTGATGAAGTCGTTCGCCGTCAGCGTGTAGCGCACCGAGGGCGTGCCGTCGTTCGCGAGCGTGAGGCGCAACACGGGCTTGCCGCCCGGGATCGCCTCGGCCGAGACCCGCGGCACGGGCACGTCGTCCTTCCCCGCCGCGATCACCGTGCCGGCGAAGCGGCGCAGGAACCGGTCGGGCCCGTAGAGGCTGAAGTCGTACGCCCCCGCGTGCGCCGATCCGTCCCACGTGTAGGACGCCGTCCCGCGCGGCGCCACCGTGAACGGCGTCGACGTGAACGGCAGCACGATGTTCGGGAACACCTGGTGGGAGACGCCCTGCCGTCCGCCGTTGCGCATGGTCAGCGTGACCCGGCCGCTCGCGCGGTCGACGGCCACGTCCGCGTCCTGCCGGTAGGGCAGCGGGCGGTGGCGCATGGTGCCGTCCTCCTGCACGGGCATGCGCTGCGCGCCCACCGCGGGCTCCTGCACCGGCGGCTTCGCCATGTCGGCGTCGGCGGCCGCGACGAGCGCCTGCGTGGCGCTCATGGGCAGCACCTCGGCGGCCGACGGGATCGAGAAGTCGGGGTGCGCGAAGTCGAAGCACGACGTGAGGTCGCCCGAGATCGTGCGGCGCCAGTCGGAGATGTTGGGCTCGTGCACGCCCGTCCAGGTCTCGAGGAAGCGGATCACGGAGGTGTGGTCGAACACCTGCGAGTCGACCCAGCCGCCGCGGCTCCAGGGCGAGACGACCGTGAGCGGCACGCGCGTGCCGTAGCCGATGGGCAGCCCGTCCACGTACTCGTCGGCCGTGCCCGGCTCGGCGAGCGGCGGCAGCTGGTGGTCGAAGTAGCCGTCGTTCTCGTCGTAGTTGAGGAGCAGGACGGTGCTGGCCCAGGTGTCCGGGTTGCTCATGAGGGCCTGGATCACCGCGTTCGTGTAGTGCGCGCCGTAGTCGGGGCTCGCCTTCGGGTGCTCGCTCCAGCCGTAGGGCGCGACCACGTACGAGACGGCGGGCAGCGTGCCGGCGGCGGCGTCGCGCCCGAACTCGCTGAGGAGGTGCGTGACGTCGAGGCCCTTGCCGGAGTCGGGCTTCCACCCGTCGTGCAGGCCGCCGGCCTCCGCGAGGGCGCGCGTGGCGGGATCCGTCGACGCGAGCGCCTCGTGGTACTGGTGGAAGAGCCACAGCGGGTTGTCGCCGTAGTCGCCGACGTAGGGGTGCGTGCCCTCGTCGCCGACCTCGTCGTTCGCGTAGGTCTTCCAGCTGATCCCCGCCTGCTGCAGGCGCTCGGGGTACGTCGTCCAGCTGAAGACGGGCGCGTAGTCGTCGGGGTTGTCGATCGCGGGGCCGCCGGCCTTGCCGCGCGCGTCGACCGTGCCGGTCCACTGGTAGAGGCGGTTCGGGGTCGTCGGGCCGATGAGCGAGCAGTGGTAGTGGTCCGCGATGGTGAACGCGGAGGCGAGGGCGTGGTGGAAGGGGAGGTCGTCCTTCGTGAAGTAGCCCATGGTCTGCTCGCTCTTCGCGACGACCCAGTTGTCCCACGCGCCCTTGTTCCACGCCGCGTGCCCGCCCTTCCAGGAGTGGTCGAGGCCGCCGGCGCCCTGCGCGTTGAAGCGGGACGAGTCGAGCGGGAACGGCAGCATCCGGCCGCCGTCGGGGCGGCTCGCGTCGGGCTGCGCGAAGACGGATCCGCCACCCGGGTACTCGACCGCCTGCTTGTCGCCGAAGCCGCGGACGCCCGGGAGGGTGCCGAAGTAGTGGTCGAACGAGCGGTTCTCCTGCATGAGGATCACCACGTGCTCGACGTCCCTGATCGAACGCGTGAGGTTCCGGCGGGTGGCGGCGGCCGCGGCGGTGGCGCTCGCGGTGCCGCCGCCGGCGACGGATCCCGCGGCGACGCCGGCCATGATCGCGGCGGCGCCGCTCATCAGGACGGTGCGGCGGCTCACGCCGGGGCGGACGGCGCCGCGGTACGGGCGCGAGGGGTCGAGCGGGGGAGCGGCGTCGACGCCGGCCTCGAGGTCGACGTCCGGGGCGTGCTCTTCGGGCTTGGAGGTGCTCACGGGGGCGGTCCTTCTTCCTGGTCGTGCCTGGCGTCTGGCGCAGGCGGGGAACCGGCCGCTCCGGGAGGGCCGGACGCGGCGGGGGATGCGGGTGCGGTGGAGCGGGCGGTGCGGACCCCGGGTGCCTCGGATGGGGATGCCGCCGGGCGCCGGCACGACCGGGGATGACGTCCGGGTGCGGATCGCGCGGGGACGACGCCGTGCCAGGCGCGAGTATGCGGGCGCCGGCGGAACAGCGCGTCACTCGGCGTGACGCGGGTGGGAACGATCCCTGAACAGGCGGGGGCGTCGCCCGCGCTCCGGGGAGCGCGGGCGACGCGGCTACTCGACGCGGCCGGCGAAGCGGTGGCGGAACCCGCCCGGCGCCTCGACGACCACGTCGTAGTAGCCCCACCGGTCGAGCGGCCACTTCACGGTCGTGCTGCGGCCGGGCTTCACGGTCTCGTGTCGCACGCGCTCGAGGAAGTCGTTCGACGTCAGCGTGTAGTCCACCGACGGCGAGCCCTCGTTGCCGAGCGTCAGCCGCAGGTGCGGCTTCCCGTCCGCGACGGCCTCTGCGGTGGCCACGGGCACGGGCACGTCGCTCGTCGTCGCCGGGATCACGGTGCCGGCGAAGCGGCGGAGGAACCGGTCGGGCCCGTAGACGCTGAAGTCGTACGCGCCCGCGTGCGCCGTGCTGTCCCACGCGTACGTCGCCGACCCGTCCGGTGCCAGCGTGAACGGGGTGCTGGCGAACGGCAGGGCGATGTTCGGGAACACCTGGTGCGACACCCCCTGCGAGCCCCGGTTGCGCATCGTCAGCGTGATGGCGCCGGTGCCGCGGTCCACCGTCACGTCGGCGTCCTGGCGGTAGGGGAGCGGTCGGCGGCTCATGGTGCCCGGATCCTGCGACGGCATCATCTGGGCCCCCGCGGCCGGCTCCTGCACGGGCGGCTTGGCGAGATCCGCGTCGGCAGCCGCGAGGAGCATCCGCGTCTCGCTGAGGGGCAGGACCTGGTCGGCGGTGGGGATCGAGAAGTCGGGGTGCGCGAAGTCGAAGCACGAGGTGAGGTCGCCGGAGATCGTGCGGCGCCAGTCGGAGATGTTGGGCTCGTGCACGCCGGTCCACGTCTCGAGGAACCGGATGATCGAGGTGTGGTCGAACACCTGCGAGTCGACCCAGCCGCCGCGGCTCCAGGGCGAGACCACGGTGAGCGGCACGCGCGTGCCGTAGCCGATGGGCAGGCCGCCGACGTACTCGTCGGCCGTGCCGGGCTCGGCGAGCGGCGGGAGCAGGTGGTCGAAGTAGCCGTCGTTCTCGTCGTAGTTGAGGAGCAGGACGGTGCTGGCCCACGTGTCGGGGTTGCTCATGAGCGCGTGGATCACGGCGTTCGTGTAGTGCGCGCCGTAGTCGGGGCTCGCCTCGGGGTGCTCGCTCCAGCCGTAGGGCGACACCACGTACGAGACCTGGGGCAGCGTGTTCGCCGCCGCGTCCGCGCCGAAGTCCCGCAGCAGGTACGACACGTCGAGGCCCCGGCCGGAGTCGGGCTTCCAGCCGTCGTGCAGGCCGCCGTCGAGGGCGAGCTGGCGCACCGCGGGATCCGTCGAGGCGAACGCGTCGTGGTACTGCTGGAACTGCCACAGCGGGTTGCAGCCGTAGTCGCCGACGTAGGGCGCCGTGTCCGGGTCGCCCACCTCGTCGTTCGCGTAGGTCTTCCAGGTGACGCCCGCCTGGTGCAGGCGCTCCTGGTACGTGGTCCAGCGGAAGACCGGCTCGTACGGCTCCGGGTTGCTGATGATCGGGCCGCCTGCCGTGCCCTCGGGGTCGATCGTCCCGGTCCACTGGTAGAGCCGGTTCGGGGTCGTCGGCCCGATGAGGGAGCAGTGGTAGTGGTCGGCGATGGTGAACGCGGAGGCGAGCGCGTGGTGGAAGGGCACGTCCTCCTTCGTGAAGTACCCCATCGTCTGCTGCGTCTTGGCGACGACCCAGTTGTCCCACGCCCCCTTGTTCCAGGCCGCGTGCCCGCCCTTCCACGAGTGGTTGAGGCTGCCCGCGCCCTGCGCGTTGTGGTTCGCGGAGTCGAGGGGGAACGGGAGCAGGTGCCCGCCGTCGGTGCGGGTGGCGTCGGGCTGGGCGAAGACGGATCCGCCGCCCGGGTACTCGACGGCCTGCTTGTCGCTGAAGCCGCGGACGCCGGGGAAGGTGCCGTAGTAGTGGTCGAACGAGCGGTTCTCCTGCATGAGGATCACGACGTGCTTGACGTCCTCGATCGAGCGGGTCAGGTTGCCGCGCGCGGCCGCGGTCGCGGCGGTGGCGCTCGCGGTTCCCGTCGCGGATCCGGCGGCGACGCCGGCCATGATCGCGGCGGCGCCGCTCAGCAGGAGGGTGCGGCGGCTCACGCCGGGTCGGATCCCGCCGCGGTAGGGGTGCGTGGGGTCGAGCGGAGGGGCGGCGTCGATGCCGGCGCTCCGGGCGCGGTCGTCGGGGCGCTCGTCGGGGTGGGAGGTGCTCACGGTGCGATGTCCTTCTTCCAAGCGCGATCGCGCGATGGCGGGCGCGCGGGCGGGTCACGGCGCCGACGACGGGTCGGGCACGTGACGGGAGGCTGCTGCGGAGGGGATGCTGCGGGATGCGAGGCGGTGCGATGCGATGCGGTGCTGCGGTGCGGTGCTGCCGTGCGGTGGTGGCGGTCCGGGCCGGGCGGTGATCCCGCCCGGTGCCGGCGCGACGCGAGGGATGCCCGATGCGGATCGCGCCCGGGTCGTCGTCGACGTCGCCGACAGCGCCGTGAGGCCCCGTGTGCGCGGCGGGACGTCGCTGTCGGTGGCGAGTATGCGCGCCGCCGGGGAACGGCGCGTCGCGTCCGGTGATCACCGGGACAACGACCCCTGAACAGGGGGTGGGGCCGGCTCTGGCGGGCGGGCTCAGGCCGGCCAGACCGGGCGGAACTGGATGCTGATGCGCGGCCCGACGGCCTTCTGGGTCTTGAGGATGGCGTGCTCGTGCGTGCGCTGCGCGCTCCCGCCCATGACGACGAGGTCGCCGTGCCCGAGCGGGAACCGCCGCACCTCGCCGCCGCCCCGGGGGCGCAGCGACAGCGTGCGCGCCGCCCCGACCGACACGATGGCGACCATGGTGTCGCGGTCGATGGCGCGCCCGACCCGGTCGCCGTGCCAGGCGACGCTGTCGTCGCCCGTGCGGTAGAAGCACAGCCCCGCGGTCTCGAGCACCTGGCCTCGCGGGCGGCCGTAGTGGTCGTTGAGGGCGTCGCGCGCCTCGACGAGGACGGGCGCGGGGAGCGTCGCGCGCGGACCGAACCACGAGAGGAGTCGCGGCACCTCGACGACGCGGCCGTGCATCAGCCGCGTGTCGGCCGTCCACTCCACGTCCTCCACGAGCCGCTCGAAGAGCGCGTCCGAGTCGGTGACCCAGCCGGGCCGGATGTCGAGCCAGGCGCCCTGCCCGAGGTCGAGCCGCTCGACCTCCCCGCCGAGCGCGCCGAGGCCGGGCTCGGCCTGGAGGTCGTCGAAGAGGGAGGCCTGGAACGCGATGCTCATGGCGCGAGCATAGCCCGGATGTTCGAACGCATGTTCGAATGCGAGGGGATCCGTGGACGCCGCCGCATCCGCCCGGGCGGGTCGCGCCCGAGCGGATCCGGCCGTCTCAGCCGACCTCGAGCACCGTCTTCAGCCAGCCCTCCTCGCGCACGTCGAAGTGCTCGTACGCGTCGATCGCGGTGGTCATCCCCTCGTCCTGGGTGATGAAGCGCGTGGGATCGAACACTCCCGACGCGACGAGGTCGATGAGGGGCGGCGTGACGCGCCGGTGGTCGCAGTTGCCCATCCGGATGGTGAGGTTCTTGTTCATGGCCGCGCCGATCGGGTACGACGTGAGCTGCGGCGGGTAGACGCCGATGATCCCGATGCGTCCCGACTTCCGCACCATCTGCACGGCCCACCGCGCCGCCTGGCTCGGCGCGTCGCCCGGCACCCAGAAGCCGTCGTGCGGCGAGGCGCCGGGCGCGACCTGGGCCACCTCGCCGGCGAACGCGTCCGCCTGCCGCTCGGCCTCCTCGGCGGCGGGACCCGCGTGCGGGCGCTGCGCGTCGACGCCGACCGCGTCGATCACGGCATCGACGCCGATCCCGAGGGTCGCCTCCATGACCGCCGCCACGGGGTCCTCGCGCTCGAAGTGGATCGCCTCGGCGTTCTGCTCGAGCGCCATCGCGAGGCGGGTCTCCACGTGGTCGATCGCGAAGACGCGGCCGGCGCCCATGCGGAACGCGGACGCGATCGCGAACTGGCCCACGACGCCCGCGCCGAGCACCGCCACGGTGTCACCCGGCCGGACGCCTGCGAGCTCCGCGCCGAACCACGCCGTCGGGAAGATGTCGCTGAGGAGGATCGCCTGGTCGTCGGTGACCGTGTCGGGGAGCGGGATGAGCGTGTGGGCGGCCCAGGGGATCCGCGCGTACTCCGCCTGGAGCCCGTCGACGGGGCCGGTGGTCTCCGGTCCGCCGAAGAAGGAGGTGCCGGCCTGCGGCCCGTTCGGGTTGGCCACGTCGCACTGCGCCGTGCTGCCCGCCCGGCACTGCGGGCAGACGCCGCAGGACATGGTCGAGCACACCAGCACGCGGTCGCCGGGCGCGAACCCGCGCACCTGGTCGCCGACCTCGGTGACCGTGCCGATCGCCTCGTGGCCGAGGATCGTCCCCTCCCGCATGCCCGCCATGGTCCCGCGCACGAAGTGGAGGTCGGTGCCGCAGATGGCGCTGCGGGTGATGCGGATCACCGCGTCGGTCGGCTCCTGGATCCGCGGATCCGGCACCTCGTCCAGCCGGATGTCGCCTTCCCCGTGCCATACGACTGCCTTCATGCTGCCCGCCTCCCGTCGTCGGGACGAGGGGCCGGATGCGCCGTCGTCCGCACCTTTGACGCTAGGCCGGTGCCGGGACGGCGTCCGGAGGACGGCACCCCCTTGACGCGCGGGGCAGGAGGGCGCTACCGCTCCCGCGCCGCGGACCCCGTCGCCGTGATCGCCCGCGAGGTCCGTCGCCCGACGGCGATCAGCAGCAGCGCCAGCCCGCAGACGAACGCCGCGATCACGAGGATCCACACCGCCACCGCGGAGTACCCGGCGCCCGTCGCCGGATCCAGGAACGGGTACGGGTAGTAGGTGGCCGCCCCCGTCACCTCGTTGCCGGTGAACGGCCCGCGCGCGAGCGTGACGCCGACCCAGACGAGCGGGAACACGACGACCCGGCCGACGGCGCCGTAGCCGAGCGCCCGCCGGTCCGGCGCGAGCAGCCAGTCGAGCAGCACGAGCGCGGGCACCGCCACGTGCAGCACCTCGTTCGACCACGGCAGCGAGGCGCCCGGGATCGTGGGCAGCCCGCGCAGCAGCAGGTTGTAGACGACGCCGGTGGTGACCATGTAGGTCGTCGCGGACAGCCGGAGCGTGGTCCAGCCGCGTCCGGGGACCGGTCGGCGACGCAGCAGGCGCACGGCGCCCACCGCCATCACGACGCCCGCCAGCAGGTTGGACTCGATCGTGAAGTAGAGGAGGAAGTCGAGCGTCTTGCCCCAGATCCCCTCGACGCCGACGCTCCGCCAGTAGGCCGCGCTCACGGCGTACTGGCTGATCACGGCGACCAGCACGGCCAGGGCGGTGAGGAGGCGGACGACCGCCCAGGTGATGCGCACGTCCCACCGTCCCACATCGGCGCGACCGCGGCGATCCCGGGCCGAGCGCCGTGCCCTCCGCGGCCTAGGCTGGCGGGATGCATGGTGAGTACAAGGTCCCCGGCGGCAAGCTCGTCGTGGTCGACCTCGACGTGACCGACGGCCGCATCTCCGGCTTCCGCCTGGCGGGCGACTTCTTCCTCGAGCCGGACGACGCGCTCGAGGCCATCGACGGGGCCGTGAACGGCCTCCCGGAGGACAGCGACGCGGCCGCGATCGCCGCCGCCATCCGCCGCGCGCTCCCGCCGGAGGCCACGCTCCTCGGCTTCTCCCCGGAGGCCGTCGCCGTCGCGATCCGCCGCTCCCTCGCCCGCGCCACGAACTGGGGCGACTACGAGTGGGAGGTCATCCACGACCGCGCCTACCGCCCGGTGGAGCAGATGGCGCTGGACCAGGTGCTCGCCGAGGAGGTCGGCGCCGGGCGCCGGAACCCCACCCTCCGCATCTGGGAGTGGGACCAGCCGGCCGTCGTCATCGGCAGCTTCCAGTCGCTCCGCAACGAGGTCGACGCCGAGCAGGCCGCGGCCCACGGCTTCGACGTGGTGCGCCGCGTCTCCGGCGGCGGCGCCATGTACATGGAGGCGGGCGCCGTCATCACGTACTCGATCTACGCGCCCGTCGACCTGGTGCAGGGCATGACCTTCGCGGACTCCTACGCGTACCTCGACGAGTGGGTCATCACCGCGCTCCGCTCGCTCGGCATCGACGCGTCGTACCAGCCGCTCAACGACATCACGAGCCCCACCGGCAAGATCGGCGGCGCCGCCCAGAAGCGGCTCGGCGCCGGCGCCGTGCTGCACCACGTCACCATGAGCTACGACATGGACGGCGAGAAGATGGTGCAGGTGCTCCGCATCGGCCGCGAGAAGATCAGCGACAAGGGCATCACGAGCGCCGCCAAGCGCGTCGACCCGCTCCGCAGCCAGACGGGCATGAGCCGCGCCGACATCATCGACCGGATGAAGGCCACGTTCACGGGCCTCTACGGAGGCAAGCCGGGCCGGGTCACGCCCGAGGAATGGGCGAAGACGCGCCAGCTCGTGGAGGAGAAGTTCCAGACGCCGGAGTGGCTGACGCGCGTCCCCTGAGCGACGGCTGTCCGGCTCGCGAAGCCCGCGTATCCGCTCCGTGTCGGGCCTGTCCGCCCGGCGTCGGCCGCGGCCGGCTCCCACGTCGGCGCGCCTAGAGTCACCTCGTCGTCCTTCCGGCCTCGAGGGGCCGAGCGGCGGCAGCGGTCCGATCGAACCTCCGCGCGAGGCTCCGCTCGCGACCGCGATCGACGGGGTCCCGTCGGGGGAGCGGACTCGCGAGGCGCATGCGTGCGCCTCGCGAGCGGGCTCCGTCAGCCCCGCTCGAGCAGCTCGCGGTAGTCGGGGTGCTCGTCGATCCACTCCGCCACGAACGGGCACGCGGCCACCACCGTGCGGGTCCCGCCGCGCACGTCGTCCAGCGCCGCGCGCACCAGCTCGCCGCCGAGGCCGCCGCGCCGCTTCGCGGGGTCGACCTCCGTGTGGGTGAAGACGATGCGGTCGCCCTGGATCAGGTAGTCCGCGAAGCCCGCGCGCTCGCCGTCGAGCCACAGCGTGTAGCGCGAGCCGTCGGGGTCGTGGGTCACGTCGACGCTCATCCCGCCACACTAGGCGGCGCTGCGGTGCGCGGTCGATCCGCAGGGTGCCCGGGTTAGATTGGACGGGCCCGGCATCCCGGGCGCACACCTCTACCCGAAGGCAGCACGTGACCGCCGACATCCGCCGCCGCAGCATCCTCGCCGCCGCGCTCGCGGTCCCCGTGACCGCCGTCCTCGCCGCCTGCACGCAGGAGCCGGCCCCCCGCGCCACCCTCGGCGGCGGCTCCGACGGCCAGCCCGCCGCGGCCGGATCCTCGCCCGCCGTCTCCGCGGTCGAGCCCGCCACGCTCTCCGTGTCGGGCGGCCAGACCGTCACGCTCACGGGCGCGGGCCTCTCCGGCGCCACCGCCGTCATGTTCGCGGGCACCGCGGGCACCGACCTGCAGGTGGCGGGCGACGGATCCGTCACGGTCGTCGCCCCGCGCTCCGCCGACTACGAGGACCGCTCCGCCGACGTCCAGGTCATGGCCGGCGACGCCGCGCTCACCACCGCGACCGCCGCGTACGCCGCGCAGACGCCCGTCGACAAGCAGCTCCAGTACGCGCTCGCGCACTGGGACAGCTACAACCTGCAGGAGTACGGGAACTTCAACCCCTCCGGCGGCGACTGCGTCAACTTCGTCAGCCAGTCGCTCATCCAGCGCGGGTGGCAGATGACGAACGAGTGGCACAACCGCGGCGGCGGGTCCGACTGGACCTACGCGTGGATCCACGTGCCCACGTTCGACAAGTGGCTCGCCGCGAACGCCTCCGCGCTCGGCGTGAAGCGCCTGGAGCTCGCCGACCGCGACCAGCTGAAGGTCGGGGACATCGTCATCTTCGACTGGAACCGCAACTCCTCGCCCGACCACACGCAGATCGTCTCGGCCATCGAGCCGAAGGACGGCGGCAACGTCGTGAAGATGGTGGGCCACAACCTCGACAACGACTACCGCGACCTCGACGCCACCATCACGACCGAGCACCCCGGCGCCGAGGTGCACTTCTGGAGCGTGGCCTAGGCCGCGTCCCCGAGGCCGCGGCCCGCGCGCAGCAGGCGGTCGACCAGCAGCACCAGCAGCACGCCGAGCGCGTACGCGCCGAGGTCGACGGGGTCGTAGCCCGTGCCGAGCAGCAGACGGCACAGCGGCACGTGCAGCGCCCAGAGCGCGGGCCAGCCGGTGATCTGCAGCAGCTCGATCCCCGTGCACCACACGAGCACGGCGGCGCCGTGCACGACGGTGTCGACGCGCGGCAGGACCGCGATCAGCGCGAGGTGGAAGGCCGCGGCGTAGAAGATGTCGGGCCAGAGGCCGCGGCCGTCGCTGTGGGTGACCGCCATGCCCGCGACCACGACGGCGAGCAGGCCGGCGAGGGCGACGACGCGGCGGCGCGCGTACCCGTCGGGGAGGCGCACGTCACGGGAGACGACCGGGGTCGCGCGCACCGGACCGTCGGCGGGATGCACCGACGGCTCGTCCCAGACGAACGCGTCCACATCCCCGGAATGGCGCATCCCCCCAGCGTAGGCATCGTGGATGCGAGGCCGCCCAGTGCGGCGGCTGCGCATCCGCATGGCCGATCCCCGGTCGCTAGGCGTCGAGCGCCTGGTCGACGATCCGCTTGGCCTCCGCCTGCACCGCGTGCAGGTGGTCGAGTCCGACGAACGACTCGGCGTAGATCTTGTAGACGTCCTCGGTGCCGCTCGGGCGCGCGGCGAACCACGCGTTCGCGGTGACCACCTTGACGCCGCCGACGGCCGCGCCGTTGCCGGGCGCCGTGCTGAGCTTCGCGGTGATCGGGTCGCCCGCCACCTCGGTCGCCTGGATGGCGTCGCCGTCGAGCTTGCCGAGGGTCGCCTTCTGCGCCTTGGTCGCGGCCGCGTCGACGCGCTCGTAGACCGGGTCGCCGAAGCGATCGGTGAGCTCGCGGTAGAGCGCGCTCGGCGTCTTGCCGGTGACCGCGACGATCTCGGCGGCCAGGAGGGCCAGGAGGATGCCGTCCTTGTCGGTCGTCCAGACCGTGCCGTCCATGCGCAGGAAGCTCGCGCCGGCGGACTCCTCGCCGCCGAAGCCCACGGATCCGTCGATGAGGCCGGGCACGAACCACTTGAAGCCGACCGGAACCTCCCAGAGGCGGCGGCCCAGCGACTCGGCGACCCGGTCGATCACGCTGGAGGAGACGAGCGTCTTGCCGATTGCGGCGTCCGCGCGCCACCGCGGGCGGTGCGCGTACAGGTAGTCGACGGCGACCGCCAGGTAGTGGTTCGGGTTCATGAGGCCCGCGTCCGGCGTGACGATGCCGTGCCGGTCGGCGTCGGCGTCGTTGCCCGTGAGTATGTCGAAGTCGTCCTTGCGCGCGAGCACGCTCGCCATCGCCGAGGACGACGACGGGTCCATGCGGATCCTGCCGTCCCAGTCGAGCGTCATGAACGCCCACGCCGGATCCACCTCGGGGTTCACGACCTCCAGGTCGAGGCCGTACCGCTCGCCGATGGCGGCCCAGTACTCCACGGACGCGCCGCCGAGGGGATCCGCGCCGATGCGCACGCCCGCCTCCTTGATGGCGGCCATGTCGATGATGGAGCCGAGGTCGTCCACGTAGTGGCCGAGGAAGTCGTAGCCCTCGATGCGGCCGCGGGCCTCCTCGAGGCTCACGCGCCTCACGTCGACGAGGCCGCCCGCGATGATCGCGTTGGCCCGCGACGCGATCCACCCGGTGGCGTCGGAGTCGGCCGGTCCGCCGTGCGGCGGGTTGTACTTGAAGCCGCCGTCGGCCGGCGGGTTGTGGCTGGGGGTCACGACGATGCCGTCGGCCACGTCGTCGTCGCCGTGCGCGTCGTCGCGGTTCCACCGGAGGATCGCGTGCGACAGCGCGGGGGTCGGGCACCAGGAGTCGCGGGAGTCGGCGAGCACGCGCACGCCGTTGGCGACGAGCACCTCCAGCGCGGTGTCCTCGGCGGGCTTCGAGAGCCCGTGGGTGTCGCGGCCGATGAACAGCGGGCCGGTGATGCCCTGCTCGGCCCGGTACTCCACGATCGCCTGCGTGATCGCGAGGATGTGGTCCTCGTTGAACGCCGTCTTCAGCGAGCTGCCGCGGTGGCCGCTCGTGCCGAACGCCACCTTCTGCTCCGGATCCTCCACGTCGGGGTGGAGGTCGTGGTAGGCCCGGATCAGCTCGTCGAGGTCGACGAGGTCGGACGGGAGGGCGACTGTGCCTGCGCGGTCATGCATGCTCCCATCCTGGCACCGGGGCCCGCCCATTCCCATCTAGGGTGCAGGCATGGCCGAGACCCCGCGACCCGACGAGACCTACAGCTACCTCGGGCCGTCGGGCACCTTCACCGAGGCCGCGCTGAAGCAGGTCGAGGCGGCGCGCGGCCGCACCTGGCGCCCGGTCAACAACGCGTCCGAGGCGCTCGCCGACGTGGTCACCGGCGCGTCGGTCGCCGCCATGATCGCCATCGAGAACTCCGTCGAGGGCGGCGTGACGGCCACGCAGGACGCGCTCGCGAACATCCCCGGCCTCCGGATCCTCAGCGAGCACCTCGTGCCCGTCGCCTTCGACCTCGTGGTGCGGCCGGGCACGGCGCTCGCCGACGTGCGCACCGTGGCGGCGCATCCGGTCGCCTACGGCCAGTGCCGCCGCTTCCTCGAGCGCGAGCTGCCGACGCACGGGCACGTGCCCGCGTCGTCGAACGTCACCGCCGCGCTCTCGCTGCTCGACGGCGGCACCGCGGACGCCGCCATCGCGCCGCCGCAGATCACGGAGAGCCAGCCGCTCGAGGCCGTCGCCCGCGGCATCGGCGACAACCCGAACGCCGTCACGCGGTTCGTGCTCGTCGGCCGCGCCACCGCGATGCCCGCGCGCACGGGCGCCGACAAGACGAGCCTCATCGTCGAGCTCCCGGACGACCGCGCCGGATCCCTGCTCGACCTCCTCGAGCAGTTCGCGACCCGCGGGGTGAACCTCACGCTCATCCAGTCGCGGCCCATCGGCGACGAGCTCGGCCGCTACCGCTTCGTCATCGACGCGGAGGGCCACGTGCGCGACGAGCGCGTGGCCGACGCCCTGCTCGGGATCCGCCGCTTCAGCCCCCGCGTCACCTTCCTCGGCTCCTACCCACGGGCCGACGGCGCGCCCAGCACCTATCGCGCCCGGTACGAGGACGACGTCTTCCTCGAGGCGCGCGACTGGCTCCGCGGCATCCTCTCGGCCGAGCCCGGGGCGGGCGACGGCTCCTAGGCGCGGTCGCCGGCCCGGTCGCCGTCGAGGCGCTTCGAGCGCGCGCCCGTCGCGCGGCTGATGAGGTACAGCACCACGCCGACCGCCAGCAGGATCGCGCCGAACAGCCAGACCTGCCCGGCCTGCTGGGTGAGCAGCAGGATGCACGAGAGCGTCCCGACCACCGGGACCGCGGTCCAGACGCGGAAGTGCGCGTGCTCCACGCGGTCCCTGCGCAGCACGAGCACGGCGACGTTGGTGCTGATGAAGACGAAGAGCAGCAGGAGCACGACCGTCTCCGCCAGGGTGCCGACGTCGCCGACGGAGGTCAGCGCGACGGCCACGAGCGTGGTCGCGACGATGGCGACCCACGGGGTCCGCCGCTTCGGCAGCACCCTGCCGAGCGCGCCCGGAAGGAGTCCCTGCTCCGCCATGCCGAACGTGACGCGGCTGGCCATGATCATCGTGAGGAGTGCACCGTTCGCCACCGCCACGAGCGCGATGAGGCTGAACACCCACGGCGGGATGGCGACGCCGGTCGCCTGCACGACCGCGAGCAGCGGGCCGGTCGACTCCCGGAGCTCCTCGGCCGGGAGCGCGGCGGAGCTCGCGAGCGCGACCAGGACGTAGACGACGCCCGCGGTGGCGAGCGAGCCGAACAGCGCCTTCGGGTAGACCCGGCTCGGATCCCGCACCTCCTCGGCGACGTTCGCGCTCGTCTCGAACCCGACGAACGAGTAGTAGGCCACGATCGCGGCCGAGAGGGTCGCGAGGGCCGCGTTCGACCCCTCGGGGAACTCGGTCACGCGCGACACGTCGCCGCCCCCGCCGCCGAGCATCACGGCCACCACGACGACCACGATCACGAGGCCACTCAGCTCGACCACCGTCATGATCACGTTCCCGCGCATGCTCTCGGTGATCCCGCGCGCGTTGAGCAGCGCTACGAGCAGCAGGAAGACGATGGCGGCGGGGATCCGCGGCACGTCCATCACGGGCGCGAGCAGCGTCGAGAGGTACTCGCCCGCGAAGGCCAGCGACAGGCCCGCGGCGCTCACGACGCCCGCGGCGAGCATCGAGAAGCCCACGAGGAACGACACGATCGGCGTCCGGTACGCGCGCTCGGCGAAGATCGCCGCGCCGCCCGCCTTCGGGTACTTGGTCACCAGCTCGGCGTACGACCCCGCCGTGAGGAGCGCCAGCAGCAGCGCCACCACGAGGGGGACCCAGAGCGCCCCGCCCACGTCCTCCGCCAGGGTGCCCATGAGCGCGTAGATGCCGGCGCCGAGCACGTCGCCGAGGATGAAGAGGAAGAGCAGCGGCCCGGTGATCGCCTGCCGGAGCTTCGAGCCGCCGGCGGGTGCGCCCGCGTCGGCCTCGGTCGTGGTCGCCATGTCGCTCCTCCTCCTCGCGTGCCGGATCGGGTTCCCGGCCGTCGCGCCCATGCGCGCTCCCTGACGACCCTGGCCCGATCGCGCGCCGACGTCCCGGCCCGGTCGCGCGGCCCGCGACGCGCCCGGGCCGCTTCGTTAGAGTGACGGGGTGATCGATCCGCAGACCCTCCGCGACCATCCCGACCTCGTCATCGCCTCGCAGGAGCTGCGCGGCTCCTCCGTGGAGGTGGTGGACCAGGCGGTCCGGGCCGACTCCGCGCGACGCCGGGCGATCACCGAGTTCGAGGCCCTGCGCGCCGAGCAGAACGCGCACGGCAAGCTCGTCGCGAAGGCCGACAAGGCCGACAAGCCGCGCCTCATCGCCGAGGTGCAGGAGCTCAAGGCCCGCGTGACGGCCGCGCAGGAGCGCGCGCAGGAGGCCGAGGCCGCGCTCGACGAGGCCATGCGGCGGATCCCGAACATCGTCGTCGAGGGCGTGCCCGCCGGCGGCGAGGACGACTGGGCGCTCCTCCGCGAGGTCGGCGAGAAGGCGTCGTTCGACTTCGAGCCGCGCGACCACCTGGAGATCGGCGAGGTCCTCGACGCCATCGACATGGGCCGCGGGGCCAAGGTCTCCGGCGCGCGCTTCCACTTCCTGAAGGGCATCGGCGCCCGGCTCGAGATCGCGCTCATGAACTTCGGGCTCGCCCGCGCCCTGGAGGCGGGCCTCGTGCCGCTCATCACGCCCACGCTCGTGAAGCCCGAGATCATGGCGGGCACGGGCTACCTCGGCGCCCACGCCGACGAGGTGTACCACCTGGACGACGACGACCTCTACCTCACGGGCACCAGCGAGGTGGCGCTCGCCGGGTACCACGCCGACGAGATCCTCGACCTGGCCGACGGGCCCATCCGGTACGCCGGCTGGTCGACCTGCTACCGCAAGGAGGCGGGCTCCTACGGCAAGGACACCCGCGGCATCATCCGCGTGCACCAGTTCCAGAAGCTCGAGATGTTCTCCTACGTCGACCCCGCCGACGCCGAGGCCGAGCACGAGCGCCTCCTCGCCATGCAGGAGCGCATGATGCAGGACCTCGGCCTCGCCTACCGCGTCATCGACACGGCGGCAGGCGACCTCGGCTCCAGCGCCGCCCGCAAGTACGACGTCGAGGCGTGGATCCCCACCCAGGGCGCCTACCGCGAGCTCACCTCCACCTCGAACTGCACCACCTTCCAGGCCCGCCGCCTCGGCACGCGCTTCCGCGGCGAGGACGGCCGCACCTCGCCCGTCGCCACGCTCAACGGCACGCTCGCGACCACGCGCTGGATCGTCGCGATCCTGGAGACCCACCAGCAGGCGGACGGGTCGGTGCGCGTGCCCGAGGCGCTGCGCCCGTACCTCGGCGGCCTCGAGGTGCTGGAGCCCGCCACGGCGAAGGCGGCGCGATGACGCCGCGCGTGGCCGACGCCGACCGCCTCCTCATCGCCCTCGACATCGACGGCACCCTCCTCGGGGAGGACGGCTCGCTCGACGAGGCCGTCGTCCGCGAGGTGCGGCGCGTGGAGGAGATCGGCCACCTGGTCATGCCGTCCACCGGCCGCTCCGTCGCCGACACCCTGCCGATCGTCGAGCGGCTCGGGATCCACCCCCGCTACATGGTCTGCTCGAACGGCGCCATCGTGCTCGAGCGCGACGCGGACGCCCCCACCGGGTACTCCCGCCGCCACGTCGAGACCTTCGACCCCGCCGACGTGCTGCAGCGGATCCGCCCGCACCTCGCGAGCGGCCGCTACGCCGTCGAGGACGAGGAGGGCGTGTACCTCTACTCGGGCGGCGACTTCCCCGACGGCGCGCTCGAGGCCAACGGCCGCCGGGTCGAGTTCGAGGAGCTGCTGCACGTGCCCGCGACGCGCGTCGTCGTCATCTCGCCCGGGCACGACCTGGAGGACTTCCAGGACGTCGTCGAGCGCATGGGCCTGCACCGCGTGAGCTACTCCATCGGATGGACGGCGTGGCTCGACATCGCGCCCGACGGCGTCAACAAGGCCACGGCCATGGAGCGCGTGCGCGAGCTGCACGGCATCGCGCGCTCGCACGTGATCGCCATGGGCGACGGCCGCAACGACATCGAGATGCTGGAGTGGGCCGGCGAGCACGGACGCGGGATCGCCATGGGCCAGGCGCCCGCCGAGGTCATCGCGGTCGCCAGCGAGGTCACGGGCCCCATCACCGAGAACGGCGCCGCGACGGTCCTCGCCCGCCTCTGATCCCGGTGGCCGCAGGATTCCCCACCTGGGGAGAGTTCAGCCGACTCGGATCCCCGGCGTGCGAGAGTGGCGCATCCCGCGCGGTCACCCGGCCGCACCATCGCGGGCCGACCGGCCACCGGTAGGATCCTTCACGATCGCACCCGCCCGCCACGCGGGGGAGCGCATCGGGAGGGCTGTCCGAGCGGCCGATGGAGCCAGTCTTGAAAACTGGTGGGCAGAGATGTCTCGTGGGTTCGAATCCCACGCCCTCCGCCCGGAGAGGACCCGCATGAGCGACGCGCCCCTGCGCCCCCGGCGAACCGCCACGCCACCCGTCATCGCCCGCCACGGCCGGCTGCGCAAGCCCACCGCCGCGCGCACGCTCCTCCTCGGCACGGCCATGACGCTCGTGGTGCTGATCGCCAGCGGCGCCTCGGTCATCGCCATCGCGCTCGGGAACCTGAATGAGTCCGTGCAGGCGAACACCGTCGACATCAGCGACGGCACCGAGCAGACGACGGTCGGGGTCGGCGCGCTCGACGGCGGCTTCAACGTGCTGCTCGCCGGATCCGACACCCGACAGGGCCAGGGCGACGGCTACGGCAAGACCGACGGGGCCCTCAACGACGTCAACATGGTGCTGCACGTCTCCGCGGACCACTCGCAGGCCACCGTCGTCAGCCTGCCGCGCGACATGATCGTGCCCATCCCGGCGTGCGCGCGCAGCGACGGATCCGGCACCACCTCCCCCCAGTCCGCGGCGCCCCTCAACTCCGCGCTCTCCGACGGCGGCCTCCCGTGCGTCGCGAAGACCGTGGCGCAGTTCACCGGGCTCGACATCCCGTACGCGGCGCTCATCGAGTTCAACGGCGTGATCGAGATGTCCAACGCCGTGGGCGGCGTCCCCGTCTGCCTGGCGAGCCCGCTGAAGGACAAGCGGACGGACCTCGACCTCCCGGCGGGCGTGACGCCGCTGCAGGGCAAGCAGGCGCTCCAGTTCCTCCGCACGCGCCACGCGGTGGGCGACGGCAGCGACCTGGCCCGCATCAGCAACCAGCAGGTCTTCCTCTCGGCGCTCGTCCGCACCATGAAGCAGTCGAGCACCCTCTCGGATCCCACGCGGGTCTACGGCCTCGCGAAGGCCGCGGTCGACAACATGCAGCGCTCCACGTCGCTCGACTACCAGACCATGGCGTCCATGGCCCTCGCGCTCAAGGACATCCCCCTCGACCAGGTGCACTTCCTGCAGTACCCGGGCACGACCGCGGGCACGGGGGTCTACGCCGGGAAGGTCCAGCCGCTGAAGACGGACGGCGACCAGCTCATGCAGCTCCTCAAGGCGGACGCGCCGTTCGAGGTCAAGGCGGGCAACACGGGGCTCGGCGCGGTCGACGAGACGCCGTCGCAGCCCGCCGCCACGCCCACGCCCAGCGCGTCGGCCGGCACCGGCGGAGGATCCGCTCCCGCCGCGTCGTCGCCCACCGTGCTGCCGGACGCCGTCACGGGCACGGACGCCGGCACGGTCACCTGCTCGAAGGCGTTCAAGGAGTGAGCCGGGTCGCGCGGGCGGCCGACGGCGCGGCCGGCACCCCGTCCGCGCCCACCGCCCGGGACGCCGGGATGTGAGCACGCCCCCGCGTCCGGTACAGTGGACGGGTACGTCTGGAGACGTCGCATAGTTCGGCCTAGTGCACCACCCTGCTAAGGTGGAGTACCCGTATGGGTACCGTGGGTTCAAATCCCACCGTCTCCGCCATCCC
>Ga0265798_10002480_pt1 | contig 27255 bp, 23 predicted proteins | sample P3T30metagenome_FD_192430 | JGI IMG/M metagenome (GOLD analysis project Ga0265798, IMG submission 192430) | Plant litter microbial communities from East Loma Ridge, Irvine, California - P3 T30 | ecosystem: Environmental > Terrestrial > Plant litter > Unclassified | place: USA: California...
AGTGCTGATTATTGCAAGGGATGTGCCGAGCTGGCGGCTGGGATACATTTCATTTGTCGCGTGAGGAGCATAACCTGCAATGAGCATTGAGAGAGAATTAGTAGAAGCAACTTACAATAAAAAAAAATAAAGCGGCTGCACCAGTTCATTAATCACTACGGCACGTAATCTATCATAGATGTACGAGTCTGCACAGAGCAAGACGGAGTAATGAATACGAAAGTTGGGCAAATAGTACCATGCGTGAGGCTTCTCCGCAACAAGAACGTGTGGAAGCGGGGAACCGTGAATAATAAATACGCTTTCATTTTTCAGGGTAACTATGATGCAAGGAGTATCAATAAGAAGTAACAAGCGTATCGACAGCACAGCAAAGGGCCCCTCACCACCCATCGGTCCGCGTCGATTTTACCTGACAGGTATTTGCTTCATAGTATGAGACCGAGAGACGGTCATCTTTGACTTCGGTAGATCGACAAAAGTTTTTCATGCCGGGACAACCTGAGCAGTCGTCGTTGCTCCTGCACACCCCTTCAACTTCGTTAATCATAGTCATTCTCACAGAGCTGTGAAACATCTGCATACCAGTAAGACACGTCAGGGCCTCTTCGCTGACTTGGTTGACAACTTTGACAACTCCACCGACGAGGCCTCCGACCTCGTCGAACAGTCCGCGCGCCGGAGTGAGAGGCGATGCGAGGGCGAGGGGTAGGAGGATGAGAATCGAGTAACGCATGTTTGAGACTTGGAAATATGGGCTGGAACCTTGAGTATGTGAGCCGAGAAGTTGATGTGTGTAGGTAATTTTGTCGATCGCCAGATGTCAAACAATTGACAGATACCTAATATATACCCTTTCTCATGCTTGAGGAGTGCATCCACACACACGTATCGCTACAGGCCGGAGACCCCGACGACTGGCGGATCTTGTAACACTGTGGAAGCAGATCGATTGATCTGCTGGCTTCACGTTGATTTGTACCAAAGCACCAGATTTTGGTCGGTGTATGGGAAGTTGTGTCAATATGTCGGAAGACAGTGACGATTGGGTCGAAACATACTTGCGTTGGGACAATGTGGTCATGGAAATAAACTAACACGCCATGTACTATATCCCGGGGCACATCAGCAAAAGCGCAGAGGGACCTGTCATCTGGAATACACGCAATGACAGCGTTTTGCGTATTGTGATTTGGCCACTCACTCCTTGGAGGTGACTCACGTTCCTGCTGAGGTAGGAGAAAGGTCGTGTGAAGAGACACCAACTACATGGTGGAAGAAAGACGTGTAGAAAATCAAGTTCGTGGAACAATGTGAAAGGTCTGCTGATCAATCGGGCAGCTATTGCCAGGCCTCACTCATCTCCAGCGCCAGCAGCTAGCATCTTTTCGTAAGCGTTCCACTCGTCGTTCCCATAAGCTCGCCCCATTCGTCCTTTGGAGTAAGACATCTTTCCCTTACCCCTCACAAGCGGGTTCATCCACACTTTCTTGCCGTCTGGTCCAGTGACCTCTTTGGTGGTCGATCCAATACCTGTGGTCGCACATCAGTATCCCCACCTTCAATTCGAGCGAATATTTGGTCATGCAAAACTTACCTGTCGGCTGGTAGTTGAGGTAAACACCCTCCCAGCTCTTCTTCGGACACGCAAAGACCTCGTGCATGATGCCGACATGCTTGTGCTGCGCCTCCGTCTCGTGCCACCACTCCATCGTCTTGGTATGCATCGGGCCGTGCGCATACGCATGTAGATAGTCCTCGTTCTCGAAGTACAGTATGTTCATGACCTCATTCGAAGTGGTGCGAAGGCCAGAATTGATCCAGGTCGAAGCACCCAAAAAACCATACTTACTGGCGTCGGCACTCATCTCTTTCACCATGGCGTCGAACCGATCGCCTACTTCTTTGAACCCGGACCCGAGCATGCCGAGCGGATGATTAGATATTGCGCCGAGGAGGATGGCGCACACTGTGGCGTCTCCAGCTTTTTCGTAGGAGCCTTTCTCGTTAGGGTAGACTGGGACCGTGCGATAGAGCAGAGCATCCTTTATCTGGGCGTTGGGAAGGAGCCCGGCGAGAACGAGAATAGTATACGCGGCTTTGTAGGAGAGAAATAGCACAACTGGTAGTACGAGTACGATATTGCGATAAGGAAGGACGAGGTGCGCGATACCCTGAATCAGACCGCCTAACAAGAGCCATGTTGAGATGGGAAGTTGGTCGCGAATAAGCTGCAAGGTCGTTAGTCCTGCGTCCTCCGACTGTCTTGCCCGTTTCAACAATCGCGAATCTTGATGACAAACGTACGTTATGCGCAGGTGCCAGCGGTGTTAGGCTAGTTGCAGTCTTAGGGCGCTGAGAAAATGGCTTAAAGACGGGTTGGAGTGACATGTTTGATATTCCTCAGGATGTTAGCACGCGCTGATGAAGGAGGTGCGATGAACGGCATATGTATGTGACTGCACGCTCGGCTAGTCGCTTGGGCCGTAGTTTATCTCACATGGCTGCAATTGGTTGAATCTTACCACTAGTCCGATTGTAGGTAGGAGCAGAAAATTGTGGGATGGTTTACGGCTGTTGGGTAATCGACCTCCGTGAGCCGCAGCATGCTCATCTCAACACCTACGACGAATCTGGAAGTACAGGTCATAGAAGTATTGGTAGGCTGACTTTGTGATAGGCAGGCACATAGAGCAAGTGCATGTTAATGTGTGAGGCTAGCTGACGTGATCCTGTTTCTACGGGCGTTTCGGTTGCAGAAGAAGGACTGTAACACGGCTAGATCATTATCCCGACTCGAGACCGGTCATGCAGAAAGTTAATGGGCATGCGTATCATTCGAGGATGGAGTGAGAAATGCACAAGTCGAATGCGTTATACTGTTTGATTCAGATTTGATGAGCCTAATTACCTCTTCATGTGCGCTTTCTGTGTGTTTGAACGACTTGCGAGGGAATCCATTGCTCAGAGAGACTCAGACAGACTATAGGATTAACTTAACATTCTCAATACATCTTCGTTCCGGCGCGGCCTAGCTAGCCGCGACAGACGAAAAAGCCTCCACCGGGTGTCCCGCCTTCGCTCTGCGCTGTCGCCCTCACCGATCAAGGGTGTCCAGCCTCACCAAAAAGGACGCATGTCAGCAAACCACTTCCACTCCTCCAAGTCGTGCACGCTTGGTAGATGACGAACGCCATGCCAATTCGCTGTTAAATCGCTTTTGCCCGCGACAAATAACTGGAACCCGAACAAATCGAGCGACCTTTGTTCGATGGCGCTTGCAATGTAATGGAACGCGCGTCCATGACCTTCTGCATTGCCACAGTTCACATCGTACGTTGGACACTGTGGACATGACAACTGATTCAGATAAGCATGTATAGCCTCGTGCGCCAGAGTACCGAGCCTGCTCAAAGTGCGAGCTTCGCATTCGCTTACGTTGGGATGCATGAAGTGAGAACAGTGAGAGGTCAGCTCTATGCGGCTTCCGATGCACTGACCCAGTACATTCTGATCACGACTCTGCCAGGCAAACTCGAGTTCTAGGACACCAAAGAGGAACACGTCGTTTAAAATCCTGAGGATCTCGAGGACGTGGTGGCGTGCAAGAGCTCTGGGCCCCTCCGCCCATCCAAGCTTCCGCAGCGGACCGCTCTTCATTGTTCGCAAGCGGTCCCATCGGCGTAACGCCACTTTTTGCGTCTCATTCATGTCGATCATGGGTCGAGAGAAGTATTGCACCGATGCACGAGCAAGATACAACGCTTCATAAGCTTGCCGCTCCTTGAAGAGCGGCGGAGGGCTGATATAATTTGTGGCGGTGTGTCGAGGTGACCAGAGACGAGGCAGCCACGACCATGAAGGCTGAGGATGAATGAACGCATGAGTATTTGCACACTGATCCTGTGCGTATAGTTGAGGTTGGTGCTGGTCGCAGTTGCAAGGGACGTTTGCATGTCGGACTAGAGCCGCGAGCTCATCGATGCTTGCTGGTATTGGGCCAGGTGTCAATGACTATTTGCTAAAGTGTCGGCCGTGGGGTCTCCCGCACGGGCCGGTACTGTTTGCCCCAGGTTCCACCGCATGTTTGCTCTCACGCACTTCCCCATTAGGACTAGTGCGTGCTCCCTTCAGTACATAGGCCTCTCTCTCCCGTAGCCTAATACGACATGATTCTCCCCAACCTTGACGCTTGACATAAAGTAGTTTCCCATAACGGCGGAGGTGGTTGGGATAATGGCAAGGATGTAGCTGTGGATTAATACTTTACACAAACATCCGCGCAATTGATTGTCTCAATGTCACTGAGCGCAAGGAGTACGACATAGTGTGATGTTTCAGATGCTATTTCGTGTCTTTGGAAAGTCCTACCTCGCTCAAGACAGTACGAACGCGATCGCTTAAGCCAACGAAGCTATGAATGCCGAGGGCAGAATGTCTCGTTGTTGCGAAGTGCTGATCGTTCTCGTTCATTGACCCAAGGTCAAAAATGTCTGCTGTCTATCCTCAGAGTAGCTGCAACCACAGGACTAAGCGACTCAGAAGAATACCAAGACGATGAAACGGGACGTGTGGACACCTAGACCTGACCCTTCGACTTGTCCATGTCCTCCTTCAGTTTCTCAAGACCCATTCCAGGAACAACGTTGTTGACCCACCACTTGAACCACCAAACCACTATCCAGAAGCCCTGCACACTCGTCAAGTTACGCCGCACCCACCTATCCTTCCTGTCGCACTTCTTCAGGTTCTCATCAACCACGTCCCACGACGTCTTCCAGTTACTCGTATTGATCTTCTCATGAAACGCTTGCGATGCCCATGAGCCCGGTGTGTAGCCGCCACCGGGCCTCCAGAAGTGTGCCCTTGTACGGACACGCACTGCAGTGGTGTGGTCGGCGTGAGACTGCGAGGTTGGGGACAAGCCTTGATCACCTTGAAAAGGGCCGCTGAGGAAGTATCTCGCCGGGTCGATCGGCTCTGCGTCGATGACGTGTGAGGGCGAGACTGTGACGATGTCGTTTATGCGAATGCGCTTGTTGGGCGTAATTGAGGCCGATGAGGGGCTGTGCTTGCGCTTGAAGGCAGAAGGTAGGGTTCCAGAGGTCAGGCGGCAGATAGGAGAGCTCGTTGTTGGTTTCGGCTTTCGTGGAGGGCTGGAGGCTGTCGCAGGCTGCTCTGCGCTCTCGCTGCTCGGCGACACCGAGTTATCACCAGGGCGAACCATTGCAAAAGCTTTGTCCGCCACAAAGGCTTTGTCCGCAGGCTCCATCTCTTTGTCGAGGATCATCTTGAGGAGCTCGATCATCAGCTTAGCAATCTCATGATGTTCTTCAGTCGGCTCGTCTTCTTTTGCGCCCTTGACGTACTGCACACCAGGGACCCTACCAAGCTGCACCTTCTTAGATTCGTAGAGGCTCAGTGCTGGCTGTATAGACTCAAGGACGTCTGAGGGAACAGATGCATCTGCGCGTAGGTCTTCAAGCTTCGAGACCATGTTTACCATGCGAACCTTTGCCTTCCTCCACGTTACCCTAGCTGTCTTGTGACCGTCGCCACCCTTCTCTTTCGACGCGGACCATCCGCCATGATCTTTAAATCGCTTCTGGGCTAATTGGGTCATCTTTATGAAGTACTCGACCGTGCAAGTTGGGCAGTGATAGAGAAGCGGCAGGTGTGGAACCAGGGCTGCGGGTACGGGATGGCCACACGGTTCATCCTTCGGAATGAATGAGATCACGGCGGAACTTTTCGCTTGTGTGGGAGCGTCTGCGTGCGGTGATTGCGATTGAGCCATGCTTGACCGTGGGAATGCGGCGGCAAGAGCATCGGCGATCTGACAAGCAAGGGGGCTCATCGGAGGTGGGCCCATCGTGAGCGGGTGAATTTCATTTGCTGTTGACAAGCAAGACGAGGCGATTGTTGAGTAGGTTGAGTTTGTGATGTCGTGCGTCGGCGGCTGGGTGAGAGGACGAGGCTTGCGAATCAAAGTAGGGGTGAGTGCAAATTGGGGCAGCGGAATTTGCAGTCACGTAAATTACGTGCAAACGGGCGCACTCTTCGCCTACCTTTCACTTTCAGTCCCGTGGTGCTGCAGAACTTTTAGGTTGCACTCAAATTAAAGATCTAAGTGAGAGTGAAAGATAGGGGACGTGCGAGTGTTACAATCTCACCGAAGCAGTCGCGACCCTCGTGGAAAATTTCAAAAACGCGAAGAGGTGTGACCTGTGTCTACTTAACATTTTTAGTCAAGCTATTCCCACGCTTCGACTCTTGTTATGTTCTGGGAGGGGCAGGGTCGGGCCCAATTTGTTGGTTCGCTTCCACATTTGACGAGGGCGCTACTCTGAGTCGAAAGTCCAGTGTTCCAAGGTTGAGAACTGCAAAGCGCTCGAAACTGAAGTGGTGTCCACGGCGCACAACACACATACTAATTGGCAGTACAGTCTACTCGTCTACGCGTCCTATTCATGCTTCGCCTGAAACTCCGCCGTACCCACATGATCCTGCGAGCTACTCGTACTAGCATGCTCAAGCTTCGTGCTGATACCCGCAATTGCACTCTCCACTGCGGCCGGCACGTCGATGTGGAAGAACGGCCTGTTCTGCCCATGCACAGTCGTGACCTTGCCAGACAAGAAGCCCTTATGTCCGGCGCTGTGAATCTCATCTTGAGCCTCCGCATCGCCAAGCTTGGGAGCCGAGGTATCGAGCGGCGCGTAGCTGTAGACCGGGTTCCAGTGCTGGCGCGATGCAAAGCGTTCACGATCGATGTAGCCGAATCCAGCGGTTGTCAACGCACGCTTGGTCCATCGGCTATTGATGGATGCGAAGTGCCATTCTACGCTCTCGGGTGCGGCATAGCGGTCGAGTTGTGCGCGAACGTCGATGAGGCCTTGGATGGAGGTGACGTCGACGTTGTTGACGGCGCTGAAATCCAGGACAATCGCACGAAGAACGGGACGGTCGTCTTCCATGTTGATTGGCTTCCCACGTCGTGGACCGGGGTCGTTCCATGGACGGTCACCGAGCTTGGCATACCGATCAAGAGTGGTTGGACGGGCGATGGTTTGGGCATAGTACACCAGCTCGTCCATGTAACCCTGCTGATTTATGTAGGTAAAGCCTTCCGTAAAGCGGTAGATGAGAACACCTGGAAACGGTGACTCGATATCGACGAGTGGGTTGGACCCGTCTTTGCGGTTGATGGGAATGTACGCCTCACGCCCAGAGCTCTCAGAACCAGCAGCGTACGAGCCGTCCTTTTGGGCAATTGCGTTAGGCGTTGCAGTGTGAATGCGGACTTTTCCAAGCAGCGCGCCGTGGGTGAAGAGTTGACGCCACATGAGCAGTCCAAAAGACACCCCAACGGTCACGTAGATGCCATTCTCGATGTTGGTGAAGATCGTGACGAACACACCCAGGAAGAAGATGACCACTTCGAGTGGGCTAGTCTCCCAGAACTGGAAAACGACATTCGGTGGTGTAATGAGATCTCCGACAGCGTGAATGATTATCGCAGCCAAAGTCGCCTTGGGAATGTAGAAGAAAACAGCCGTCAAAGCATACAAAGCCAAGAGGACAATGATTGCGGTGAAAATACCGGCGAGCGGAGTACGGACACCAGCCTTTGACTTGATAGCGGTGCGCGAGAATGAGCCAGTCGCAGGGTACGCCCCAAGGAAAGGTCCGATCAGGTTCGTGAACCCAACAGCCACCAGTTCTTGAGACGGGTTGATTACGTAGTTGTTGATGCGGCCAAACGATTTCGAGATTGCTATATGCTCAAGGATCAGGACAATGATTGTGACGGGAAGATCAGGCGCAATGGCGGAAAGTAACTCAGAGTCCATCTTGGGAGCGCCAGCATGCTGAAAGCCACGAGGAACTTTGCCGAGAATCTCGAATTTCGCCTTCTTCATGTTGGGCTTGGGCCCTTTCAGCGCTTTGATGTTGCGATTTGCGAGCCAGCTAATCATGATGTAGAGAAGGATGACAAAAGCTATGCGAAGCGTGCTGAGCTGCAGTCTTGTCAGCTAAGATCATGACGTTAGCATTGTTGAGTACTTACGAAGAACCACATCTTCTTCCTGGTCGGTTGTTTTTTAGTCATCCAAGAGCAGAAGATGCGAATGGCATAGAGCAGAAATAGAGCCGAAAGGCCCATAGCTGCATCGAGCTTCGTTCGAGGAAGCCCTTTTAGGGTGTCAATAACAACGAGATAAGTCGGTCCACGATTGTTCACGCCAGAAATACCCATAAGTGTGGGAACTTGGCCGGCACCGATGCTGATAGCTGCACCCGTCATGAAGGAAGTGATGGCGACAAGAGGGATAAGCTCCACGATGCGACCAAGGCGGGTAAGACCAATGAAAAGCAGCACGGCACCAGCGATGACGGAGAGCGCACGCGCAATGTCAGGGGCTGTGAGCGTGGGGTTCTTCTTTTGGACCTTGATAACAGTGTTGCCGACAATGGTGCTCATAACAGCTACAGTTCCGATTGTGATATCCTTGGAGGTTGCAAATGCCCAGTACAGGATGAAGCCAACGAAGCTGGTGTAGAGACCATATTCAGCGGGCAGTTTGGCAAGAAGAGCATAGGCCATGCCTTGCGGGATGACAACGAAGCCCACAGTGACACCAGCAACGACGTCGCCGAAAAGCCATGTCAGGTTGTAGTGGAAGATCCAGTTCCAGAACGGGAAGAGACTGCGGAGGTATCTTTTGATCGCAGAGCCTGATGGTGTGAACCTGGAGAGGTACTCTGCTGCAGTGGGTTCGTGTTCGACGTCTGGTCTATCGTTAGTGGAAGAACCTCGACCTCAGTCGCGTCACATGCACTTACAAGTCTCGACGGATGAGATGGATGCTGCTCCAGAGACAGGCTCCTCTTTGCGGTAATCAAGGTTGATTCCCAGGACCTTAGCCGCGGTTCGCCCAGCTCCTGCCATTGTGCTGAGGCAGATAAGATGGCTGCTTGCTCAAAGCCTGTTTGCGAAGGGAAGTGAAGGATGTGTGTCGGTGCCACGACTCTGGCTTACGTCTTTCTCGCGGCAACACAAACAAGCGAAGCAGCGATGCTTGGGTCCTGCGAGATACTGGGCTGGGCGCAGTATAAGTACAATTCTGTCGTAGTATACGTCAGGCCGGAGAAGCATAAGGTGTCGAAAGTAAACAAATGCTACAAGGATCCAGATGGAGGTCGGGGACCAGCCGCATACGTTTGGCTCGCTACAAACCTAAGGATTTGATGCAAATCGACACGGCACGCTACACTTGGCGTGGGAGAAGTGTGGAGGGACAGAAAGCTGCTCAATCACAGCGCGCAGTCAACATGACAGAAATGCGCCCGAACATGACGTGCTTGCCTCGAACAAGATGCTTTGGCGACGCCACGAGAGGGACAGGAGTGGTGGTGGGCTAGGCGGGCAAAGGCGCTGAGCTTGTGAAGCCTGGGCGGAGGGGCTTTACAATGAGGCGCCGGTAAATAGCGTGTGGGACAATGGAAGTTGCTGGTTGGCCTGGATCTAGCAGTTTGTGCTCCATGCCATTCGTGATGCTTTGGTATAATTTTACACGACAACCAGAACTCGCATCTTCAAAGTTTTCATGTTTGGTAAGGACAGACAGTGGGATCCTAGATTTGAGACCTGACTTTATCCCCCACTGACAGTGTATTGTAGCGGAGAGGTGCTCTGGCGGAAGTGGAGTTTCTGAGCACGACATTGCTTGGCCGAATTGTGTGATTAAGCTCGGTCGGCAGGCATGTACTAAACCAATGGCGATGCATCGCTAGAACGCCACAAAAGCGCCGCAACACCAGGATGTGAAGCTCCCTTGTATGTATGGAAAATCCCGCCGCCATGGGAACAGGACAAATTGATTTAGGTGGTATGCAATGCGGCAGCGTAGCAGGCATCTCGTTCCGCCTCGATACGTGTAAAGCGTCGTGACCGTAGGTTTGACAACATGTCAAATACCACACTCAGTCATTTACCCTGCATCGTATTGCCATGGGACAACCCGAACTGTCAGTTCCTGCATCCTCATCACCAATTTTTAAGCAGCAGCTTGCCATTCGTGACCCGACGAGCCGGACGCCGCCACGCCTACCAGTGTATCGTGTCATCTAGGGCGCACAATGAAGCTGGTGGCAGGGCTTTGCTTTTGTGGTGCATGCGAGATTCAAGTAAGCCATGGCTTGCGTTTGCCGTCCATCCACGCGTGGATCAATACCTCGCAGTCGCCTAAGCATTCCGTTCGCATCGTAGGTGGAGAATGATACGATGCAGGGTAGCCGCAAAGTGCCTCGTGGGCGACCACGGTGTCGGGAGTAGCGAGGCCTGAATCAGCACGAGAGGGCTCAGAGCGGATGGTTGGGCTACCGACCACATGGCCTAGAGCTACGAGGCCAGTGTACATCGCGCCTAGGCCAGCTGTAGTCGCCCTACACAGGGAGGGAACGACATCGGAGCATACATCCCCGTTCGTGCTCGGAAGAGCTCCACCTCCATACCATCATATATCGCGGGTCTCGTTCGAGTGGAGCACCAGGTATGTAGATCATATTTACTACTTCGTCAAGCGTGTCGGCCGCGGGAAGTCCTACATGGTTCCAGATCTACAAGGAGCAGGATGCGGACTGGGGGGCACGATAATCTCGGAGTCTTGTTGGATATCGATAGTAGTTGATACGATACGAAGTGGCGCTACGGTGGTTGGAGATCGCGCGCGACCAGTCTGCCATCTCTGATGTCGCAAGAATACATCAGAGATGCGTGCTCGGGTAGGCGCTGTCGAAGATTAGCGATGTGCAATTGGATAGCGGGGAGTCCCTTACAACGTTAACGGCACAGTTGCAGGTCGATTTGATGGAGCTCTCCAGTGCGTTATTTTCTCGTCAACGCAAAGGAGATGTGAGGAGGCAGCTTCGATGTGAAGCACGAAGAAAGCACGCCGCGTGGGAAAGCTCGAGACACCTGCCTTGGCGAGCCTCGGTCATGATCATCCCCCAACTATCTACCTGCAATATCCTTCAAGACTCCCAAGTTCGACACCGAGGCACAGCGGCACACTTCTCTGCTTGTCGAGCTTAACATCAAGAGGAAGCCTGACCTGCCTGTCATGGCATAGCCCATGGTGTTTTGTGAGGTCCCAGCCTTAACGCCGTCAGAGTTATGTACGAGTGGTACGATTACACAAAACTACCAGCGCAAGATGTATTTTAAGGCACCAATCACATTCCAGCGGTTTTGTACGAGCAAATCGACGATGTACGATCCGTAGTCAGCGTCGGCTTCATTTAGTAGCGACCGGGGTTTGGCGCGTGGGCCTTACGTGGGGCTGAAATAATTCGTTGCGGACTTTACGGAGCTCCATCAGGCTTTGGTCTCGCTCAGTGACAGCGAGCTACCGAGACGTGCAGTGCAAAGCTGGCAACTCATGAAGCGGACATGGAATATTTAAAGACCAGACTCGCATACTCTGAGCTTCTCTGGCTCTCAAACAGCTCTAGGAAACATTCATTTCGCATACAAGCCAACCAGCATCCGACCTGCACCAAGATCGTCTCACCAACGCTACACTCATGGCACCAAAGACTCTGCTCCTCAAGAACGGCACGTTTCTTATACACGATGCGAAGAATCATGTCATACCGACGGCAACCAGCGTCCTCGTTGAAGACGGGAAGATTGTGAAGATTGCGCAAGACATCGAGGCAACCAACGGAGTGGAAGTGATAGACTGCACCGACAAGATCATTAGCCCAGGTTTTATCGACACTCACCACCATGGCTGGCAGACACAGCTGAAGGGCAGGCATGCAAACGAGCAATTGCTCCCGTACATGGTCTCAGGTAAGCCTCGCTACTGCGCCATAAACCATTTGCTAATGTTTCCAAGGAATGAGCCAGTCCATGCAATATACGCCGGAAGACACATTCTACGGACAGCTCGCTGCGATGCTCGAGGGTTTGGCAGCTGGCACAACCACTATAGTCGACCACGCGCATGTCACCCAGTCTCCTGAGCATGCTGAACTCGCCATCGCTGGGACTGCTTCCTCCGGCATCAGATCCATATTCTGCTACACGCCAATCGGCCGCGTGCAAAGTTTCAACCCGTTGACGCCCAATCCCAACCTCTTCGAGCCCTGGGTAATGCAAACGTTCGACAAGCTCGCCGACCAAGGCCCCTTCGGCGACGGCCGAGTGACCCTGGGATTCGCATTCGACTTGTTCTTCCTGCCAGCCCCCATGGTCAAGGGCCTGTTCGCACAAGTAAAGAGCAAAGGCGTCAGAACCATCACGGTTCACGGCTCGACTGCACTGGCATCGCCTTCCATTCCCATCTTACATGAACTCGATCTCCTCGACGAACACATCATCATCTCGCACGGCGGTACCATCAAGCGCGACCACGCCGAGCTCCTCAAGAAACACGGCGCACGCATAAGTTCCACGCCTAGCAGCGAGCTGCAAATGGCTATGGGGCGACCATACGCTTTCGACTCGTCGTTCGTAGACGGCGGCTGGACCGGCGATTCCATTGGCCTCCAAGACCACGCGTCCTTTGGTGTGGATTGCAGCTCTATGACTGCCGGCTCCATCGTCTCGGAAGCGAAGCTCGGTCTAGCGAATGCGCGCAACCATTTCAACGAGCACTATATGAAGCAGGAAAAGACGCCCAAGACGCTTCCAGCAAATCTCAGCGTCGAAGCAGCTTTCAATCTCGCGACAATCAAGGGCGCAGAAGCAGTCCGCATGAGCGACCAGATCGGACGCATCGCCGAAGGATTCAAAGCCGATCTCGTCATTTTCGACGCGCTAAGTCCGGGTATGGTCGCTGCGGCGCAACATGATCCAGTCGCTGCGATAATTTTGCATTCTAGCTCCGCGGATATCGACACCGTGCTCGTGGATGGTGTTGCGCGCAAGAAGGGTGGAAAATTGGTGAGTGTTAGTGTGGACGAGAGTGCGAGGGGCAAGATTGGCAAGGAGACGTTGGAGTGGAGCGGCATCGCGAAAGAGATTGTGACTAGCAGAGCGCGGATGCAGAAGGAGATGGACAAGATTGACTACGAGGAGGGAAACGCGGCGACTTTGAGGAACTTCCACCTTGACGGTGATAAGTTTGTGGACGTGTGAATGCAATCTCGATAGGTAGCGCAATATCAACCGTGATCCTTCCTTAGGCGACACAGTGAAAGTTACTTTGTAGCGTACATAAACCATCAGAGTCTCAAATCTGTCAACAATCACACGATCCTGGGTGCTATAGAATCTTGTAGATGGCATGTCAACGGCAGTCCAGCAATGTCCCAGAGTATGCGTAGTGAGGTGGGTTACCACAAGCGAGAATCGTCGTGTGGTTGTTTTTGCTCCTTTCACTTCTCTGTGAAATGAGTTCTCGCGTTCTTTTTGCTTTCACGAATGACGTGATTGCCCTACATACCTGACAAAGGAACCGACGCTACCACCGATGAGCCAACGACATGCTTCTAGTTTGTGACGGATGTTCATGGCTATGTAGACGTCGAAGAAGCATGCAACATGTATTCGTGATTTCATTACAGTCATATTCCTTCCAATGCACATAACGCCTACGCCGAACCATTCGATGCATGCCCCTCGTAATATATTCGATCGAATCAAAACACTGCCTCGCCAGGTCCGCCATAATTCAGCCTTCGCTCACGTACGGCCTCCACCACCATGAATCCTCGCATAATGATCCCTCATCTTATCCTTCCTCGTAAACGCCTCACCAACCCTACTCCTCTCACACCCATCCTCCGGGCACCAAAACTGCGGTCTGCTTTCCCCCGAGCTATGCTGGCACTTGTTGTGACGCCGTAGCTCAGCAGTGCGGCCGAAAGATATGTGCGAGCAAGTTGAGTAGTGGCACTGGTAGCGGTCCTGGCTGGCGTCGCCGTTGCTGAGAACGGTGCCGATGGGAACGTGCGGCTGCGCGGGATTTTGGGTGTGATTGCTGGGTGTTGAGGCTTGGAATTGCGGGGTGGGGCGTGATGTGGTCGACGGTGAAGTGCGGTGTGAGTCGGAGGCGGACAGGTTGGTAGCAGTTGATGTGCGGCGTTGTCTACGGGGAGTGTATCGTTTGGATATGCGGTTGGGGTGTGCGTTGTTGCATGTGCGGGGTGTTGGGGTGGTAGGAACAGTATTGTGGAAAGGCTGGGCGTGAGGGGCATATGTAGTCGGATCCGTGTGCATATGGCTCGATTGTTGGGGTGCGAAGGTGTAGGAGTCCCTTCATGCTAGTCAGCCTATATTCACAGCCGTGATATGCACTGCGATCTGAACAGTGTTTCGAGAGAACGTGCGGCTTTGCACGCCTCTCGCAAGAACATGTGGTAATTCGAGAGCAGCCCTGGCGTTGTCGTGGAAACACGAAAAGAAAGAGCCTGAACAGGATAGTATGTTGGGGAACGTACGTCAACGGAGCAGGTGGGGGGCGCCACCATACTCAAGGCATGCAGCCATTTTGCTCTACCGAGCGTGGTCCAAAGGGGCGATGATCCATAACGGTCCGTGTAACAAGGTAGTCCGAGGTTGGATAGGGCGATCCATAGTATCGTCCCGAGTCCGTTGTGCTCCGCGGTCCTGGACCCAGATTGTCATTGCCAACGTGATCCGGGCATATGGGTGTTTCTGTGGCTCCTCACACTCGGGCTAGGACAGCAACGGTGGAATTCTTCGCGTTCATCAGTTCCATGGCTGAGTTGTGTCCAGGAAGAAGCTCGGCTGTCCAGTTCCTCTACTGTGAACGAATTCAACGATTATGTCGAACGGCACAGGTGGCTGTACCGCTATCTCTCATCAATATGAGTCCCCGCGCGACTCAAAAGCGCATGCTGCTCTTCTCGAATGGTCATATAGATCACCAGTTCAGAAGTCGATGTTGTGTCTCGTCCTCCGTGTTTCCAGTCCGAAGTACATCGCGATCTAAGAAATTACGGTCCCATTGCTGATGAATCGAACAGCAATTTCCAGTTCTTCTTCGGTGGATGTTTTAGGCTCGCGAAACTGTGGTAGATTCGCTCTTGCTTCTCTCGCAGGGATTCCAGACTTCGTTGCTGGGCAAAAGCATTCCAACAAGGAGATTCCCGTGGTAGATGATGATCACTGGCATTGGTTCCTCCATGGTAGGGCCTGTCTAAGTTAACATCGAAGTGACTGGCAAGAGCCGTGAAAGAATACCTGGGTGTTGTTGTTAGCACAAAGTTGCAGTTGTGGACCTGTCATAGTACCTGGGTGGGCATGGCTGCTTCACAGTTCTGAGTCGGCTCATGCTGTCATCGTTTTCGAGCTCCTCATCTTCAATTCTACTTACTCTGCGTTGATTTGTTCAAAGTTAGAACCACTGTTCGACGCTGTGTTGAAAGTGTTCTCGCGAACAGGGAAGGTATAGGCATGGTCTACAGCGATCAGTAGTTGCGACGCGTCCAGGTGACCATGACGCATACCGTGGCCCGCGTTGAATGTTGCATGCGTGTTGTGCAGATTCAAATCGATGTCTCGGGTGTAGGGACCAAATGCTTCAAGGATTCAGTGAACACCCTAATTGGCAAGTTCGGTACGCGTACCGTTGGGCCCAGCGAGGCCCATTCCAAAATAGTCGCTCCTGTAGGCATTGGCCTGATTGTCGTCCTGTTGATCGGGGACGAGGCTAGGATCATGCGATTGAGCGAAAAGTGCCGCGTCGTGCTGCAATTGGTAGTAGTGGTAGTCCATATCGAGCGGATCGGCAATGGAATCTGCTTAGCAAGGGTGGGATAATCAATGGCTGGGGGTGAAATTGGGCGAAGAAGTGAAGCGTCTGGATGAGCTGAGAGAATGTTGCGATTTGTTATATGCTGGTGGGGCAACAGTAGAGCAAGGTGCCCTTACGAAAGCATTGCCCTATGAGTAGGGCACGGAGTCCTCCCTCGGTCATCAGATCCGCTGACCACATTTGCCTTGTTTGCCTCGCTGGTTGCTCGTATCTTTATGAAGTTCCGCCGGGAGATTTCGCTCCTTCAATAGTTGAGTAGGCACGTGGTACAACGGCATGTTCTTCCGAGGATGCGAGAGAAGTTTCGGGTGCCAATTTGTCGAAAGGGCAAATCCTCGAATTCACCGCTCCCCAATACCCCAGACATACCCACTATAGTAATTTCCATAGTTGATCATCCAATTAGCCTTGTATCCAGCGAATCCCTCTCTTAGCCTTAGCAAAATATCCTCAGCCTCATGCTCCCCGTCTTCCGTGTTAGCCGGGAAGAACTTCGCCTTTAAGACGCTGAGCCAGAACGTGGTCTCGACGGTCGCCATGAGTCCAAGACCGGCATAAATGGTGTAGCGCACAGCAGGACGTGCGTTACGGACTTCCTTGAGTAGATTGAAGGACGGCAGAGACGGGTTTTCAGGTAGGGCGTTCTTATCGGAGGATGCCGCTGCAGAGGAACGGAAGAACCGTGTGTGTGCTCCAGGGGAGGGGAACATGTCGCAGGCTGCTCTGTGATTCCTAACGAGGGCTGACGAATCTGGGAGAAGTGATTTGCATGTTCGTGAAGACATGCGAAGAATGAGCGACATGTTGAAGATGTACTTGAATAACTGGAGCAAGAGCCAGACTTGCTGAGATTGAAGCAGAGGACGTGGAACAGAAATGTAGCGAGCTTCTGGCCGTCACCTTTGTTCAAGTACACTACCTATCGCAGTCTGTTGCCTGCGTGAAGCATGACATTGCTCGTGAAAGATGCCAAGCTTGATTGTCCGCTTCGGGCGTGAAACTGCGAAGTGCGGACCGCACTTCATCTGACGGTTGCGAGGGCCACCAGCAATGGTATCTTTTGAGGTCGCGCACCTGGTGAAAAGGTGAAGTTTCACACTGCATGATAACATCAATAACCGCGTCGCGATATAGGAGAGTGTTGTTTTGGTCGAGAAATTGCGCCTAGCTTTCGCGTGGGTGCAATCTCAGGCTTTTCTGCGCCATGCCAAAAGCTGCATGCTGCGCCGTTGACGTCGACGTGCCTCGATCATCGCGATCTGCTGGCAGGTGGTGTGCATTCACTAAAGCAGTGAAGGCGTGGCCAGCGCAGACGTGAGCCAACAGTCACATGGTGCGTGTCTGAGTCGAAACAGGGAAATAGTGTCGTGAATTGCGGTGGCTGGTTTGGCGGGGAGACGTCTCTGCCGGCACGTTGGCCCTGGGTGCCTGGCTAGCGTGCGCAGAGGAGCCATGACGGCCAGGTACGTGCAGTAGTACAAACATCAACAACAAGTCACCCACAGCATAGACCGCAGCGCCCTACCGTCTCCTACCACCCTCCACACGCCGAGCATGAAAGTGCGACGACATCCACGCCCGCCGCCCCGCATCGCATCCTCCACTTCGTACCTACAGACTTCACAGCAAGTGTTGTGCCCCGCCAAGCGGCTGGCGGTAACCGATGGAGACAGCAGGGAGCACAAGCAGCATTCCAGGGCCGCGATGTTGCTGTGGAAGCGTCGACTGTGCCTTTCTGGCTCACAATGCGCGGCTCCTCGACGGGCTGGAGCTCAATCTGAGTAAGGCCGCCCAGCTTGGCCAGGTACGTTCTTTGTCTGCGCCCACTGTACCTTCACCCTCACCTCCACTTCCACCAAGCACAAGCATGCAGCAGCAACCACTGTTGTTGCTGCACCGCTCTCCTCCACACCATGCACATTCCCTCGCATGCGCCCAGTCTCACACTCGCCCTGCAGAACCTCCTCTACCGCCATGAAGCCTACGTCGCCGACTCGGAGCGCGAGCGCCGCGAGATGGTCGCCACCATCGAGAGCCTGGAGCGCGACAAGATGGAGCTCGAGGCCCAGAACGCGCAGACCATCAAGGCGAACCGCGACCTCCTGGACCAGCTCGAGACGCTCAACAGCGCCGTCGCCGACTCCGACGCCAGCATCCAGGCCCTCGAAGACACGCTGCGCTCCGCCGAGCAGGAGATAGAGCGCCTCAACACCCTCGCTGCACGCACTCGGGTCCTGGAGCAGCAGCTCATCGACCTGGAAAGAGAGCAGTCGCTGCTGCAGACCAGCCTGGACAATAAGCTGGTCGACGAGCGCACGGCCATCCAGCGGTGGAAGAATGCCGAGCGCACGATAGGAGACCTGCAGGACCAAATCGACCGCATCGAGAGGGAGGCACGTGAGGAGCGGGAGCGCCATGTTGAGGTGGTGGCGCGCATGGAGAGGAGAATGGCAGTGGAGGGAGAGCTGAACACAGCGGCAGGGAGACTGAAGGCCAAAGCAGGGCAGGAAAAGGCCGGCACAAGCGTCGTTTCGAGCTTTGTTAAGGACATCCTGCTTGACAACGCCAACCTACAGCATGGGATATTGGAGCTGAGAGAGATGCTCGGCCACTCGAACGAGGAGGTGGAGAATCTTAGGGATCAGCTGCGGGTGCATCAACCTGTTTCGTCTTCGCCGCCGACGGAAGATGTCGCCACTCCCACCCTGCAGAAAGAGCTCGAGGCCGAGACGGACCATGCGACGAACCAGGAGCTCCATATTCACCATCACTACCACGGTCCCAAGATCAGCAAGAATATACCAAAAGCTCAAGCGTCGCGAAGGCCGAAGAAGAAGCGCTTTAGCCTCACGCCGACTCATTTTGATCCTCCACCTCCACACCTTGACCGCTCTTCGACCGCTACCATCTTGAACCAGACGGCTGTGTCTGTACCGAACACCCACCGGTGGTCACAAGCAACGACTCTCACCGTTGGCTCAATGCCAGGCTCTCCTATCTCTGACTCACACCGAGGCTCCATGTACGACCGAGTGTTTAGCGATGTCGCCTACGACTCGTCACGGCCTACCAGTCCGCCTGACTCCATCGACATGCAGTCACCAATGATGGCCCCAATGAAGATCCACGACTACCACAGAGATCCAGACGCAACGCCCCGCCACAATCGCCGGAAGTCGCATGGTCTAAAACCACCAAGTCTCATGACAATCAGGAGTACCAGCACGCCCATCTCCATGACTACTAAGAGCAGTCCTGCAACAGCCATCATCTCTGCCGTAAGCCCTGCAAACTCTCTGGCCAACGACATCTTTACTCTCCCGCCATCCATACAGCCCGAGCCTCAAGCAGCTATTCCAGAAGAAGTCGAAGAATCTACTCTCACATCGCCCGATGCCACATCTCTCATATCACCTCCCCATGACATCTTCTCAGCAGACGACCTCCTCTCACCCCTCACGAAAATGCGCCCACCACTCCGCCGCCACGCCTCCCACGAATCTCTCATCTCAGTCTCTGGCATGGACATACACACTTTACAGTCTCGACCCTCACAGTTGCTATACGGCTCCTCTTCACGCTTCTCAACACCAGGCAACGGCAGCTCAGTCGGGCCCGAACTCACGCCATGGACCGCCACCGCACACGGCCAACTCTCGCGCAAAGCCGTTGAATCTAGTCGCTTGCTCCTGTCGTCGCAGAAGCGCCTAGCACCACGCAAGAGCGAGACAGGTATCGGCAAGAAAGTTGGCGGCTGGGTCTTTGGCAAGTGGGGTGCTGCGCCTGCGCCGGAATCACCTCGACGACCTACCTCTTCAGATTCGAAACAGACACAAAGCAGTCAGGGCTCGGCGAAGAAGAAGGATAAAGCACCCGAGCGTGAGAGGCCGCAAGTCAAGCTAAGGCCGAGTGGTGTGAACCAGTCCGGCCCGATTTGGGGCTTCTTTGATATACCGGAGGTGGAGGTGCCTACGAAAGTCGTGGTGCAGGATTACGATGCTGATGCTTTGGGGGAGGCATTGGCAGACGGAGTAGTGGGTGCGATGGCGGAGATGCAGCAGTGATGGTGGGTGTGAGTTAGTGGGAGTGGAGTTATTTCGATGCACATCTCTACGATATTTCTTAATTATTTTGCATAGCGCAGCGCTCATTTTGAGATTTACTTGAAATTCTGGTTAATGTATGGAATGACGTATTATGGACGATAGATTGCTTGGGAATGATTGTATGGGCTGGATAATGAAGGATTGTGGGATAGTAGATCGGAGTACTGAGGCGAAGCGAGCCACGTGTTGGATACCCCAGATAATACGCAATTAGATATACATGTCTTGCTCCGTAGAAATGACCACCATGTACTCAGACATTACCCACGGATTGAAGTCTGGGGCTGCATTTGGAAGACGGTGAGGTGTTCGGATTGAACGAGGCCCCTCGTGTCATGTGCGGTGTGAGAGGACCCTGAGACACGATTCTCGTCGTCAGGTTCGAGATGTCAAGCTGCTGCACTGTCAGAATCTTGGGAATTGTGCTGAGTGGCTCTGTAGCGCCTTCACGGTCATCTCGGTGCATATTGAAGCTTGGAGACGCGGGGGACTTGATGTACAAGTCGTCACAAAAGCGATGCAGCCATCAGCAACGATACTCGGTTGGAGTTCATACTTTGATCAAACATGTCGGCGTAGTATGAGGTGGATGTTGTGGAGTTGCAGGACCCTGTCCCAAACCGCGCCTTCCGTCATTAACGCGAAAACGCGAAAGCACGTGCAAAGTTTTCGGCTTCTTCTTCCTCTTCAGATTTCCCCACTCGACCGCGACACGCGACTTACGATACCTCGGTAATCAATGCAGACTTCCGATCAGCAACTGATACCGTTTTGATGGCCAAGAGGACGAATGAACGAATGGGAGGGTGGGAAAGCTCGGGTGCAACACTGCACACGGTAGAGCGATTACTGATCGACTCAGCACGCAACACCACGACTAATCACAATATCGCGACATTTAGATACCGCCCGCCGTCAGTGTCAGCTTTCATGAACACAGGATGGAAATGATCTCGAAGTCGCTCTGTAATCATGATAACAGTTTCGGCATGCGTTGTCATTACTACATAAGTATACGTTCGATGGTAAGCGCAAGCGCAGATCACAATCGTATTGGAGCATTCGACGCGGAACGCTTATAGCATTGTAGCAGACATTCATCTCCAGCGAGACTTGTAAGCTAGTAAGTATACCTGAAACCCTTCTGGTCTTGCTCCTACTGGTTATTAGCTCATAATTCTCTCACTTGCAGGGCGCGAACTTACGTCAAAGTACTCCAGCTCAACCTCACCACGATCGGCCTTCTTATTCGACCTCCAGGAGCCCAGAGTGATCAGTCCAACGATGACTAGAGTGAGCAAGCAGCATGCAATGCATGCGTACAGACCGGGTCGGTACCCTGGCTTGTCTTGGAATCTGAAACTGGTCAGCATCGAACATGTCCCGAGGCATTTCAAGGGTAGCCTACCTGAACACCAAACCTCCTGCGATTCCTCCTACACCGCCCATCCCTACGAGCGTCGCTGAGCAGAAGGCACGCTTCCACTGTCCTCTGATGTTGTTGGCTTGATACGACATCACTGCAGGAACGTTGCTGTTTGCCCCCGCGGTCGTAAGGAAGACTCCAAAGTACCGAACGCCTGCACTGGAATGGAAGCCCATGATGGCCGTTCCGATGATGCACAGGATCATGTTAAAGACAATGATGGGGCCTCGAAGATGGTACTTGTCCCCTGCCCATCCTGTTGTGTACATGACGATCGCGGCGAAAGCGTACGGTGGAGCGACGAGGCACTGCGAAGCGCCAACGTCAAAGCCCATGTTCTCGGTCAGGATGATTGGCAAAAAATACGCGAGGGCGTAGGTCACGGTCGTTGTGTTGAAGAAGATCTAGAAAAGTTAGTGGACCCGTTCTTCACTATGCGGACTTCTACTCACCATTGCGAATCCCCAGATTTTGATGTCAGCACCACCGCGCAGAAACTTCTTCCAGTTGAACGGCTCCGGTTTCGCGTCGCCACGATCCTTGTTGACACGTTCGATGATGAACTTGGCTTCGCGCTCGTTGAGAAAGTGCCACGACGTGTGGGCCTTGTCCGGAAAGTCGACAAGAGCCCAGTAGCCGACAATGCCCAAGAAGCAGGTCATAGCTCCCTCAATAATGAATATCCATCTGTCAGTATTAGTATGTGGTGTGATAATGTTGGGGTAGAAGGGTAACGAACCTCCATCCATTGAGGCCCTCGCGACCCTTGAGCTGCATGAGGCCGTACGCGAGGATACCAGCACAAGCCGATGCCAGACTTCCCAGAATGTAAAAGACCGAATATCGCTTGCCGATGTCGAAACGGGTGTACCAGGTCGACAGAAGATATACGCAAGACGGGAAGAATCCTGCCTCAAGTATGCCCAATACGACACGCAACGCGGCCAGGGTGCCGAAAGAGTCTGAGAATCCCATTCCGATCATGACAGCTCCCCAAGCTACCACGATGAAGGAGAGGAATACGCGAGGACCAAGATATCGCACGATGACAGTCGCAGGAGGCTGGAAAACGATGTAGGTGGTGAAAAAGACCAGTGTGACGACCGAGTACTTTGAGACGGTTCCCATGAGAGTATTCAGCTTCAACTCAACATTCATGCTGTAAAAAAAATTAGTAAAGGCCCTGTCCCAGCACATGGCTTTACACACCCAGCAATTGAAGCGGCCGATAAATTCGTTCTGTCCATGAGCGAGATACAGTATAATACGCCAACCGTCACCACGAGACGCCGGTCGATGCGATGGATGATCTTTCGCTGCTCGGCTGGGCTGAATTCGCACTCATAATCGCCTTCGCTGGATCCATCGCGAATGTCCTCCTTCAGGCTGGCAGGCCTCTTCTCGACATCATGGGTGGCCATATTGGTGGATCGTTCTTGTCAGCAAACTCTGGAGTACAAGAACCAAGAGGTGAGGACCTCGATAAGAACGCCGCACGATGCACACGTTATATGTCCAGCTTCCCTGTCAAAGCCCGCCATTACACATTGCCAAGCGCTGCAGGCTTCCCCAGCTCTTGAACATTGGGAAAATACCGAGGCACGGTCACATTGTCGAATGGGGCCCTTCAATGTCTACCCTACCAAGACCTCAACATGGGACGAGATTTGACGGATGGCCACCAGAAACAGGAAGGCAGGCGAAAAGCTGGGGACGGGGCTTGGCGGGCGTGGAGTCCCCGCATTAGGGGAAACGCCTCTTCAGCCGGCCCCACTCAGCAGCCAATTGGGAGTTGCACGAGGCCGCAAGCTCTTTCTTTGCACGCTTCAACCGGCGCTTGTCAACCGTCGTCACGGCCGCTGTAACGTGGTGGAGGCCTGACAAGAACTGAGAAGAATATGACCTCTAAATTTCGTTGTTCCTCATCACAGCAGCGTCGTGCGGCTTACTCGTGGTCATGATCTGATGTTGAAGCCCACGTGCGGGGTAGACGGCATCCCTTGTAACAACGCTCCACAGCGTGCCATCTAGACTGTCCAGACTTGGGTATACCTCCGCTGTATCGCAGCGTATACACCATCGTCAGTTCATGCATCAATCATTATTGGTGAAGGGCTCGAGCCGCATACATCCGAAAGATGCGTGCCACAAACGCCATCTGCCGCGTCCACCGTCTCGATGAATGGGGAGACGCTGCTTGGCGGATGGCACGCCGAGACACGCGAATCGTGTCTCTAATCCTCCTCTGAAGTCACCATGCACGACCCGAGCCTGGTGAACTACTGAACGATAGCTTCGATTCCTAGGGCTTATTCGCTTGTGAGCTACCGTGGGGGGCGACTTCAAATTCGGCGACTCTCACGGCATTCTTCCAAGCACTGTCGTTATGCAACACGTACCATGCGCAGGCTACAGCGTAAAGATCATGAAGCGATCTTGCTCACGCGCGAGCTTTGGCGAACCTGTGGCTTGGATTTGTCCCGTCTCGTCAAACGCACACGCTTCAACCAAGTCTACGCTACTGCACTCGTGAAAGCAACCTTGGATAGCCGGGCGCTTCAGAGGCCAACACTATGATCATTCCATTATTTGGCGTCCTCGCCAAACTCGTGCAATGTTATTAGAAGCGGTGTGGCAGCCGCCTTGATCGAAGGCGTCAATCAGACGACCATCTTGCCATCCAATGGCCATACTATCCGTGAACATGGATTTCCTTTCGCAAGGGAAGCGCAGTTCGCTGCTGGCTACGCTCGCTAATTTACAAGATATACTGTGTAGCACAGCGAGCCAAATTTGACTCTCACCAACCGCTTACATCTCACTAGATCACCAAAATCTGTATCTACGTTGTGCCCAATACGCTGGGTATGTTGATCTCCCTCTTCGTGTCCCGGTCCTTGGGGCCCAGATCAGGAACCGCATGTGGCTTCCAGATCGTTGCGAATTCACCAATCATGTTCACAACTCTCAAACAGTGGCCGAGGCACTCGAGGTACTTCCTACTGCGACAACACACCACCGTTTGAGATCTATCGTTGCCTTCTGCCGCAGATACTGCAAGCATGCTATCTCGCCAATCATGTGCCATTGTTTGACCGAGGTATCTTCCAGTGCAGCACATATATGCGGCCGACGCGTCCGTGTACTCCTGTCAGGCAAGCACTTTCCAATATCCAACACCAAGACGTGGCTGCGATGATTCATATCGCCCATTCGCGGCATCTAATGATTGTACATATACATCCAATGGCGACGTTGAAGTCGGAGTAGGTTCCGAGGCATCACTAGGTAACCGTCCCGCAACCGGGCATCTGGAGGTTGGTGGCTTGCGTCTTGAACACCACGCGCACGCCACACCGCGCAAGGGAGAGAGTCTAGGTATATGCTTATTCGAACATCTCATTTCGGACGTGATTGTAGGACTGCTATCTTATTGCAACAGTCCTGTACTCCCTGAGGTACATCTGGCCGCCTCAGTACGACTACGGTAATGGCGATTTACAGCCTGCCTCGGTTCACCAGGGCGAACGGGTAAATGCAGATGACAAGTCACAGCAGCAAAGGTTACCACCCTGATGAACGATCTCAATGGTTGATGGGAATTGCGATCTTCCATTTTTGTTACACTTCTCCTACAAAGCGATGCAAACGACGCAAGGGAGTAGCCGCATGTATCTTTTACAGACAACCCTTTGCTGAACTCTCTTTGAGTCTATCCAAGCAGCTGTTTCGAGGTCGTTGTGCCTTGACCAACATGTCCGTCCTTTCTCTAGCTCTTTACTTCTCTGCTACAATCATTCGCGCTTAGGGTCTAACTTCCCATCCGGACCAACGAAGCTGAACTTTGGCGCCCACTTCTGGCCGACCTTCGTCTTTCCCCTGTACTTCTCAGAGTTACCCAAATCCTGCGTGATGATAGAGTCCTCTTCCGAAACGTCAAGAAGCATGTACAAGAGCGCAATCTTTGCCGGCGTGTTGCCGTTATCGTCGTCGAGAACATCCGCCAGCTTGCTGGGCGCGGAGTAATGGAGCCACGGCTCGGAATAGAGATCGTCAGGGTGCTCGTCTGGATTATCTGGGTAGTGAACTTTCTCGATGATCTCAAAGCGAAGAAACATGATCTCATCGGCCGAGACCAGAAAGCCGTAGCGCGTGACGGACATGCTGCGAGAGGTGTAGGTACGAAGTTAGCGTTTATCTCGCACGCACTTTGTACATACTTACAGCATGTATTGTGCAATGTCGCCTGTCACTCTTTGTCAGTACACTGCCACGTTTCAATCTTTCGTAGAAGACTGACCGAGCACACATCTGAGGCTGCCCCAAGTATTGGTTGCACGCGTCTTGACCGCACGCGATAACGCGCCCTTCTGCCCGTCAAGATACTCGACGTGGCCCAACATCCTCTCCAGCCGGTCGCCGCTGCGCAAATTTGCACCCACTACGAAGCTTGGCTTGAAGCTGTATTCATCGTAATCGGTGTCTTCATCCTGGGCATCGAGAAGCGAAAATCTGACTGGCCTGCCGATTCCTCTCCAGGCACGGGTCAGCAGGATTTGGTTGGCAACTCTTAGTACGACATCCAGCAAATCGGACTGCACTTGAGACGTGAGATCCTCCTGGTCGTTGGTCCTATCTAGATTGTTCGTGCGAGGCACGCGTATTTGCTGCGAGTCGATTTCGCCCAAGGCGCTAATCAACGTCCGATCGCCCCAAAAGCTTAGGGCATTGGGGTGGAAGGTTTCCCAAGTCTTGACAAAACCTAGATACCACACGCGATCTCTCGGAAGAAGCACTTTCCCTTCAGCTGTTTTGATGTGTGTCGGGCAAAGCATAGCTTCGCGTGCGCTCAACGGTCGAGAGGCAGAGCTTGGGCTGGTGCTCTTTTCCACACCCGTCATATCGGTTTCGGTAGGCCCTGGAGCACTACGCAACGCTTGGCTCGACGAAGAGGGTGAAGAGGGCGAAGAGAGGTTTGCTAGTGCGTTTTTCGTAGTCACTTGCGCTGGGCTGGTGACAATCGGCGACAGTGTCAACGGCGGTTTGCTGCCGGCGGCAAGCAGCTTGGGCGGTGCGATAGCACTGTCACTTCTCGGGTTGTATCCTTTCCCGTTCGGAGAGGTGGATGTGTCAGGCGTCGGAGTTACTGAACGATGATCGATAATGCGTGGTGGTAACCTGTAGTCTTCGCCTCCCTTGTGACTGTGGCTAGTGAATACTAGTAGCGGCGTTCGTAACGAGTCAACATCAGGCTGAGGATAGCCAGGCATGGGTGGAAGGTGTGATAGACGAATGCCAGAGGTTCCGAGTATGGTTGCAAGATCTGCCTGCGTGCGCGACGGCCCAGATTTCTTTACAATGTGATGTAGTCCAGACGACGTACCAGGGGCAGGAGGGGACCTTTTCTCAGGCTCAGGATCTTCGCTTCGAGCCGATGGCAGGACAAGAAATGCAGTACCCGTGGTCGGCCTGGTCATCGTCATCAAATTAGCTGCGTCGGCAACAGCAAACCCGGGATGATTTCGGCCTCTAGCGGCAGAGGGCGGCGACAGTTCTAGAGTACACTTTTGGGGTGAACGTAGACATCGTTCGTTTAGTATGGCGGCTTGCCTCGGGTGAGGCAATGAGGGAAATGTGTCCCCAGCGAATGATTCTGCTGGGGTTATGCCTCCCAAAAGTAGAAGACGCTTCCCTTGCACCGTTGAGGCATCGCTCGTACGTCCAGCGATGAAAGAGTCACCGGGGAGCATATCAGATGCGATCTGAAGGCCCCTCCTAGAAGTATGGGTGTCTGTCGCATCTTCGAGCAGTGTTTCGCAGCAGTATTGTCCGTTCGCATTGGCCCATGCCATGGCCATGTCCAAGTCCTAGTTGTGCATCTCCAGAGTGGTGAAGGCCCCAAATACACTGATATCGATACTGCTTCGAA
>Ga0265798_10002481_pt1 | contig 27255 bp, 25 predicted proteins | sample P3T30metagenome_FD_192430 | JGI IMG/M metagenome (GOLD analysis project Ga0265798, IMG submission 192430) | Plant litter microbial communities from East Loma Ridge, Irvine, California - P3 T30 | ecosystem: Environmental > Terrestrial > Plant litter > Unclassified | place: USA: California...
AGTTTTGATTCCAGCACCATAGACGTACCTGTACGTACAACATAATGACCATCTGCAATGAGTATGTTTTTCATAGTATTTAGTTTACATAAAATCTTTCAAATAAATTAAGAACGGTCTTTTCTCATTTTATTTACACCTTCAATACAACTTACAGACCAAATTATCAGCCGCCATAACATAATTCCCTTTATTGAAGGGAAGTTCCGGGATTATATGATACAACATTGTGGCTGTGGATATCCAGAATAAATGATTTCTGTTACTGCCCGGAATATAATTTATATGACAGCCTTACATGGCTTTATAAATAATCACACAAAAATAATACATATAACAATTACCGGCGTGTAGAATTATAACTATAAAAAAATCATAAATCCCTGAAATTCAATTCAAATTAAATTACCGACAATTTCTTAAATATATTGATTGCGTGATCCTTGCCTTATTAAGCAATCCTAATCCGGCAAACAGGGCATCAATATCATCAATTTCCATGAAGAAACCTAATATAATGAATCATTTTAATTTAATTTTAATTTGATGATCCGGCAGGGATCATTTAATGGTGGAATATACCTGATTTATTTCAAAAAAAATTCTTGCAGTTCGCGATGATCACGCAGATTTTCCTATAAATTTGAATTGGCTGAATATAAAAATCATCGAGAATTACTGCTGAAATTAAGCTTTAGAAGTTTAACAAAGTTTTAGAATCAAGATTTAAACAGGTTCTAATAAAAAAAAGACAGGCCCTTACAGACCTGTCTCAAAAAATATATTTTTTAATCTTATTATTCTACGCTTATAACTTTTTCAATTTCCGGCGCATGCTGTTTGATCGTATTCTCGACTCCTAATTTTAAAGTGGAGAAATTCAGTGAGCATCCGGAACAGTTCCCCAAAAGCTTTACATAGACCAGGTTGTCCTTTACATCGATCAATTCAATATCACCCCCGTCCTTATTTAAAAACGGTCGGATGCTTTCCAGGGCCTCCATTACTCTTGTTACGGTATCTTCGTGCGTTATATTTGTTTCCATATTGTTCTGTTCGATTCGGTTTCTTCAAATGTTGAAAATAATTATTTTGCCTTCGGCGAGCATCCTGCCATAGTGGTAATTTTTACCGCTTCGGTAGGAGGAAGGTTTTTATTTCGCTCTACCAGGCTTTCTACCATTCTGCGTGCAGTTTCCGTATAGATACCCGCAATCTCAGATCCTTCCTGCAAAGCAGCCGGCCTTCCGACATCACCTGCTTCCCTGATGCTCTGAATTAAAGGAATTTCTCCCAATACCGGAATCCCTAAGTCTTCCGCCAGGTACTGCGCTCCCTGCTTTCCAAAGATATAATATTTATTGCCGGGCAGTTCTTCCGGGGTAAAATAGGCCATATTCTCAATAAGCCCAAGAACCGGAATGCTGATGCTTTCCATCTGGAACATCGCAATACCTTTTCGCACGTCTGCCAATGCCACATGCTGAGGCGTACTGACAATCACGGCACCCGTTACCGGAACTTCCTGAATAATGGAAAGATGGATATCTCCTGTTCCCGGCGGCAGATCTATCAATAAAAAGTCCAGTTCTCCCCAGGCTGCATCCCTGATCATCTGGTTTAATGCTTTGGATGCCATCGGGCCTCTCCAGACTACCGCCTGGTTGGCTCCTGAAAAATATCCTATAGACAGCATTTTTACTCCGTAATTTTCAACAGGCTTCATCAGGCTTTTGCCGTTCACTTCTACAGAAATCGGCTTTTCACCTTCCGTATCAAACATGGTAGGCACCGAAGGCCCGTAAATATCGGCATCCAGCAAACCTACTTTAAAACCCATTTTTGCTAATGTTACTGCTAAATTAGCCGCAACCGTAGACTTACCGACACCTCCTTTCCCGGAAGCAACGGCAATAATATTCTGAATCCCTGCAATCTGTTTTCCTTTGATCTGGCTCTGCTGGATTTCAGCAGGCTCAGGAGAAACTATTTTTAATTTTAAATGAACCTCTTCCCCGAACTCACTGGCAAAAGCCTGTTTCATGGCAGCTTCCAGCTTCTTCTTCTCGTGCATGGCCGGTGAATGGGCCGTCATATCAATATACACATCATTGCCCATGATCTGAAGGTTGTTCACCAAATCATCAACTTCTATTTCTTTAAGGAAACTATGAACCTTTTCTTTCGTCAACATAAACTAAATAAATTGTTTACAAATTTACGAAAAATTAAGCTATTTAGAATAAGTAAAAGCACTGATAGATACTTTCTTTTACATAGAAATATTCTGAGGTAAAAAAGGAAATTATTATAGTAATGACTAATGGTTGTAACAAAAATGAATTTACTCAGTACTTTTAAAAATACATACAGGATATTTTAGGGATGCCTTAAACCAGCACATTTTCATATTGATCTTCATTACACTTTCGGGTACTTTTACCGTTTTAATCAGTGAAAATGATTTATCGCTGTAATTAATGGAATTTTGTTAGATTTGTCAGCATCTATATCAAGTAAAAATCACATTAAATAAATTCATGAGTGCTAAAAAATTCATCCTGCTTTTCTTTTTAACTTCCTTTTGTTTACAGGCCCAGAATTACTCGCAATACGTTAATCCTTTCATCGGGACAGGCGGCCACGGCCATACATTTCCGGGAGCCATTGTTCCGTTCGGGATGGTACAGCTTTCCCCGGATACCAGAATTGACGGAAGCTGGGACGGATGCAGCGGATATCACTATTCAGATTCCGTAATCTACGGTTTTTCACATACTCACCTCAACGGAACGGGGGTTTCCGATTACGGCGATATTATGCTGATGCCCACCATGGGAAACCCAAGCCTGGATAACAAGGAATATTCTTCAAAATTTTCCCATAAAAATGAAAAAGCAGCGGCAGGATTCTATGCAGTGAAATTGGATAAAAACAATATTGATGTCCGGCTGACCACCACCAAAAGAGTCGGTTATCATGAATATACATTTAATAATGCCGGAAATGCCAACATTATTTTAGACCTCAACCACCGGGATAAACTTCTGGAAGGCGAAGTAAGAATCATTGATGACAAAACCATTGAAGTTTTCAGGAGAAGCGAAGCCTGGGCAACCAATCAGTATATCTACGCCAGGATTGAGTTTTCAAAACCGATGAAAATATCCAGGAATGCAGCAAATGGAAAACAGGAAAACAACCTTTTCACAGGTACAAAATTAGCACTGGCCTTTTCTGCCAAGGTAAAAAAGGGTGAAAAAATCAGTGTAAAAGTAGCCATTTCCCCAACCGGTTACGAAGGAGCAGGGAAAAATATGCTTGCAGAAGGTAAATCCAATGATTTTGAGTCAATCCGGAAGCAGGCGGCTGCAGACTGGGACAGAGAACTGTCTAAAATTGAAGTTAAATCTTCTGATAAAAATAAACTGACCGTTTTCTATACCGCGATGTACCATGTGTTTACACAGCCGAACATCAACATGGATGCTGACGGGAAATACAGGGGCCGTGACAATAAATTTTACATGGCCAAAGATTTTGATTACTATTCGGTTTTTTCACTTTGGGATACCTTCCGCGGAGCACACCCTCTGATGACACTGATTGACAGGAAAAGAACGACCGGTTTCATCAATACCTTTATTAAACAATATGAACAGGGCGGGAAACTCCCGGTTTGGGAACTGGCTTCCAATGAAACGGAATGTATGATCGGCTATCATTCGGTATCTGTTATTGCGGATGCCATGGCAAAAGGAATTACAGGATTTGATTACGAAAAAGCATTTGAAGCTTCAAAAAATTCGGCAATGCAGGATATTTTCGGGTTGAATGCGTACAAACAGAACAACTTCATCAGTATCGACGATGAGCACGAAAGTGTTTCTAAAACAGTGGAATATGCATATGATGACTGGTGTATTGCCCAGATGGCAAAAATTTTAGGCAAGAAGGAAGATTACCGGTACTTCATGAAACGTTCCCAGAACTGGAAAAACCTCTACAATCCGAAGAACGGATTCATGCAGCCGAGGAAAAACGGAAACTGGTACGAGCCTTTTGAGCCGAGAGAGGTAAACAATAATTATACGGAAGGAAATTCCTGGCATTACTCGTATTCTGTACAGCAGGATATCCCGGGGCTGATTGCTGCCCATGGCGGAAAAGAAAAATTTGAACAGTTTATCGATGCTATTTTCTCTGCTCCCGACACTACCACAGGAAGAGAACAGGTAGACATCACCGGGCTTATCGGGCAGTATGCCCAGGGAAATGAACCGAGCCACCACATTGCTTATCTGTACAACTATGTAGGCAAACCGGAAAAAACAGATGCAAAAATCAAGTACATCCTTGATAATTACTATAAAAATGCACCGGACGGGCTGATTGGAAATGAAGACTGCGGGCAGATGAGCGCCTGGTATATTTTAAGCACGCTGGGCATTTATTCCGTAACGCCGGGATTACCGGAATGGCAGACCACAACGCCTTATTTCGATGAGGTAAAGTTTCATCTGGAAGACGGGAGCACAAGAACCATCACAAAAAATACCGGTCGTGAAGAACTTAAAAAGCTTGGATTTGAAAATGTAAAAACGTTCAGAGATTTTAAATATGATGAACTGACAGCCTCTCCTGTTATTGCCGCCGCACGGATTTTCGACCTGAATACACAGGTTGAGATCACAGCCCTGAATCCTGATGACAAAATCTATTACATGACCCTGGATGAAGGTGATGCCAATGTGAGAAAAATGTTCATGCCTTACAAAGGTCCGTTCATCATCACAAAAACAACACAGGTTTCTGCCTATGCAGAGAGAAAAGGGGAAAAAAGCTCAGTGGTAACAGCAAATTTCAACAGGAGGCCGAACAATTGGGATATTACGGTCAATTCAACGCCTACTCCACAATATACGGCAAGCGGCAAACTGTCACTGATTGACGGGATCAACGGTGATGCCAACTGGAGAAAAGGGGAATGGCTGGGCTATCAGGGGCAGACCTTTGAGGCGGTTATCGATATGAAATCGCCGCAGGACATCACCCGTATTTCATCAACCTATCTCCAGGACAGCAGGGCATGGATCCTGATGCCGAGGAAAGTGGAATATTATGCTTCCAATAACGGAAAAGACTTCATCCTGCTGAAAACCATCGACAATATGCTTGACCCTAAAAATGAAACTGTTCAGGTAAAGGAGTTCCCGGCAGAAGTATTGCCTACCCAGGCCCGTTACATCAAAGTAAAAGCCTATCATTTCGGGAAACTTCCGGAATGGCACCAGGGAGCAGGTGGAGATGCTTATATTTTTGTGGATGAGATTTCTGTGAAATAAACCACGAGTTTTTTCTTTAATAGAAATTTTCAGATTCAAAAAACAACAAAAAATAGACTGTCATTTTGGACAGTCTATTTTTTTACATATTTGTTAGAAATGAATTATCACCGTTTATGAAATTTCTCCAAAGCTTCACAATTTCCTTAAAATCTGCTGTAGGTAAAGTATAGTCAGCTACAAAATTTGAATTTATATTTAAATCGAATGCAGCAGGATCACGATATATTTTAGTTGTAGTAAATGAAATTCTTATAACTTGTAAACTTAAAGTAGGGTAAATAACTCCCCCTTGCTGACCTGTCTCTAATACACTATCAATTGCACCTAATAAGTTATCACAATTGCCAATACCCCTAAAATCAGAAATAATTGAATCTAAAATAGGATTTATAGAGCGCATGAACTTTACATTAGAATTATTAATTTTTTTAATTCCAAAAACTACTTTATACTCTGTTATAATATTCATTTTTTTCATTTAAAGTTGCACCTAATTAATTGTAAGTCATTATGATCTTTTAATGCAATTAAATAGTCTTTCTTAGAAAGCAAGCAGCAGGAATCTAATTTAACAATATTTTCTCCGACCACTGCACTTCTTCTGGAAGTTCTTTATCAGAAAACTCAATGTGAATCACCCTTCTTCTCTTTCTGTTGGTCGTGCGGTTTGAACCGTGAAGAAGCAATGGTTTCATAATCATAACTCCGCCTTTTTCCACGTTGCAGATATTTTCTGTTTCGACATCCCAATTGATGGTTTCGGGTCTGTAAATTCCTTTCATATGAGATTTTGGAATTACTTTCAGAGCTCCATTATTTTCATCGGTATCGTCTAAATGAATTCTTATCGTAAAAATATTTTCGAGAATATCTAAAGGTGGCTGTACAGCAAACTGGTTCTGCTTGGTAGTCCAGGGACCGAAACCCGGCAGTTCAAGCTTCTTATCGACAGAAATGGTCAGGTCCTGATGATAGGCAACATACCAGTTGGAGGTTTCAGGCTTGTCAAAATAAATACTTTTTACGGCAACATAGTTTTCGCCGAAAATTCCCTTACAGATTTCTTTGATTTTATCATTGAAAACCAGATCCCTGACTTCCGGGATTTCTTTTAAAAACTGCCGTATGGCAAACAGATCTTCAGACTTCCTGAACGTATCTTTTGACGGATCCGTATTCCGGATCACCGCACTTATCTTTTCAATTTCTTCCTCTGAAAAAACATTGCTGATAACGGAATATCCTTTATCAGCAATTATTTCTTTATGTTGTTCTAAGTTCATTTTTCCGCAGTCATTAATTACTATGGCAGTTGTAATATGATATTCCGGATTACAGATTTCCGCCATGGTTATCCAGCTGGCCTTCCCATTTGGAAACGGCAGACGTGGCGAGTGCATTCCCAAGTACATTGGTCATGCTTCTTCCCATATCACAGAAATGGTCAATCGGTAAAATTAAGGCAATCCCTTCCGGCGGAATCCCGAACATGGAGCAGGTAGCCACAATAATCACCAAAGAGGCTCTCGGCACTCCGGCAATCCCTTTTGAGGTAAGCATCAACACCAGAAGCATGGTAATCTGCTGCCCGATGGTCATTTCAATCCCGTAAATCTGGGCAATGAATATAGAGGCAAACGTCATATACATCATACTTCCGTCCAGATTAAAAGAATATCCTAAAGGCAGAATAAAAGACACCACTCTGTTATTACACCCGAATCTTTCCAGCTCTTCAACAAGTTTCGGGAATACAGCTTCGGAACTGGTGGTAGAAAATGCGATCAGTAAAGGTTCTTTAATCCTTCTTAATAATTCAAAAAGACGGTTTCCGAGAATAAGATATCCTACCAGTAAAAGCACCAGCCAAAGGATCCCCAATGCGAAGAAAAAATCCCTGAGATAAATGGCATAGACTTTAAAGATCTCAAAACCGTTGGTTGCAACGACTGCAGCAATGGCTCCCAAAACACCCAGCGGTGCAAACCACATGATGTAGCCTACCATTTTCAGGATTCCATGTGCGATAATCTCGAACAGCTTAACCACAGGCTGCGCATATTCTTCACCCAGATTGGCCAGGGCAATCCCGAACATAATGGAAAATACCACAATCTGAAGCACTTCATTGGTAGCAAACGCTTCAAAAACACTCTTAGGAATGATGTGTTTTACAAAATCTTCCATGGAAAACCCTTTGCTGCTTTTCAGCAGTTCTTCCGCAGTAGCCGCATCCTGAATCGGAAGCTTGGTTACATGTCCCGGTTCAAGCCAGTTCACCAGGATCAGACCGATAAAAAGAGAGATGAGGGAAGCCGAAATAAACCACAGCATGGCTTTCGTCCCTACCCTTCCGATCATCTTGATATCGCTCATTTTGGCAATCCCCACAACTAAAGTGGTAAAGACAAGCGGAGCAATGATCATCTGCACCAGGCGGATGAAAACCGTCCCTAAAAGTTTTATATTGCTGGAAAAGGGCGCTGCACTTTCCGGATACTTCACATGTACAAGTCCGCCGATCCCTACTCCCAGGATCAATGCGATGATAATGGCTATAAATAGTTTATTCTGTCCTTTCATATCGTTAATTCAAGTTTCGCAAATATAATATTTTTACAATTGGCGCAGGGTTTAGTTTAAAGCTGATGAATCACATTTTCATCAAAAAGCTAATTTAAAATTAAAGAACTGATTTTTATACTCTTATAATCAATTTTGTAAAGATAAATTTTGTTTTTATTTATTTGGTACGTATTTTATTATTACATTTACCTGTATTAACAACATTTACAAAATATACAATTATGAAAAAAACGATCGCAATGGCTGCACTTGCTGTAGCCGTATCCTTCGGTTCTGTTTCTTGTAAAAAGAAAGTTTCAGATTCTGATCTTCAGACCCAGGCTACTACGGTAGTTACTTCCAATCCGGGTGCTTCCGTAGAAGTGAAAGAAGGGGTAGCCCACCTGAGCGGAACCTTTGAAACCCAAGAGGCAAAAGATGCTATGATCAAACAGCTGAAAGCCATCAATGGGATTAAAGACGTTCATGATATGGCTACTGTTGCTCCAGCAGCTGCTGCCATGCCTGCACCGGTTGAAACACAGTCTGCAGTAGATCCTGCCGTACAGCAAAAAGTGAAGGACGCGGTAAAAGATATCCCGGGAGTAAAAGTGGAAACGGTAAACGGTGAGCTTACGCTTACAGGAAACGTATCTTCTGCTGATGCAAGAAAAGTAAAAGAATCGGTAGATGCTTTAAAAGTGGGAAAAGTAAATTATAACTACACCGTAAAATAATCAGACATGAGCACATTACAGGATAAATATTCAAGCGTGGTTTCTGCTGCACAGTCTGCAGGAATCTCTGACCTTCAGGTTCAGGAACAGGACGGGATTCTTTATGTTTCAGGGAGTGCTTCCAATACGGCTGCCAAAGATGCAGTCTGGAATGCCTTAGGAGCCATTGATTCTTCATATTCTGCTTCCGATATCAATATTGACGTACAGGTTTCAGGCCTTGCCGCAGGTGCAGCCCTTACCGTGGCTACCGATGAATCCAATCTGAACATCAGACAGGAGCCTTCTACAGATGCCGCTGTTGTGGGTAAAGTTGAAAAAGGGTCTTCCGTAACGCTGGTAGAACAGACTTCAGACGACTGGTGGAAAGTAAAAACCGATAAAGGCCAGGAAGGATATGCCTATTCAAGGTATCTGAGGGCTTAATCAGATCAAATATTACATTATTTATATACAGCATCCTTTTGGGGATGCTTTTTTTTGTATTCAGGAATATATTTAACAGACTATTTAAAATTAAATGCCAAACATTAACGCTATTTAACGGTCCGCAACTCTTTTGCAGGGATATTTTTTTTATAATTTTGCGGCTCTAATAACCTAAATGTAATGAGAAAACTATTATTGCTGCTATTCGCGTTCAATTTCATACTTCTGAATGCTCAAAAATTAAATATTGAAGGCCAAGTTTTCAGCTTTGAAAAAAAGCCACTTGAAAATGCAACGGTTTATCTCCTCAAACAAAAAGATTCATCCATCGTCAATTACACTGCTACAAACAGAGATGGTAAATTTTCTTTAAAGACAGATGAATTAAATGAGCCTACTATTCTGAAAGTAGATGCTGACAAATTAATTTCCTATTCTAAAAATTTTGAAAAAATTGATAAATCATTTTCATTGGGAACAATTGAGCTTGAAAAAAATTCCATTACCGATATTGAAGAAGTAAAAATTACGGCTTCACCCGTGAAAATAAAAAAAGATACCATTGAATTCAATGCTTCATCTATAAAAGTTCGTCCTGACAGTAAAATTGAAGAGTTGTTAAAGCAGATTCCGGGAGTTGAGATCAGCAATGAAGGAAAAATTACGGTCAATGGAAAAGAAGTTGACCAGATCATGATCAACGGAAAACCGTTCTTCGACAAAGACGGCAAAATTGCATTGCAAAATCTTCCGGCTGACATTATAAAAAACATCCAGTTTACAACCACAAAAACCAAAGAGGAAGAATTGACGGGAAAAACTTCAAAATCAAACAATGCCACAATTAATTTTAATATTGACGAAAAGAAAAACAAAGGTCTTATTTCAAGGCTTACCTTAGGCTACGGATCGGATAAGCGATATGAAGGGAGCGGGCTGTTTAGCTACTTTAAGAATGACACCAAAATCAGCATACTGGCATCATCAAACAATATCAATTCGCAGGGATTTTCAAATGACGAAATTTTTGACAGCATGGGACGGGGAAGAAACTCATGGCTGATGCAGGGGTCTTCTGTCGTAAAAAATGGAAATTCAACGTATTATGTACAGGGAGGTAACAACAAAGGAATTCAGCGGTCTACTACTATCGGCTTAAATTACAGTGATAAATTCGGGAAAGATGCAGATCTGGAAAATATAAGCTTAATCCATATCGACAATAATCTTGAAACAAAATCCAAAGTATCCCGTACAACTCTTCTGCCTGATTATACGTTGAAAACTGATTCTGAGAATAATGGAGAAAATGAGTCTAAACAGTATAATTTTGATATGGCCGCAAGGATCAGATTGGATTCTCTCACGAGTATTTATTTTTCACCGTCATTTTCCAGATCAGAAGGATTTAATTATAACAACCTGAAATCATCTACTTTAAGGGATAATATACTTCTTAATGAAAGTAATTCCTATACAAGCTCCGATTCTGAAAATAATGCTTTTACCCCCAATATTTATTTATCTAAAAAATTCAGAAAAAAAGGAAGAGTCGCCTATGCCAATATGAACGGAACTATTTCTGAATCTAAAAATAATAATCTGAACAGATCACAAACAACATTCTATCAGAATATTGGCTTAAATGACAACAGGAATCAGCTGTTGAAGAAAAAAGAGCAGAATTCCAATTACCGTTTCCGCGTAGGCTATACCGAACCTATTTCGGATTCTATAAATATAAGCCTGGAACTGGAATATAATTCACAGTTATTCAACAACCTGAGAGATGTGAATGATTTTAATGAAAGTTCAGGGGATTATTCGGATTACAATACACTTTTATCCAACGGAATGAACCAGAAAATCAATCAGTTTGCTCCGGAATTATCTTTTGAAATCAATAAAAAGAAAATCAATGCCTGGGGATCGGTAGGTGCAGAATTTTCTGATATGAATGTAAATTCTGTTTACAATGCTCAGAATTATAATCTTCAGAAGAACTTTGTGCTCCCCAAATATAACCTGGGAGCCCAGTACCATTTTTCGCAAAACATGAGCCTGAATTTGTATAACTTTTCCAATTACACAATTCCTACAGCGGAACAGCTTACACCTTACGTGGATTTCTCCAATCCTTTAATTACTTTCCAGGGAAATCCGGATCTTAAAAATGCCTGGAGCAATATGACGTACCTTTATTTTAATAACTTTAATATCGTAAAAAACATTAATTATTATGTAAACATCGGGTTTACCTATCACAATAATGACATTACCAATTATTCATTTTATGATGAAGATGGAAAACAGCATGTAACCTACGCGAATATCAGCGGAAATAAGAATTTCAATTTCGGGGGAAGTTTCAGCAAAACTTTTAAATGGAAAGAAAATAAATTTACCATCAGTCCCAGATTTAATATGACTTATGCATTAAACAAAGGATTTATCAACGGCCAGGAATATACAAGTAATTATTTCACTTTAAACCCGGGATTGAATTTCACCTATGAAATAAAAGATAAGTTCACCATAAAACCCTCTTATTCATTAGGATATAATTTATCAAAATATAAGAATTACAGCATTGATGAGGTCAACACGAGCTACCAGACTTTAAAAATGGAGCTTACTAATTATGTTCTGCAGAGCAGATTAGTAATAGGAAATGATTTTGAATATAATACCAATTCCAATATTGCTCCCGGCTTTAAAAGAGATTTTTATTTCTGGAATACAAGTGTCGGATATTCATTTTTTAATAAGCAACTGACGGCAAAGGTGAAAGTGTATGATGTTTTAAATCAAAATCAAAGTGTAAGAAGAACAATTTCAAATGCTTATTTCGAAGATCGCGATGATCTTATCCTGAAACGTTATGTAATGTTTTCTCTGACAATGAAACTGAATAAATTTGCAGGGAAGAAAATGAAATAAAATAAATAATGCAAATAAACGAGATATGTTATCTCAGATTTACGGATTGTAAATCTATATCATAAAATGGCCGGAAGAAAGTTCCGGTCTTTTTTGTTTTTGGATGATGAAAAAGTAATTGATTTGATTTTGATGCTTTAACCATTCCTTTTAACAATTCCACTTCGTAAAAAGAAACCAGATCATCCTGAATATCTAAATTCATACTGAATTTCTTTTCAGTTTTGTCGGGATATGAAATTTGCAAAATATAATTGACCCGGGTCTGAGCATTGGTAATCACTGATAAAAATATGATAAAGAATGTTACAATTTTTCTCATAAAAATTTAAAATAATACGCCAAAATAGTGTTTTTTTATTTCAATCATCAAATTCCCATTACATCATCCTGAATTGTGTATTTATTAGTAAAATATAACAACATTTTTTTATCTAAATTAGCATCAAATTTTACCTGATGAAGATTCATTTTTCAATTTTATTTATTTTCCTTTTTGTTTTTGGAAATTCACAGAGCAAACAGCCTCAGCCCGACACCTTCGTAAAAGATAATTTCTTCAAGAAGGAATTTTATATCCCGATGCGCGACGGTGTAAAACTGTTTACTTCCGTTTATATTCCGAAAGATATTTCGAAAAAGCAGAAATATCCGTTCCTGATGCAGCGTACATGTTACAGCATTGCTCCGTACGGCGAGAATGAGTACAGAACAAAGCTGGGCCCTAATCCGTACCTGATGCAGGATAAATATATTTTCGTATTCCAGGATGTCCGCGGAAGATACATGAGCGAAGGCACTTTTACCAATATGACCCCGCAGGTTGACCACAAGACCAAAAAAGATGTTGATGAAAGTACAGATACGTATGACACCATTGAATATCTTCTTAAAAACATCAAAGACAACAACGGAAAAGTCGGGCAATACGGAACTTCTTATCCCGGATTTTATACAGCTGTCGGCGTTCTGTCACAGCATCCCGCTTTGGTAGCCTCTTCCCCGCAGGCCCCGATCTCGGATTTCTGGAATGACGACTTCCTTCATAACGGACGGTTTATGTTAGGTTATTTCAGGACGTTCCCGGTGTTCGGAGTTCAGAAGACAAAGCCGGAAAATAAGGCGTGGTATACAGATTCCATGATCAAGCCGACTTCTGAAGACGGACTGAAATTTTACAGAGATATGGGAACTTTGAAAGACGGCTATGAAAAATATTACAGGGATAATTTTTTCATGACCGAGATTATGAACCATACCAACTATGATGAATTCTGGCAGCAGAGAAGCCTTCTGCCCCACCTGAAGAACGTAAACCACGCAGTGATGACAGTCGGAGGATGGTTTGATGCTGAAGATTTATCCGGACCGTTAAATATTTATAAAACGATTGAAAAAACAAGCCCGAAAGCAAAGAATACCATTGTGATGGGACCTTTCTCACACGGAGCCTGGGCGTATGAGCAGGGAAAACATTTCCACAACCAGATTTATTTCGGAGACAGCATTGCAACCTATTACCAGAAAAATATTGAGACGAAATTCTTTAATCATTATCTGAAAGGAAACGCTAAGCAGGATGCAGGTTTACCGGAAGCTTTGATGTATGATACCGGCGCAAAACAATGGCGTGAATTTGCCACCTACCCTCCGAAAGAAGCTAAAAAGATGAACTTTTATTTAGCTGGCAGAACATTGAAAAGTTCTTCCGGGCAGGGCTTTTCTGAATATTACAGCGACCCCAACAATCCCGTGTTGAGTTCTGATAACCTGAAAGATTTCAACGGATTCACACCCCGGAATTATATGTCTGAAGACCAAAGGTTTGCGGAAGGCAGGCCAGACGTTTTAACGTTTACCACCGATATCCTGACAGAAGACATGACTTTTGCAGGAGAAATCATGGCTAAGTTAAATATTGCCTCCACTTCCACAGATGCCGATTTTGCTGTGAAATTAATTGATGTTTATCCTGAAGATTTTAAACCTGCCGAGAAAAAAGAAGGCGTTGTGTACGGAAATTACCATCAGATGGTCAGGAGTGAAATTATGCCCGCGAGATTCAGAAACTCCAGGGAAAAAGCTGAAGCATTGGTACCGAACCAAAAAACAGCGGTGAATTTCAGGTTACAGGATGTGGTGCATACGTTTAAAAAAGGACATAAAATCCAGATCCAGATTTCTTCAACCTGGTTTCCGCTTTTTGCAGTCAATCCGCAGAAATTTATGGATAATCCTAATTTTGCCACCAGGGAAGATTACACAAAAGCATTCATCAGGATTTTTGACGACAGTGCGATTGAAGTTGAGGTTTTGAAATAAAATAAAGAAGCTGTTCAGATTAACTGAACAGCTTTTTTATTTGCACGACTTGAGATGGTTCTATTTGTCATTGTGTAGAAACCTAATTTACTTAGGAGAATTACCTGTAAAAATCGTTGCCTGGATTCCTGCGGAATGACAGGCTTAACCACCTATGGAATGCTGTAAAATATTTTGTTAAAGAAATTATTCCTCAATTGTCCTGAACGTCAGGTTGATCCTCGGCATTTTTATTTTTGTTGTGGGTGGAAGCCGGTGCAGCCAATGGTCCTGGGTAATTCCCTTCATCACAAGCAGGCTTCCGTTTTCCAGGAATATTTCTGCTTTTTCTTTGGTGGTTTTATGTTTGAATAAAAACTTCCTTTCCGCTCCGAAACTTAAGGAAGCAATGGCACCATGTTTTTTCAGGTCCTTTTCAGCATCGCTGTGGTAGGCCATTCCCTCGCTGCCGTCATGGTATAAATTCAGGAGACAGGAGTTGTAGGTTTCACCCGTAAGCTCTTCGCATTTCTGTTTTAGCTCCAATAATTCAGGCGTCCAGATTTTAGCATGTTTTGTCCGTTTTGAATAGGTGTATTCAAACGGTTTTTCCCCGAACCAAGCGACTTTCCTTTTGGTTAAAATCAGTTTCCCGAAAATCACGGCTTCATCATGTTCCCACGGAATCTGATTTAATAAATAATCAAAGTAAAAATCCAGCTTTTCTCTGGAAAAAACTTTTCCGTAATAAAGCGCGGTTCCGTCTTTGGGAAGAATATTTAAAGGGTAATCTGATATATCTTCGAATAGGTTCAACATAAAATTAAGGTTTGTATTTAAATAAAACATTAAGATTCATTAAGTTGATAAGAATTGTTAAGCTGCTCCGCTTAAGAAAGTATACTAAAAAATCAGAATGATTTATCTTAATGAGCTTCATTTATTAAAATAAATCTTAATGGTTTAAATAAAGTTTTATGGTAAAATAGGATTTTCAGCGTACATCCTTGAACTTTCCCAGCCAATCATCATTTGTTTCCGATCACTTCCCCATCGGTAACCTCCAAGATTTCCCGAAGACTGAATCACCCGGTGACACGGAATCAAAAAAGCCACAGGATTGCTTCCGATAGCCGTGCCTACAGCCCGCGAGGCTTTGGAGTGCCCGATTTTTCCGGCTAAATTTCCATATGTTGAGAGCTTTCCCATGGGAATGGTGAGCAGGCTTTCCCAGACCTTCAATTGAAAATCAGTCCCTTTTAAATGGAGTTTTACCGTATTCAGTTCTGTCCAGTCTTTATCGAAAATGGATAATGCATTTTTCTGAAGATCATTATGCTCCTCAAAAAAAGAGGCATTGGGAAATTTAAGCTTTAAATTCCCCAATGCCGTTTCTTTATTATTTTCAAATGCCATGTAACAGATTCCCTTTTCGGTGGAAGCGGTGATGACCGTCCCAAAAGGGCTTTCTGAAAAGCTGTATTGAATACTGAGGTTCTTCCCCCCGTTTTTATATTCTGCCGGAGACATGCCTTCAATTTTTACAAACAGGTCATGCAGCCTGCTTGTACTCGACAGGCCCGTTTCATAAGCGGCATCAAACAAGCTTGCTTTTTCTTCTTTTAACAGGCTTTTTGCATGTTCCAGACTGATGAACTGCAGAAATTTCTTCGGACTGGTTCCTGCCCAGTCTGAAAACATCTTCTGAAAATGGGCCGGACTCAGATTAATTTGCTCCGCCACTTCATCCAATCCCGGCTGAAGTTTAAAATTGCTCTGTATATATGCTATTGCCCTGGCAATTCTGTGATAATCTATCTGGCTCTGTGTAGACATGGGATACATTTTTATTTCACAAATTTCCAAAGAATCTACGGCAGAAAAAATCCGGTTCCTGCGGAATTTTAATTATTGTTATAAATATGATAATACGCAAGCATTTTGTAATACAGCTTCGCCGCCAGGAATGCGCTTGGCTTTACCATCGGTGAATCCATTAATTCTACAATGTCAAATGCGACTACATTACATTTTTCAAATACTTTTTTTAATAATTCCAGTGTCGGGTACCACTGTAAGCCGCCCGGCTCGGGAGTTCCCGTTGACGGTGCGATGGAAGGATCAAAAGCATCAAGGTCAATGGTAATATACACGTTTCCTGAAACTTTTTCCAGCACATCGTTTACCCAGTTTTCATTGTTGGCAATTTCATGGGCAAAAAACACCCTTCCTTCAGGCAGATATTCGGTTTCTTCAGCATCCATGGAACGGATTCCCACCTGTACCAGGTTATGCTTCTGGTTGGCTTCAAAAACCGCACACGCATGGTTGGAAGTTGAGCCGTGGAATTCAGGACGCAGATCAGTATGCGCATCCAGCTGAAGAACCGTCAGGTTATCATATTTTTCCCCTACCGCACGGATGGAACCGATAGACACAGAGTGTTCACCTCCGAAAAGGGTAAACAGCTTGCCGTCATTGTCTAAAAGTTCTTTTGTTTTCTGGTACACCGCTTCCGTCATGGCTTCAGGCGTCTCATTTTCAGAAATTTCACCAGCCAGATATACCCCTTCAAGATAAGGCTCAGTCTGGGTCTCGATGTCATAAAGCTCCATGTTTTCAGAGGCATCCAGGAACAGCTGCGGACCTTTGTCAGCTCCCTTTCCCCAGGTTGAAGTTCCGTCATAAGGAACGGTTACCAGCATTACCTTTGAGTTGTCCAATGATGCGTTTTCTTCAGGAATTCCTGCGTATGTCTTCATAATGTTTTTAAAGTTAAATGATTTTTGCAAAGATAGTAAAAGATGGAAGCCCGTAGTTGGAAGCTTGAAATTTTTGCAGTGAAAAAATAAATTCGTCTCAATTTCCAAAACTCTCGTTGATCTTGAAGATTATGTATCGGCAACTTTTAAAATAATCACTTGAGAATTGCATTTCACAACCATCCTTCATCCAGCTTCTGGCTTCCAGCCAAATTTCCCTACCTTTGTAAAAAAAATCAGAATATGTCATTAAAAGCTGTGCTGTTCGATATGGATGGCGTTATTGTAGATACAGAACCTTTGCACAGAAAAGCCTATTTTAAAACATTCGAGGAACTGGAAATTGCAGTTTCCGAAGGTATGTATACTTCTTTTACCGGGGCTTCCACAAAAAGAGTCTGCGAAACCCTGATTGCCAGGTTCAACCTTACCCATACGCACGAAGATATCGCCACCATCAAAAGGAATTATTTCAAGGATTACTTTTATAACGATGATGAATTTGATCTGATTCCCGGGGTTAAGGATCTTATTGAACATTACCATGAAAACGGGATTACGCTGATCCTTGCTTCTTCAGCAACCATGACCACCATCAATATGGTTTTTGAAAAATTCGGACTGGAAAAATATTTCAGCGGGAAAATAAGCGGTGCCGATTTAAAGGAATCCAAACCTCACCCTGAAGTTTTCCTACTGGCGGCTGAAATGGCCGGACAGCCTGCTGAAAACTGTATGGTGATTGAGGATTCTACCAACGGAATCCTGGCAGCGCACCGGGCAAAGATCTTCTGTGCAGCCTACAGGAGCCCGCATTCTAAAAACCAGGATTATACACTTGCAGATACAGTGGTTTCAGATTACCCTGAACTTGAACTCGATAAAATTTCAAAATATTTTTAAATGCAAAAGCTCTCAGGGAATAATCTGAGAGCTTTTGTTTTGTATAGCCTGGTTAAAACCAGTTAATCTGATTTTTTGTTACTGATGATTGCTTCGTCGCTTCCGCATCTCGCAATAATCCGTATTTATTAATATCCGAGAAGCTTCAATACGTCTTCCGGTTCCTGTTTTTCCCGGAAAATTTCATACTGCAGATCGCCGTTCTCATCTTTCTGAATCAGGATATGCCTTGGCTGAGGCATCAGGCAGTGATGGACCCCGCCGTAACCGCCGATGGTTTCCTGATAGGCTCCGGTATGGAAAAACCCGATATACAGGGGCTTGGTATCACTGAATACCGGCAGGTAGATCGCATTGGTATGCTGTTCTGAGTTATAATAATCATCTGAATCACACGTCAGGCCGCCTAAGAATACCCTTTCATACGTATCCTCCCAACGGTTCAGCGGAAGCATGATAAAGTGCCTGGAAATCGCCCAGGTATCCGGAAGCGTGGTCATGAAAGAAGAATCGATCATATTCCATTTTTCCCTGTCGTTCTGGCGTTTCTGGGAGATAATCTTATAAATGTTCGCACCGCTCTCCCCTACCGTAAAACTTCCGAATTCGGTATAGATATTCGGTTCTTCCACTCCTTCTTCTTCACAGAATTTCTTAATCTGGGACACAATTTCCTCTACCATGTACTGGTAATCATAATCAAACTGCAATGAAGTCTTGATCGGGAAACCGCCGCCGATGTTCAGTGAATTCACTTCAGGAGCAATTTTCTTCAGACGTGCATATACGCGAAGGCATTTATACAGTTCATTCCAGTAATAGGCCGTGTCTTTGATCCCGGTATTGATGAAGAAATGGAGCATTTTCAGTCTTGCATTCGGGTGCTCCGCAATCTTCTGGCTGTAATACGGGATGATATCCTTGTATCCGATCCCCAGTCTTGAGGTATAAAATTCGAATTTCGGTTCTTCTTCCGAAGCAATCCGGATTCCGATATCGAAAGTGGTGTCAATGCTTTCCGTAAGCTTGTCCAGCTCGCGGTAGTTATCCAGGATCGGCGTAATATTTTCAAAACCGCTGTTGATCATATCTGAAATTTTCGCCAGATAATCATCGGTCTTGAATCCGTTGCAGATCACTTCAATGTTTTTGTCTACTTTCCCTTTCTTATAAAGCGCTTTTACAATATCCATATCGTATGCAGAAGACGTTTCCATGGAAATATCATTCTTCAAAGCTTCTTCAATAACAAAATTGAAATGGCTGGATTTTGTACAGTAGCAGTATGTGTAGTTCTTTTTATATTCGGTCTTTTCAAAAGCCTCTTTAAACCAGCTTTTTGCTTTTTGAATATTCTGAGAAATTTTCGGAAGGTAACTTACCTTTAAAGGGGTTCCAAACTTTTCAACAACATCCATCAGGGGAATATCGTGAAACAACAAATTGTTTTCAGAAACATTGAATTCTTCTGTTGGAAAATACAATGTCTGATCAATAAGTTCCGAGTATTTTATTTTCATTTCTAAACAAGTGAATTAAGAATGCAAAATTGCTAAAAAAGTTTGATTTTTTAGTTTTAAATTTTCTTAAAGTTTTCACAGATTTCAAATTACTCAGATTGGTATCATCTATGGAATTTTCAGCGTTATTTCCTGCCGACAAATATCATGAGATCGCCTTTTTCATATTCAATGGAAACCTCATCCTCCACGGCAAAATTGCGGGTCCCGATTCTTGAGGTAATGCTCAGATTTCCATGGGTCAACCCCCAGTTCAATCCTGTTGTGGTTATGTTCTCAGCAACAGGAAAAGGGTATAAGGAAACGAGTTTATTTTTTGTGTTTTTAACCGTAATTTTTTTTGGAATAAAGTAATATTCAGAAAATTCATCATAAAATTTGATGTCTAAATGTTCCTTAAATACATAAGCTACCGTCAGATTTCCCAAAAAATGGTCCTGCTCTCCTCCGCTTCCGCCCAGCACATCAACCTGTACAAAGCCTTTTTCCACGATAATTTCCAGGGCTTTCTGAAAATCCGTTTTGTCCTGATCCGGTGTATAGATGAATTTTTCGTTATATATACCTTCGTCTTTCCCCGAATGTGAATCAAAATCACCGGAAATAAAATCAAGCTTATCCAGTTGGAACCCCAGATTTTTCAGATAATGAAAAGCACCGTCTGTGCACGCGATCAAACCATATTCTTCAATTTCCGGAAAAGATGCCGGCGGATCTCCGTTGATGAACAACAGTACTTTATCTTTCATTCGGGTTCCAGTATTCTTCCGGTTCGCTGTTGATTTTTGAAATATATCTTGCCAGCACAAACAGATAGTCTGAAAGCCGGTTTAAATATTTTATTAATTCAGGACGTACTTCTTCCGATTCATTTAAGAAAACCAGGGAGCGCTCTGCCCTTCTGCAGATGGTTCTGGCGGCATGCAGAAACGTTGCCGGCTTACCTCCGCCCGGCAGAATAAAATACTGCAAAGGTTCCAGCTGCTCTTCAAAAGCATCCATCCAGTTTTCCAGCGCTTCAATTTCGGTATCGGAAATAATTAACGGGAGGCGGGATTTTCCGTTGGCCAGCATCAGTTTGTCAACCGGTGTGGCAGCTTCGGATCCTACGGTAAATAAATCAAACTGGATTTTCTTAAGCTGTTTCAGGACATCTTCGTCTTCAATGTGGCTTTTGGCGATTCCGATGAATGAATTCAGTTCGTCTATATTCCCGTAACTTTCTACCCTGGCACTGGCTTTCGAAACCCTCGTTCCGCCGTACAGGGCAGTCTGGCCTTTATCTCCTGTTTTTGTGTAAATTTTCATACGACTAAAATACTTTTTTATCATAAAGCTGACAAATTATTTTGTTAAAGCTATTTTCGCCGGAAAATCAAAATAACTTTCTTTTGATCCTTAAATATCTGTATGATAATCACGATTTAATGCAAATAAATCAAATTATACGGAGTAAGAATGTTAGAATATGCTTTTAAACACGATTGTAAACATTTAGCTAAATTCGCTGTAATCTGATGCTTTAACAGATTTTTTGAAGCGTACTTCATAGATTATCATAGCAAAAAAGATCAACCCTCCCCCTAATAATAACCTTATGGTAATATTTTCATTAAGGATAAAAAATGAAGCAACCGTTCCGAATATGGGTTCAAACAAAAAGATAACTGCTATTTTTTCTGCTGACAGATACATTTGGGAAAGCATAGATACTGAGTACATGTACGCTGTTGAAAAAACGGAACAAAATACTATTGCTAACCAAAAGCTTTTATTATCCGGAATCCAGCTTGTTTTGACATGGTCAAAGTTTACATACAACAGGCAAAGCAGTGCACAGCATACAAACATCGGAACTATCGTATTGCGGATATTTATTTCAGCAGTATATTTTTCGACCTGCAGTAAATACAGTGAAAATGCTAACGTACCGGCAATCGCATAAAGTGTTCCCTGATTAAAGGTAAAATCGCCTGAAACCGCAATGACAAAAAGACCTGTTAAAGCGATAAGAGATGCCGTCCAGGTTTTAACCGGCAATACTGTTTTGAAAATTATTCTTTTTAATACCGGAACAATGATCACACTAAGTCCGGCAATGAAGGTACATTGGGATGCATCGATTAATTTTAATCCGTTGATCTGCAGGATAATGCTTGATAACAAAGGGAACGCCAGAAGAAATCCTGCTGCAATTTCTTTTGAAGAGGTTGATTTAAATTGCTTTCTGAAAACAACGGACAGGACAAATGTTGCCAGTATAAATCTATACAGTAAAAATAAGGCTACCGAAGAACCCTGCACTGCAAGTTTAGTAATGGGAAATGACATTCCCCAGAAACATGTTCCAAACAATAATAGTAGTAAATAAAGGTTTTTCTTTTTCATTTTTTCTTAAATTGCATTAATGGACCTGCACAGTTTGAAATATTTTCTGGCTCTAGCTGAAGAGCTGCATTTTTGGAACACGGCTTCTAAAATGAATATCACCCAATCAGCCCTGAGCCGTAATATACAATCGCTTGAGAGCGAACTGGGGATACAGTTGTTTGACCGTAATAAAAGAAATGTAAAATTGACCGCTGCAGGAAAATTTTTAAAAGAGGAGTGGGCAAAAGAACTGAACCAGCTGGAATCAATTCATGAACTTGCCAAAAAAATTCATTTCGGAGAATATGGCCTAATCAAAATTGCGCATCCCGATTCAATTTCATCTTCAATTCTGCCGGATTTTATATCACGCCTTGTCGACAGATTTCCTCAATTAAAAATTGAACTGATACAGCTCCGGTATGAGCATCAGGATGAATTTCTGAATGATTATAAAATTGATCTTGCATTCACACGGGATTTAAATAAATCAAAACTTATCAACAGCCGTAAGTTACAGTCTGAGAAACTTTCACTCGTTGTTCCTTCAGAACATCCTTTATGTTTCCCGGAAGACATAAATTCTGAAACACTGCAAAATGAAAAATTTATACTCACAGCAAATGATCATGAAAGCAGCTACAACCATCTTATTCAGGAAGTCTTTGCATTTTATAACATAAATGCTGAATCTTATATCATGTGTGAATTCGGCTCTACAATAATATCATTGGTTAAGAATAAATCAGGCATTTCTATTCTGCCGCATTCTTATTCCCACCAGGAAAATCCCGGAGTAAAGTTTATTGATCTGCCATTTCAAACAGACCTGTTTATCAATTGGCGAAAAGACGATCCGAATCCAATTGTTAACAATATTCTGGAACTGATCTAAAAATCAGCTCTTTTTACCATTTCAATATGAAGAATTCCATCTTCATCATATTCTTCTCCATCTTCTGTAAAGCCTAAAGAATTATAAAATTTCTGAAGATACACCTGCGCACCTATTCTTATATCATGTTCGCCAAATTCGGCCCTGCAGAATGCAACAGATTTTTCAATAATCTCTTTTCCTAAACCCATACCCCTGAATGCCGGAGCGGTGATTACTCTTCCGATAGAGATTTCATGATAAGATAAGCCTGAAGGCAGCAGTCTGGCATAGCCGGCTAGCTGACCATTGACGTAACACATTAAATGGTAACTTTCCTGATCTTTGTTGTCAATGTCCTGATAAGCACAGTTCTGTTCTACAATGAACACTGCATTCCTTAAGCTCAGAATACTGTATAATTCCGTAATGTCTAAATCATTGAATGATTTAATTAAAATTTCTCTTTTCATATGGTGCAAATCTAATCCATACAGTAATGCTGAAAAATGCTATTTTTTAATTAACTGATTCAGATAACGCATTAGTTTCATCCTAAGAAATAATTGTTTTAATAGTATATCCTGATATTTCCTCAGTTGTAAAAAATAATTGAAAATTTTATCCGCTGATAATCATGTATTCTAACCTTTTTGTAAGTACATGACTAATCAGTAGGTACTTGTAGAAAGGTATGTGCCTGCTTAGCTTTGTCCGGATATAATCATATAAAAATTAACAGAATATGAAAATTTTAGTATTTGGAGCAACGGGCTCACAACAATTTAATGTAATAGGAGAAGCAAACAAAAAAGGTGCGGAAGTAATTGCTGCTACCAGCTCGGAAAAGAGTTTTGAAAAGCTGTCCCAGGCGGGGGCAACACCGGCACTGGCAAACCTGAGCGATGCAGATAAAATGCTGGAGATTACAAAGGGAGTTGATGCAATTGCTTTTATGATCCCTGTATCCTTACCCAATCCTGTTGACGGATTAACATATTCAAAAAATGTAATTGATGCAGCCAAGGCCAACAATGTAGGTAAAATCGTATGGAATACCAGCGGCTGGCTGGAGTCACAGAAAATCGGGTCTCCGGTGGATGACGTTAAGTTAGATGTCAGAGCGTATTTAATCAACAGCGGACTGGATTACGTTATTATAGAACCTACCATCTACATGGAAAATATGATGGGTGCATTCTGTGCGCCGTTCATTACAAATATGAAAAAAATAGCCTATCCTACACCTGAAGCCATGCCAATAGGATGGATTGCGTCCCGCGATGTAAGTGCCTTCGTAGTAGAAGCTATTTATAATAAGCACCTGAAGGCAGACGCTTTCAAAATCAGCGGCCTGGAAAATCTGAAAGGAAATGATTTGGCAGAACAGTTTTCCAAAGGCGCAGGAGAAGAGATTGCTTACTATCCGCAGAAGCCACAGGAATTTGGGGATATCATGAAGCCGTTTGTAGGGGAAGCGGGAGCCCTGAGCGTAGCAGCTTATTACGAAAGCCTTCAGAATGCCGCTGAATATCCGCCTAAGTTCAATGTCCATATGAACGAAATCCTAGACAAGCTTCCTGTAAAAATGACATCTCTGAGAGATTGGGCAGCTGACCATAAAGATTTCTTTTTCAGGGATAATATATAATTAATCACTAAAAATATTAAAAAATGACATCAATTGAAGTTATAGAAGCCTATTCGGATGCTCTGGCAAAAGGAGATACGGCTGCCGTATTCTCATATTTCAGTCCTGACGCAAAATGGCATCAGCCGGGTAGTAACAGGTTTTCAGGAACTAAAACAGGAATTGAAGCCATTGCCCAATTTCTGGGAGAAATGATGGAAGTTACAAAAGGGACATTACAAATACGGGTAAAAGGACCCATGATGTCCAATGGTAATATTGTGGCATTCCCGGTTCGTTTTATTGCTGAAAATGGTGATAAGACCATTGATATGGACGGCATTGATATTTATGAAGTAGTAAATGAAAAAATTGTCAGTGTGATGACTTTTTCTCAGGATCAGGCAGGTGAAGACGGGTTTTGGAAATAATTTGTATTATGCTGAAAGAGTATCCTTAACGGATGCTCTTTTATTTTTATAATAATTATGAAAAAATATCTGTCTGAATAATAATTACATCAAGTGGTTAAAACCAAATGCAGCCAGCTGCTCAATAATAGGTAACGTACTGAGGCCTTTTTCAGATAATGTATACTCTACTCTCGGCGGAATCTGAGGAAATGATTTTTTGTGAACCAGTTCGTGTTTCACCAGTTCATTCAATTCCTGGATAAGCATTTTTTCGCTTATTCCGGGGATTTTACGTTTCAGTTCTCCGTATCTTACTTTCTGATCATTGATCTGATATAAAATCAGCAAGGTCCACTTACCGCTCAGGAGCTGGAGAGATTTCCGGACCGGGCAGTTTTCATCACAAATATTAATTTCACTTAAATCCATTGATATACAGTATTTCTTACCTTTTAGTATGTACCTGATTATTCGTAGGATACAGCTGCAAAGGTAAGGTAATATTCTTCTGTTATCAAATTAGAATGAAAATGGCCTTCCGCTTTTCTATGTTGCACTTTAATTTGTTGAATATACCTGACTGAAAGCAACCATAACCTAAAAATCCTTTGCCTGAAATTCAGTACAACAAAATGATCCAGAAACTGAATAGTAAAAAGAATTTGACAGGCAAATGAAATTGGTATAACTGCAGCTTAACCTTTATTGAAAATTTCTTTGGGTATCCAAATATTTACCGGAAGATCTGCTTAGAGAGCAGTTAGACTTTTAAGATATTCAGACGTTGTCATGCCTGTCTGCATCTTAAAAAATCTCATCATATGCCCGGGCTCTGCATAGTTCAGGCCATAGGATATTTCTGAAACTGTTTTGTTTGAGTAAACAAGCTGATCTTTTATTTCTGCAAGTAAACGCTGCTTAAGAAGTTCTGTAGCCGTAATATTATACTGATCCTTAACTGCCTTATTAAGGGTGATCCTGCTGATATTCAATAAAACAGCATAATCTTCAATGTTCCTTTTCTGGCAGATGTGCTTTTCGAGAAGGGATTTATACTGTACTGCGTAATTTTTATCATCTTTCTCAACCTCCAGATGATTAGCCGCGGCATACCGCCTGTTTATACTCTGCAGAAGGTAGTACAAAATAGATCTGATAATGTGAACGCTGTCCTTTTTTGTCTGTGTAAGCTCAGTTTTAATTTCTGCGAGAAATTCATTAAACCTTTTCATTTCCGAATGGCCTACATTGAGCAGTAATTCATGATTATGCTGATAAAAAAACAGCATCTTATGGGTGAAAAATTTATCTGCGAAGAACTCGTTCAGAAAATCTTCCTTAAATATTAAAGTCCTGAACTCAAGCCCTTCATGCTTTATTTTCCAGGCTCTCCGCTGAAATGCTGAAATGAAAACAATACAATTATCATGGATATCTATTTTCTTGTCATTAATATATAATTTTCCCTCAGCTTTTGTGAAAAATACAACCTCAAAATAGTCTGTATTATGCACATCGTTTTGCAGATAACTGATTGTGTTCTGATTCAGAACATTAATGAAAAAATCTACACTGCACTCGGTCTTATGAAAATTGATGGTTCGCATGACATTTCTTATGAATCAAATATACAATGAATTAATTTCAATATCAAAATGGTACCGGACGATTAAAAAAATCGCTGTGGAGATTCACATCAAAAGGAAATGAATTTAAATCGGTTTCCATTAGCAAAACTTAAAACAGACGCTTACAGTCCTGCAATTCTGAGCCTGGAAGAGAGCCCTGTACATTTTTCAAGCATTAAAAAATTAACAGCTCAGATTTTATTTTCATTAACTCACTAAGATAGAGCAAAAATCATCATGAGATCAGACCGTAAAACTGATTTATCAAAATGGTATAATATAGTACATTTTAGATATGTAAAAAACATCTACTGGACCCGACCTTTGTACCCGTATTACTGATTCAGATAAATTCAGAAAAGAATATAATGAATCAGGTAAAATAAAAAATTTATGAAAAAAGTAATGTTAGCGATGGCGTTTACGCTGTCATACATCTTATCCTATGGGCAGATAAGTGCAGGTACAGAACCAACAATCCAATTAGTCCGGAATGCGACCTTAATCATTGAATACGGCGGAAAAAAAATACTGGTAGATCCTATGTTTTCTGAAAAGGGGGCTATCGATTCGTGGGCAGGGATTCAAAAAAACCCTACCGTTGAACTTACCATGCCTTTAGGAGATATTGTGAAGGATGTCGATCTGGTGATGGTAACCCATACCCATGAAGACCATTTTGATCAGCCGGCAAGTAAAACCATTGATAAATCCACAGAAATAATTATACAGCCTTCAGATAAAGATTTCTTTAAAAAGGAAGGCTTTTTTAATGCATCTGTTTTAGAAAACCAGAAAGACTGGAACGGCATAACAATTCACCGTGTTGAAGGGC
>Ga0265798_10002482_pt1 | contig 27248 bp, 26 predicted proteins | sample P3T30metagenome_FD_192430 | JGI IMG/M metagenome (GOLD analysis project Ga0265798, IMG submission 192430) | Plant litter microbial communities from East Loma Ridge, Irvine, California - P3 T30 | ecosystem: Environmental > Terrestrial > Plant litter > Unclassified | place: USA: California...
CATAGTTGCTCCTATGGGCCGCCGCCTATTAATATTTAGTTATATACGCAATGTCTTAGTACTCAATTTTTATTATAGCTCTTAGTCCTTGGGCTATTAAGCCTAAGGCCTAAACTCTTTTAACTACTATATCTTACATCTAGTATAAAGAGCATTGATGTTTATCATTCTCTATATAACTTTTGCTACTAACTATACTTGCAGATGATGTTAATAAAAAAGATTAGTCTTTATCCTTGAGGGCTTTATTGCTTTGTAATAGCTGTCGCAAGTTGGCACTAGCTTGGTTTAGTTTTGGAGGAATGCAAACGTAAGAGCCGCCTTGAACGCGCTAGAGTAATGCGAAAAGTCATTGGTCGAAAGCGGTTCTCTGATACTCATACACGACATTCTATGATACCGTGGTGTACATCTGTTCTGTCATGACGCTGCAAGCAGAGTCAACTCGATGGCTTCCCCCAACGATATACCTAGTATATATCCGATGCCTGACTAATGGTGCTAGTAGAATGCTGAGACTGAGCTGGTGTAGCATGTTCGATCTTCAAAGGCTGTAATGATTGCTCAAGTTGCTCCTCGTTCTTAATTCAGTTGACCTTAAGGCTGGGCCTGAGATGACCTGAATTGACCTGCACATGTATGGCCTGAGAAGATGTGTAAGTTAGCTAGTTTTGACGTATTAGAGGATATAAAAGTTTACGAATTTATAGCTATATATACTCTCGTTCAAGCTATACTAAAAGGGCAACTACATTCTGACATTTAGCTTCTAAGACTCCGGCCCTAACCTAGCGGGTACTAAAAATCCTATCGCTACCTACTTTAGCGTATCTCATGTTAAGAGACCGAGCCCACCAAATAGGTCCTAAGATCAGATTAGTTCTGTTCACCTAGGTGCTCGATCTGTACTAGTAGCCCATGCTCCGTCTACATAACTGTATGTACTCGAGACGTAAGAAACAGTCGCCATATCGTAACTCTCTGCTGGAGACTGGACTTCATTGGCCTTGATTTCTGCTCTATACCACCACTTAACAATATCAGAAGGTTCGAATATTGCGGACATGTTCAGGCCTACTTTCACGTGATTAATGAAAATCTGTGCTCGAACGTTAGCCCGCAGTGCCACCTTTTCGTAGTTTCAGTAAAACTTTGTTTCACATACTGGATCAAACTTGCCCTCCTCCTTGCCCTTCAGCCCTATTACGATGAATATCCCTTTGCTCATCTCGCCTTTGAACCTATTCACACCCACCATCAGCTTCCCTGGAACTGGTGTTTCAGCTGACTGTGACCATAATCCTGTCGTGCCAAGGTCATACGCCTCGCCTTTTTTACAAGGCTGCCAGAATCCGCTGGGACTAATGGGGTCTGAATTACTACTCGGTAGCTCATCCGTCCAGTTCAAAGCGTACGATGCCTGCCAGGTGATTGGAGTCGTAGGAGCAAGGCTTAGCGATTTCCAAGTGAGATTCGACACGGGATCGCGTTTCGCAAGGAAGGTGTGGGCAAGACAAAGCTTGAATCCGCCTTGGCCGAGGCTTTCAAGGTTGGCCGGCGACTCGTAGATTTCGATAGTCTTCACGATATCTGAGGCAGGTTGTGCTTCCCACATTACAGATTGGCTCCCACGAACAACAGAAATGTGAGGGGTTTGCAAATTGAAGGGCGTTTCGCCCGTAGGTGTCCGTTTGATTCCAGAATTTGCTGTTTCCCTCATACTTGCTGCTGACAGACTAGAATTTGCATGAGGGTTTATGGGTACAGGCGTGCGCGCTGAAGTACAGCTAGAGATGTACTAGGTGCACTTTTGAGTGTTTTTGGATAAAGTATGGTGTTTTAGGGTAGACGATAGGGTAAATCACGAATCAATAGCATGGCATAAGAGTGGAAATTGTGTTTACCCCACAGCCGCACACTAACCCCATATTAGGCCTAGTGTTTATGTAATAGCACGAGAGCCAGTAGCCCGCGGAGGTCGGTACAATATCACGAACTTTACCTCTTTGTATATTCCTAACAATAACTGTTGTTATATACATTCAAATAACATTACTAAAAGTTGGTCAAATTCCTCAACTTTTTGAACCTCGTTTCGTTTTTACGTTAAGCTTCAGTTGGGCGAAGGAGTTCGGTCTGGGCCGGGTAACTTTTAGTGAGGTGACGAAGCCATTCCTTTACCAAGCTTTGTTGTCAACAACATTCAACTGAAACACAATATCAAATATCTGTCATACCTGGTCTACCAATAGCTGAATCCTGAGTTGCTTTTTTTTACTGCTGCTTACTTTGTCTATATTCAACATTCGAGACGCTGTTAATAACGTGTATGTCTACAGTGCACGACATGAAACTTTCGCTTCATTACTAAATTTCACACACATCTTCAATTCTGGACACGTTCTCACAATTTTTTTAATGAATGACTAATCAGTACCTAAGCTAATTACTACTTCCTCCTCCAAAAAACTCCAGCATTTGTAGGTGCTATACCAAGCACAAAAGGTCACCCGTTCTTGTGCTTATTCTCCTGTGATTGCAATCATCTGCTCGCCAGTCAGTACTATTTAACATCTTTTCAGTACTCTCAATGTGGGGCAATACTCACCAGACAGCGTGGGTGGCCCAAGTTCCGGATTCGAAGGAATACTGCGTATGCTTCTTGTAGGTGCTGGTGACTGGATCCTTCGAAGAAAAGTCCCCAGTCTCATATTTGGACTGAACATTGGAGAACATAGTTGCGGACTTGGCGCCAGCCGCATACCACCACTGCATCTGCTCTTGTGGCTGAAAAGTTGCATTCATGCCCTTACCCATAGCCACAGGGTTCATGAAGATGGGATCGAAGCTGCCAGACTTGTTCTTGATACCAATGACAACGTGGATGCCGTTCTGGGCATCCTCAGTATAGAAATCGTTGTTCCCGATAGCCATGAAGCTTGGTACTGGAGGAGATGCGGACTTCGTCCACACTCCCTGAGCATTGAGATCGAAGATCTGGCCAGTCTTGCAAGGTTGCCAGATTCCACGGATGGTGACCGAGATACCGTCTTGAGGAGAGTCGGCCGTCCAGTTCATACCGTACTCAGGCTCCCACTTGATGTCAACATATGGCTGAAGAGCCTTGGACTGCCAGACGACATTGAAGGTCGCTTTCCTTGTCAGAAAGGCTCCAAAATCTTTTCGGCAAGGTGGGCTACTTACGCTGACCATTACTCCCAATCACGCTCTTAGCGACGTGAAGCTGGTACTGGCTCGCACCCAGTTTCGCCAATGTTGGGCCGTCGGAGGCGATGGTAAGCTGACGGAGAGTAGACGACATATTGTTTGAGCTGTACGAGCCTGACGATAAAAGTCAAAGTGAAGAAGGTTGTATTGCTGGTGTTTCGATATGATACTTGTTAGTGAGCCAGACTTTGGGGCGGGAGGGAGCTGTTTTAATACTGTAGTCCTTCCAAAATCTATCTTCCATCCCAAACTAGGGAAGCTGTTTCGTAAGGTTTTTTGGAAACCCAATGAGAGTATCATCACACATGGCGAGTCAGTAGAAGCATCCAAACTATTCTGTTTTACTGCCACAAGATCAATCAGTCTCCACTTTCAGCTCAGTACTTCATTCTATCGCAGCGCTCAGCTTGCCTGTCGAACGCCCGGGACGGTCCGGACCTCTCTTGTGGCGCTTAGTTCACCTAATCCTACAGCGCTCAGCTTGCATTTTGAACGCCCATGAGGGTTTGGATGCCTCTTACAGCGCTCAGCTTGCCTGTTGAACGCCTTTGGATGCTTCTTACAGCGCTCAGCTTGCCTGTCGAACGCCCATGAGGGTTTGGATGCCTCTTACAGCGCTCAGCTTGCCTGTCGAACGCCCATGAGGGTCTGGATGCCTCTTACAGCGCTCAGCTTGCCTGTCGAACGCCCGGGACGGTCCGGACCTCTCTTGTAGTGCTTAGTTCACCTAATCCTACAGCGCTCAGCTTGCATGTTGAACGCCCGGGGATAGTCTATACCTCTCTTGCGACGCTCAGCTTGCCTATTGGGCAAGCGGAACCATCATGCACCGCGACCCACAGCGAAAGCGCATGTGACAAAGATATTCAACCACTAGAGTACAAGGGAGAAAATCCATTGGCTAGCAAAATCTTAAAACGAGAACTAAAGCGGTTCCACTTTGCTTAGTGAAAAAATGTCATTGGTGTGTGACAGTTCAGCTGCCTGGTTTGGTGCGAACCCTCGTATCGGTGGCGTTGCTTAGCGTTTCGGTGACGTTCGCGTCTTTGCAAGACCTTTCTCTATACCATTTCGAATACTACGACATGAAATTTGGCTTGCTGGTAGTGGAGAAAGTCTGCCACATTCGGTTGCACAAAATTTGGATCTGCATTTCCAGTGCGGGCGCTGCGCGGGGCTCGTGCCAATAAGCGACATGACTTGAGTCATTCCGCTCGACTAACCTCATTTTGCTTCGGCTAGGCGTTTTGAGGCGCGAACATCAGCTAATCCAGCAGCAAGACGCGCGATACTCGCGGAACCCACGAGAGATGGCGGTGCACTTCCTTGGGAAGCAGCGCCATCGGTTGCTATTCGAGAGCATAGGATGTGCCTTGGTCAGTTCATAGACATTTCAAGGCACTCTTAGATTGAAGGTTGGAGATGGTGGAGGAAAGCGATTCTGTATCAGCCACTATAAAACGTTAGCCACCTTCACTTTTAGACCACACTCATTGCAGCATCATATACTGCAACACAGACCATACTTTCAAGTCCCGGGCTTTTCCAACGGTCCATGACACAATGGACCCTTTCATTCAATCCATTGCGGTGTCGAAGGCCACTTACCCACTCTACGACCATATCGCCAATCCAATCAAATGTTACTTTAGTTTGACTACCCAGAACATCTGGGATAACGACACAAAGACACCGTTCCCAGTTGCGATATCCAACACCACTCCTTTTGCGATTACATTTCTTCCAACAGCGGTGGCCACGAAGTTTCCCTCTCTCACAACACCCTACAGCATTGCCGCGACATTGGGGACAATGGCTGTTTTCAGCCAGACCTTTGATCCCCCAACAGGTCCTGAACTGAGTCAGCTTGTACTCAAGCAACCTACCTCGACTGGGCTTCTAGATGGAACTCCCAAAAACTTGCCCTGGTGTTTTTCGGGAGAACTAGATTGGAAGTTGACAGGTTCCGACCCTAAAAATCCCGTGTACGAGTGCAAGACACAAATCGAGTTCTATGTCTTGCCCACTACATTACCCGAGTACTTCGAAACCTCCGGAATTCCTCTCGCGCTTCTCCGTGAGGCTCCATATCTACCAGCCTGGATGAAGGACCCAGAAACGGATTGGGTCAAATTTGCAACCAACGCTTTGTACTCCGACAGCCGTCTAGAATATGAGATCTACAATGGTTCTTCAAAATACATCAGCTCCAGAGGCAGCTTCAGAGACCTTTTCACCAACAACAGTGGTCTTGACTTCTGGCTTGACCTCTGGCTTTCAGATTTGAAGGGTGTTGTGTTACAAAAGGCAAAGCATACTGTCAATTGCTATGACTTGGCTGCCATTTGTCAGGCTCTGGTGTCACTAGGAGTAGACTCATCCACGCAGATTGTCCGGATGAAGTATATGGACCCCTATGGATTCATCAACCCTACGCACTTGATCGGAAGGAAGCAGGATCCTCCAGATGCAGCCAAGAATCCGAGCGATCTTTGCAACAATCCATTCTATGGCAAGATCAACGGCTTATCTATGCTGTGTTGGACAGACGCTATGGAGCGCTCAGCTTTCTCGAACCACATGTTTGTGACAATCAGCAAAGGCAACGGGCATAACGTCCTAGACGCTTGCTGTGGGCCCCAATTGGGCAGTCTCACGCTCGACGACTACGTCCAACAGGCCATTGACAGCCGTGCAACCCGCTACGAGCAGAACAACAATCCAAAAAATTATAAGCTCGGAGATACCTCCACCATCACAGATGGCCCAGGCATCGCCCAGCTTGTGTCCTCCCGCTGCTTTGAGAAACAGGGTGACGCTAGCCAGCCTGGACAGTCACTTCTCGACAAACTCGCCAAAGAGTTCAAGTCGGACGGAACATGGTATCAGCCCTACCTCTCAACTCCGCAGGGTAACTGGGAAATCACAGCCACCTGGACATTCACGCCCATCATCGACCCGACTGAGATCATCACCGTCAATGTATTCGGATATGGGTCCTACGCTGATCCCCAGATAGAGTATGAGCGACGTAAGAATGCTATCCTGGGCTGGATTCCAAATGCTGCCCTGGGGGATGACGATGCTTATAACGATACAAACGTTAGCGGTAGTAGCAGAATGTTTTACAACAACTCGGCAAATATTAGGCCACGCTACCTCTGCACTATCGATACACGCGTTGGGAAAGCATCTACAACTAACGTATTTCACATGAGACTTAAGCAGGTGCTCGACGCTTCTCTTAATGGGAAGTATCGCTATTTACTTGATAAAGTGACGGCAAACCCGAAAGGTCCAATCAAAGTCGGCAGTTCTGTAATAATCTCAGCACAAGTAAGTGGCGATAGAAATGTTCGGTGGGGTCTAGAGCTAAGAGACAACGCAGGGTTCTGCAAAAGCAGTCCAGTACTGGCGAGGGTTCAATATTCGAATCCCACATTCGGTAAGCTGCTCTCTTGTCTTACAATACTTCTTCACTTACCATGGTCTAGAATGTACTCTTTACGGACTGCGATGTGAAGACTGATGGTGTTGATTTCCATATCCTTGCGCGCAAGGCAGGCTTTGTCACTGTTATTATCTCTATGTTTGGCGGTAACCTGGAGGTAAGCGAAAAGTACGTTAACTTACAGGTTATCGACGCCTAGATATCTCAATCCTAAGGAAGGCGATCGTTGTGGTAGGGTTCGAGCAACAAGGCAACCGCATCTCACTCGTTCATCGCGCGACTGCCTGATTGGCTCAGCATACCGACCAAGACACACGAGATAGTGAACACTCAGAGTACGGAATGCAAGGATGATTCATTTACCCAGACATACTTTCTTTCCCCCTCCTTCAATCCTACTCCACCCCATTTCTTGCCTTCCCTTCGATTCACCAACCAACCCCTCTCCACTTACTTATGCTGTACAAACGCCTTATCGTCCCTGATGACAATTTACTGCAAAAGCATGTCAAAAGGGGTCGTATCAATAGCAAAACTGGAGACTACTGGTAAAGAGATATAGGCTTAGTATAAGCATTAGTTATAATCTTTCTGCTAAGAATAAGTTATTTTACGGAGTGTTCTAATCCTTCATTCTCTGCTAAGTTATACTGGTGAGAAGTATAAAACTTAATTTCATATTTGTGTGACGGCAGGTGGTTTTAAAGAGTAGCATCTGTGATATTATTGTTAACATAACTAGTTCTAGTCTTAGCTGGCTAGTGAAGGAATAACTAGATACAATATATACTTGGTGCTGAGCTAAACGTAGGGTCTGCGGGCTCCTCGAGAATAGTTTTGGTGAAGCTGATATATTAGCGAAGACATCTTATGTATAGTAATATCTAGCTTACTCTATCCAAAGCATAATGTTGTACAGATAGTCCTTGTAGCTTGAAGGATTTATCCTAGCTTTGATATCTTCTTTTGTAAGCGGAGCAGGGTCTTTCTCAAGCTGAACAAGAGTGCGCAAGTGCGCAATGTTAGCTTCCTTCTTCTTAGGCGGCATTGTAATTAGAGTAGTAGAAAGAGACTGCGTAAAGAGACGTAAAGAGACTGTGTAAAGGGAGGGAGTAAGTAGGAGACAAGTGAGGAGAAAAAAGAGTTGCGAGCTCAACCTTGTGCCAAATCATCTCTTGTACCGCACGCCTCTAATGCAGCGAGCACTATTAGACGGATACAAGGTATTGAATGACCGCTAATAGTTGTTTGGGGCTGTGGTGGTAGGAGCCGCGACAACGGGTCCCGATTTCTGATTACCGTAAATCGACCCCAACACGAGACCGTGAGTTTTGACGGATCGCGAGGGTATCGCTATTATCGATGTCCTATGGTCGTATGTGGAAGAAACACATTGAATATAGTATATAATGACGGCAACAATGTTCGCTCGCAGAGGAATTTGGTGGGTAGACTAAGTACGATAGTATGTAGTTGTTTACATGCCTTGTAATCAGCCCGTGAAGAGACGATCATCACGGGCCATGCATGCGCCGATTATCGTGGATTACATCAGAGCCTCTTTGGTTGTAGATTGGAGCAGCATAGTGGGTTTCTGTGAGTTTACTCTGACCGCAATATCTACAAAAGAAGTCCGGTATTCACTGTAGGTACCAGGGGATAGATTTATTTCGAGAGTACAGAGCGGACCAGATCTTACACACATTGTGGCTCTACCATCAATCACCTATGTATATGTGAGGCCGATCTTAGCTAGAGCTTGCCCGACAGTCACGACGCAGGTTGTGACAGCGGTGAATGGCACGGTACAAATGCCGCTCTGAGAAGCCAATATATCATGTACGGACTGGAATTGGATCGGTACATAGCAAAACGTTACTAAGAACGCAAGTTACATACTGCTGGGCAGTTGGGAATATACTTTGTTAATCATACGAACGCAGGGAGTCAAAACAACCTACTGTATGTAGTGCTACTCGGCCCGAATATAGCAATTGTAAGCGAATAGGTTCACTTTAATGGGAAAACCTGTGTAAAGACATCTTCGGAGAGTTTGAGCCAGAGCGATGGTAACGCAAAAAGAGAAGCCACATCATCCATATCTTCAAGGGAGTGAAAATTATCGGTGATGGGAGGTATAGCTACGGATATGATGACCTGATATCCGCTTAATCTGACTTATGAGAAGTGTTGTTTGGTTGTATAGTTTTTGTTACCATATTGTGTTATCACAAATCCAGCAAAAATCCAAACGTTGTTTAGTAGTATGCATATATCGTGTAGAGAGTGCCGTAAGAGATATTGTCGGTGAGGAAAATAAACAGATTCAGGGTCGTCAGGATACTATGTAAGGGTTTACAGTGAGATATTGCGGATCCCGCGGACTCCGTAAGCCTATGCCCATGTCTATACACTCAAAACATGAACCATGAACCAGGACCTACGAGGTTTTGGCGTTCCATGCGGTTCATGGTTCGAAGGTGTTGTGGTCAATTGCTGGAATTTAATATGCGATGTTTCAGGTCTCTAGTACTCTGCCGATCGACGGTACAGCAATGTGGTTCATAGCGCGTCCAAGGGGCGGAAGTACAGTACAGTAGATGGTATCCTGGGTACGCTACTGACCATAATGATTTTTTTATTACGTTACGACTACGACTTACGCGTGAAGCCATTACATTATATACGGCTTATGTATGCCGTAATATAGGTCGTAGTAAAGCAGTACTACTTCCCCTGGACGCGCTAGCGGTTCAGAGGTATATTATTGATACTGCTTTGGTTTCTGCGGACTCCATTTCCAGAAATCCTGTCTGCTTTTCTTTTGGGATTTTTGGCATGAAATAAGACCCGGTATATAAGGGGACTAGCCAGGGTGTATTGGAATATATGATTGAGTCATTATGAATAACCTAAGTGCAAATCACACGCACCTAATGTCTGGTGTGATAGAATACGCAAATCGTAGGAAAAACTAAAGAAGAAGAAAGAGTAGATATTTCACGACCCGATTCTAACACAGTCCCTGAGCAATGTGATCTGGGCCACATAAAGTCGCTTCCGCCACTAAGAATGGAGGCAAACAGCTACGAAGGACATCCCAGTAGACTAAGAGGTTGTTAGTGAGATAGTAACCGCGATAGTGCCTACGGTAAGCGGGCATTCCTCATCTTTCTTGACGCTATTTATCATTAGCAGAGGGGCTTCATTTAAGTATAGGGCTCTCTTATTTCGCGAGTAAATTTTTACCCATCTTCTCGCTTTCAACAAGAATATAGATCATATTGGAGAAACTAAACTGATGATTGGTTCAAACTTCTCATACCATTTTATAGCCTTCTTTCACACAATCTTTGAAGGTAGGAAGCGGAGAAGGCTGATCCATAGCATATCTCTGAAGTCAATTTAGCACTCATTGCGATATTCTTCCTGATATACAACATCGCTGCTATTGCTATAACCAAAGATTATCAAATATGATCATTGCTAACTTTCTCTTGTATCCCTTTGCTTATTACTTTACTATAATGCAAAAGCACCACCCATATATTTTCATACTGGGAAGCAAGTAATGTAAATTCAATTAACTCAACTCTTACCTAGTTGATTGCTTTGCTATATTGGATAAAGCTTTCAAATAATAATCATGACCCTCGATATTTTGTGCAAAGACAAACAAAATTGAAAAAGTTTCTATCTACTCATGCTAGCAGCCTTGCCACTCCACATATTCTTCCACCAACAAGTCCTAGCAATGGAAACTCAATTTACAGACATCTTCCAATCAGAATGCGCTCTAGATACGCAATAAAAAAGAAATTAATGCCAGGATTGCGACAAGAAAGCGCACACAGACACTAATCACATACAGTGTAGTCAGTAACCAGCCGTTTCAGTACTCCCAGCATTCAGAGTTAGCATCACGCATGATTACATGCATAAAGCCGCCCAATTTTCCGAGTTGCACTAAGGCGCTGCAGGTAGTCTTTGCATTAGGGTGAAGTTACTTGCACGGGTCTAGGAGAGTGTGGGTAAGGATGTAACCCTACGATGTTAGATATATTAAAAAGCCAGGTAAGCAACCCACCCACCAGCCAGTTAGCCAGCCAACCAAAAAACTGGATGGAAAGATAATGCAATTGCATAAATATTTTTATGCAAACAGCTAGGAAACCTACCAAAATAGGTAAAAAACTCGGCTGTCTTTTACACCGCCCCCTTTTCGATTCAACCAAAGAGAAGATGGAAAGCATCGTAAGAGACACGTCCACTATTGACCGGAAAATCTCTGTCAATAATTTTCTAGTGGAAAAATAAAGATAAAGAAAGGCGACGCGTACAATGGAACTAGGCTGCTGCGTCATACAGATGGACGGAGGGGTTCAGACTTGTCCGAAAATGGTAATGGTTTCAAAACATCATGCCTATCGAAATTTTGTCAACCTATCGATTCCGAGCTTCTCTCCGTTCATCTTTCCTGACTTGACGTCACGTGTCGTATGTGCTATGTTTTTGGTAGTAAAACGTATTCTGCACATCGCTATTCGAACCGAGTGGCCACTCGGGGGATTACCCAATACGTCACCTATGGGCATGTTGCGATACCAGCCGGACCAGCCCGGATACCAAGTACACAACACCGGAACATAGCGGAAGTCGTAATACAGCTGCCATTTGTCCGCCCGCCAAGTAGTTCGAAGAGAGAAAAACCAGGGTCCTATCTAGATTCCAGGATAATTCCCCGGTGCGATCTAAAAGGATGTGGCCCTGATTTTCGCTACGCTTCCAGTGGCTGGGACGAGCGCGGAACCAAGCCCGGGACGGCGAGCAATGTTCGTATTACAGCGGGACAGTTGAGACACGCGTCTGATAGCCGTAGAATTTCCACTATGGAGGCAATCGACCGAGACCCTTACCCATCACCCGGGTACACAAGCTCCTCCAAGTACGCTTGGCATGTCATCCAAGCCGTGTAAATCGCCTACGTGGGCCTTGTGCGTCTGCATGAATGTATCCGCCATCCGTTGCTGGCTCGCATTTACTTCACTGTCTCCTCGCTTATATATACTGCTTTTGTCATCGCGGCTGCCAATTGCGCAAGCGATGGAGCAGCGGGACGTGACGAGATAATAGAATAAAGTCGCCGACCAATCCTGGCTAGGCAACAACCGCTGAAGATTTCCTGGATGAGCAAATACGTGTGGGTCATAGGAGCGCCGTACCCAAGGCGTGATCAGACTTTTAGCTGTCCGTTCAGGGCTTTGATCGCCCAGGACTGTATCCCCATGTCAGATTACCTACTCCTCGCTTGCTGGCGAAGCGTGGGTGCTTTGAATGGTGTGGGTGCAATACCCGGAGACCAAACTTACTTGCCAAAGATAAGGTAATCAAGGGATAAAAATGGGGTACGAACCTGTCTCGTATTGGTGGTGGGTTATTGACCTGCCACATCAAGGACAGCGACAATCAGAGAGGGCTACAATGCTTTGCGCGATTTCGCCGTAGTTTCCTTAACTGTAACGTGTTAGATACCTCCTCACACAGCTCCAAAGACATGGATATTGGCTTGTTGACATAAACGGCCGGTTCTGCTGCGGCAGTGGCCTGCATTCGAGAGCGACAGTACACACATACCATAGCACGTCCCCAGGTGGCAGAAACGGGCCGCTTTCATGTACGCCCTCTGCGCTCTCTACGACCTTGGCGGAGAAGGCCGTCCGTGGCCCATGATTTACTTATAGTGGGGCGGTAGAACGTCTTTAGTGACAAATCATCCACGTGCTTCGCGCACGTGCCTCATGATGAATGGGGAAAGGTGGCCATGTGGAGACGTCGGACCGACTTTCAAATTGCAAGCGAACTGGTCGAAGCCATGTGCTGGACTCCCTGTACAATGCTTGTTTTGGAAAACGGGGTATCATGCAAGGTCTATGGTAGGGGCGGTTACGAATGCCGATATTCCAGGTACCGGCATGGAGGAAACGGGCGGATACACGCGTTAGTGCAAGCGAGCGGTTGAGCTGACCCGTTTTGTTTTGTGATGAGCTGTTGAGCTGATGATCGCGACATTGAATTGTACGGTATACGTGTTAGTGGACGATGATGGGGTTGTCTTATGTGCATGGACAAGACCTGCTAGAACGCTATCGAGGGTGTCATGCGAGCATGGTTAAACAGTGAGATGTGCCTGAATGGATAGATCCGGCATGAAAAGGCAGGATTCTGGAATAAAAGTCGACTGACCAAAAATGCGTGCATTAGTCAAAAACGACAATCCACTTTGTTTTCCCTGGTTGTAGAACCTGCCAAGCTACTGCGCTGGCTAGTGGAAGCAACAGCAGCCATCCTGGTTTCCTAAAAGTTGCACTATACTACAACAGTTTTTCCAATCGTTGGATAGGCTAACAAGTTTTGAACCTTAGAAGAATTTGGTGTTACATTCATGCCGTGTTTCGATTCGCACTCGGGTTCGTATGCACGCTGCAACAGCACGACCTTGGTAACCTTGAAGGCATGTTTTGGCTCGGGATGATTGAAGACGACATTGGTCTAGTCTCTGGTCTGTTGTAATTTGACTATCGACGTTCTTCGCCGTAATCTCATCCGGCTTTTTTTCTGGTGTCTAGAAGCAGTGTGCATGACGTAGGCTATCAAACAATGCCGTCTATGATCTGCAAAAGACTAGGCCACACTGACTTATGGCAGACAGACCGGTAAGAGAGTAACAGTTTCATGCATAACACAAACATGGGTCTTTCCGAATATCGTTCCGGCAAAGTCTCTGTAAAGTCCACTAGGGAGAAAGGCCGATAGAGTCTCGACCTGGCGACGAGATATGCTTCGATGAGGGGCCAAGTATCTCTGCACTAGATCAGCGCATGAACATGTCCTTTACATCATGGCTAAGGCTGTTAATCATATCGCCGGCGTCGAATTACATCGGAGGACGGAGATGTCTGATGCTGGTTAAAGGTAACAGATGATGAGAATTGGAGTTTGGTGCAGTAACCTGGAAGCTACCAGAAGAGACTGACCGTACTGACTCGATGTTTGTGTCGAAGAGAACCGACTTTTAGTATCTTACATGCATACCAAGGGCACGGATTTCCCAAGGTCCACCATCACCACCCCGCTTGATCCATTCAATGCTGATGCCTTTCGAGAACCTCGGCAATCTTCTCCCTGACCCCCTGTTTTCCCTGGTATTTTTCTAACAACCTGGCTACGACCTCTTCGCTCTTGTTACCCCCAGCCTCTCTGAGGATCTCCTCTTCTCTTGGCAGTTCAATCCACGCGTGCGGATATTCTTGGTAATCATCTGGACTGATTAATGGCAGTGGCCCGCCACGAGAAGTAGCGAAGAACGCGTCGACATCCTCCTGCTCGACCTGCTCTATGGTGTTTGGTTTCCAGTTCGGGCGCTCCTTCTTTCGCTCGATGAGTCGCGCTGTTACGCCCTCGACGAAATCGGGATGTGCCATGAACTTCGAGGCAATTTCGTATTCTTTTTGGAAAGCCTGAGCGATGGACCATTGGCGGCCGACACGCATCTGCAAAAGGGTTACTGCGACAGAGATAGGAGAGCGGCTATTGATTGTTTGAATGGTCTTGTCTGCCCACTTTTGTATCTCTGGATTAATGGCCTTGTTCTTGACTTGCTCAAGAGATTCCATGATGTCCTTTATTCCTGGCTGGTCAGCATGAAAGACGGTGTCAATCGTCCTACGCAGCTCGCCAGAAATGTGGGGTCGTTCTGCGGGAAGGCCAGTGCTGAACTCCTCGATTGTGGCGTTGATGATTTGGAAGCGCTTCTTGAGCGCCATGTGGTCGGGAAATTGGAGTTCAGCGAGACGGGCTTCTAGCTGCTGAAGAGTGGAAGAGTGGATGTAATGCGTAGCGACGCCATGATAAAAAGCATCTACACCCTTGAGTTGCTCCGATGTAAGGGCAAGGTATGTGCCGAGGGAGCCTTCCATGCGCGGTAGAAAAAAGGATGCACCGACATCTGGGAAGAAGCCAATAGTGGTCTCGGGCATAGCGAAGAGGGTGTTTTCGGTAGCGATTCGGAAGGGAGCGTGGATTGAAAGCCCGACGCCTCCACCCATGGTGATGCCGTCCATGAAGGCAACGTATGGCTTCTTGTATGTTGCAATCAGATGATCCAGCTTGTATTCCAAGCCAAAGTAGTCTGAGCTCCTTTGCTGGCCCTTTGGCCCTTCTCGATTCCATTTGGCCAGCGCCGCAACATCACCACCAGCGCAGAAAGCGCGGCCATTGCCTTTGATTACCACGACGCCTGCCAGTTCCGATTTGGCCCACTCTTGCAAACGCGGGATGATCTTGCGGACCATGGAGCCATTGAGCGAGTTTAGTTTCTTGGGTCGATTGAGCTCGATGCTGCGCACGCCGTAGTTGTTTGTGAATATGACGTCGTCAGGGTCGTCGTCCTCTTGGACTTTTAAGAGGTCGGCAGTCGGTGTGGCATACTGGGTATACGATTAGCCTCTGGAGGATGGACGTGTTTGCTATGGAGGGGTCATGGTCGTGGTACTTTTCTTGACCCGCTCATCCAGGCGGGGTTTGTGATGTTTGCGCGCAATGGCATAGTTCTGGCTGCTGGTATACGGGGGGCGCAATTGAGCGGTATCCTTGTCAGTGTACGGAGCGACATGGTGTGGTGAGTGTGCGCAACACGCGTGACGATGATGCAACTTGTAGAGCTCGGTTGAGGAGGGGACCTCGGGTATTCGCGACTCGAAAAGAAGAAAAAAAGATAGTTGGCACCGGTACCGCACGTAGAGGTCTGCCTAGGCTGATAGCAGAGGCAGAATCAAATTGCAAGCGTCGACGCTCAATGGGTTTCGATCAACGCCAAATACTGATGGGTGAATGTTCCTGCCCGCGCGCTTTCCCATGCCCGACCGCGCCTTCTCTGCGTGATGGAGCTCGGATCTCCCCCTCACCTGATTGGGCGGCACCCAACGTAAGCATGGCGCGCTAAGAAAATGATTTGAGCCTCCACCTTCTCAAGACGACAGCGTCATCTCGGCCAATTGCCTCTGCCTCTGCTGCATTCGGGTTTTGTAATCGGGTTTAATCATGTCGAGCTTTTCAAGAGTATTCCTGCGCACTTCGCGCTCTGCGTTGCAGTACCAGCGTGGCGTCTCGCCAGTGCAAAATGCGCTGGGTGCGCAGGGCACAAGCAGATGGATGAACGGAGTACGGAACTATGCCGCCTTCACACGAGACAAGCCACACGTAAACATCGGTATGTCTGCTGTCACAACTGCCATGTATCGATGTCTTTGCTAATTAACTGTAGGCACCATTGGCCATGTCGACCACGGAAAGGTACAGCGCTCGTGATTTGGTCTCAATTCTTGCAAGCCAGAAATACTGACCCCACCTAGACAACCCTCACAGCAGCCATCACCAAGCGACAAGCAGAGAAGGGCTACGCAAAGTACCTCGAGTATGGCTCCATTGACAAGGCTCCCGAAGAGCGCAAGCGCGGTATCACCATTTCGACGGCCCACATCGAGTACCAGACTGATAACCGCCACTACGCCCACGTCGACTGCCCTGGTCACGCCGATTACATCAAGAACATGATTACAGGAGCAGCCAACATGGATGGCGCCATCATCGTTGTCGCAGCCTCAGACGGACAAATGCCCCAGACCCGTGAGCACCTGCTGCTTGCCCGTCAGGTCGGTGTCCAGAAGATTGTTGTCTTTGTGAACAAGGTCGACGCTGTCGATGACAAGGAGATGTTGGAGCTGGTTGAGATGGAGATGCGTGAGTTGCTTAGCAGCTACGGATTCGAGGGCGACGAGACACCCATCATCATGGGCTCCGCTCTGTGCGCCATCGAAGGCCGCCAACCAGAGATTGGTGTAACCAAGATTGACGAGCTGCTCGAAGCCGTCGACACATGGATTCCTACGCCCCAACGTGAGACCGAGAAGCCCTTCCTCATGGCTGTCGAGGATGTCTTCTCCATCGCTGGTCGTGGTACCGTCGTCTCTGGCCGTGTCGAGCGTGGTATACTAAAGCGTGACTCGGAAGTAGAACTTGTCGGCAAAGGCACGGCGCCCATCAAGACAAAGGTCACCGACATTGAGACGTTTAAAAAGTCATGCGAGGAGTCGCGTGCAGGTGACAACTCTGGCCTTCTCCTCCGCGGTGTCAAGCGCGAGGATGTTCGCCGTGGTATGGTCGTCTCAGTCCCTGGACAAGTCAAGGCGCACAAGAAATTCCTCGTCTCCATGTACGTATTGAGCAAGGAAGAAGGTGGTCGTCATACCGGCTTCGGCGAAAACTACAGGCCCCAAATGTTCATTCGAACTGCCGATGAGTCGTGTGCGCTACACTTCCCCGAGGGTACCGAGGATGCTCACGACAAGCTTGTAATGCCTGGTGACAACGTTGAGATGGTCTGCGAACTCCACCAACCACATGTTATGGAGAATGGACAGCGGTTCAACATGCGTGAGGGTGGCCGGACAGTCGCCACTGGCCTGGTGACGCGTATTTTGGAGTAAAACACATGTACAGTCATTTAACAAACACGGATTGGGAAGGAGACAGTGGCGTAACCCGGCGTGCGAACTAGGGAAGGCTTCTTGTACGATATCGTGTTTGACATTATCCCCCACTCCCCGCTTTTCATTTGATCTTCCTCGTGTACTATGATAGCACAACAAAACGGAACTACACGTGGGGCGTTGAGTTTTATGATGAACCTGGAACAATGTAATAGCAACTACAGAGAGATGCGTTAACTTGCTATATATCTGGAACAATGTAAGATGCTATGGCAATCTTGGACAGCCCTTCGCCGCCTATTCCACGGTGGAAACAAGAATATTTTCTGACACAACCGTGCCAGGCAGACTTGGTTGAAGTTTGTTCGCACACACTGAGAAACTGTTTCGTGTTTACTTCGTGTTGGCGTTTACCTCGTATTCGCGTCTGTCTCGTGTTGTAATAGCGCTGGAAATTCTTTTCGCAAGAACACGTCGAGAGAATTACAAGTAATGATCAGAAGAGTGCAAAGCTGACACACAGGCGGCTTACCGTGTCTTCTTTGTACATTATAATCTCCTGCTTGGTCGGTTACGATTCTTACTCATTGTACATGCCGTGTGTGCAATAGCGACGCCATTACTAAGGCAGACGGCGCAGCAAATCTCCTTCTCGCCCCCGCTATTACCACAACTGCAACGACACGAATACAAAGTCGATCCATCGCGCTACGCATGCCTGCTGCCGTCCCGGACCGTCCACACAGAATCACGCACTTTCTAGAAAACTTATCCAACGTCGCCCCTCCCCCCATTCCTTCCCGCCACCTGGGGTCCCGCTTGCGAACGCACCTTGGCCCCGGCTCCATCTCGTATCGTGAGAGCCACAATCAGGGCCCACTGCAGCTGCAGCTATCAACAAATGATCATTGGAGACAGTGACGGAAGGTGGTAACGTGGAACGTGCAGCTCCTCCACACGGTCCTGAGCCTGAGGCCTTTGCTTCTGCAGTCATACAGACGGGTGCGGCTCTAGCGGCTTTGTTATCCATGTCCGCCTTCCGCCACCCCGTTTAGGCTTGTTTGATCAGCTAGGGACTTGAAACTTGACCTTTGTCGGCTGGTTCTCGGCACAAAAGTGATTCGAGACGAGGAAAGCTGTGCCATCATCTGGCCCACACGTTCCAACGCACCGCTGCAGGAGCGTTGCCGAAACTTTGCTCTGTTATATCTTCAACAGTGCCGAAGTTGCGGACATCAGCCTGCGCGCAGAGGGAAGAGATCAACGATTCTAGGTCTCCTTACGTGGCCTCGAATGTTTATTAGTCCTGATCCTCCGGTCCGGAGTTTGCCGAGACATTGGATTGGAGCTCGGTCATCAATCTGCTAATGTCCATTTATGGTTCCCCTCAAAAGCGATGATACCAAGGTACACTCCAACGAATGTTAACCGGCGCCGAAATGATAGACAGGCACTGAGGGGTTGTCGACAACTCGTACGGGCCGAGTTGCTGTACATGTTACGCGATTACACTCAAATCTGCAACAACCGAGTACTTGGTGCTTACGTACGCGTGGTGCGGCTGACTCAAACCGAACGCGAGTCTAGAGTCTGGAGCCGTTCTCTATATACATATAATCTGCATCTATTGTACCCTACCTCCCCCTAAACCATAGCGGTCAGTATGTCGGAGTAAAGTAAAACCCCGCTAGAACACGCTCATGGGAATTGATTTGCTCCACCAATCACTTATCGGGGCGGGGGAGTTAGGGCTAAGAGAGGCACAAAGAAAAACGTTTCAGAGCAGAGCCAAGTCTGCGCGTTAAGACCAGACTGTATATGCCTGCAGCCACTCGGGTACGACAATAACCTATCGGCATCTTTCGAACAGCCAAGAAAATAAAAGATGACTTGGAGAGTTGTTTGGATGTTTGAGAGACGCACTAGGTTGTCGGCACCAGGATAAAATCAAGAAATCCAACACGATGATGTTCACTTCGCCGGTAAGAGTGTTGCTGCTGGACTTCACTAACGCCCTACAGTCATAACAGTACAAGACAGGTGCAGTTACGATAGCTACAATCATGACAGCTGCAGTTGTGATGAACACGTTCGTGTACCGAGATGCGACCGTGATGCTGCAACATGATAAGGTTTGGCGCACGCTGTGGGAGCAATGACGGTGGCGTTGTATTTATTGACTCTTCAAAAAAACGACTCATGTCATTCGCTGAGAGGTCATGTTTAGGTTCGTCATTCGAGTTGTCTACCCCACCCGGGATTTCTCAACAAGTTGAGGCACATGGGATATAGCCGACGTTTCAGGACGAGAGAGTGAGTATGAGGATGTTATTTCACGACTATCTTCCACATGGCCTGGGGTGACCAATGGCTCGGCCACATGCACGACTCGGACCTTGAGCGTCGAAAGGTATAGATGGAGGCCCGAGGCGCCAATGGTCCAAGGACAGCATTACTATTTACCGTCAGGTGGGCCTATCCAGACCTTTGATGCTCAGGTCGTGGGTGTTCATGCCGTGTTCATGCCGTCGATTAGGCCGACGCAGGTGGAGCCGAACAGTGGTTTAGGGCCGCTAACCCCAATGGTGCTATGGTTGGCATCATGGTGCAGTTGTTTGCGGTCTAAAAAAGGGCGGATTTCGGGGGACCGTGACCACGTAACTAGCAGGCTTGATTGCGCAGCAGTGTTCAAGGGAGCGACGCTATCACACACGCCTTCACCTAATTTCTCAGGGTGCACTAGGCGGGTAAGAACTGACAGTGCTCAGCGTCCGCATAGGAACGCCCAGGTAGTGCTTACGGCGCGAGGCTCGCTGACATAAGCTAACATGTTTTTGGAGAAGCGCCGGGCCAGATGGGTCCGCCAATCCTCCCATGCTGACATCCATGAGCCCTTCGTCAGCGGCTCCCCGTCGACGATGAGCGACAGGCATGGGCTCACAGCCCTGCTTCAGTGTGACATGTGCCAGCGCCCCGCTTAGTCCTATCGCCTAGCCTTGTAATGCAGCAGCTGGTTAGCGGTTTAACCTACCCGAGGGTAGCGGTAGCTATGGCTACAGTACATGTAGCCTTTAAGCACTTGGTCTGCAACCTCTGGTTTCGGCATTGGCACGGTACTCAGGCACCCACAACAACTACACTCAATTCGACATGAGCAACGCCGCACTCATTGCTTGCACTCGCTGTGCCATTTCAAAGGCACGATGTGACCGCAAGGTTAGTTGGACTTAGTGCCACCCAGCGCTGTGGACACTGCATGTGGACACCCCTTCTAACACGGAATCTAGGTACCTTGCTCGCAGTGCGTCGCCAGAAACTATGTTTGTCAGCCGCGATGCACCTCACGCCGTCCACGCGCCCAACGGAGGTCTTCTGTTCGGAAACAAGGCTCCACAGGACCAACCAGCGTCAGCAGCCCGCCCGGCAGCCATATTGCAACTCTGGAACATCAGTTCCCCGCCTACATGATGTCACAAGCAACTCAGCCTCCGGCCAACGATATGTTCGTTTTTGCCACCGCGAGCCTGCCTCAAGCGCCACTGCATCTCACCGGATATGATGACTTCATAAACTTCTCCTATCCCCCACAGCCGCCTAATTCCGATGCCGTGGATGTTGGTTCAGCTAGTGCCATGTTCTCCCCTATTTCACGGATGAATATGCATGGAAACGACACCCAGCTTTTGTCACAAGGAATCGGCAATACGGATATGTATAAGCAACAACAACAGCAACAACAGCAACAACAGCAACAACAGCAACAACAACACCCACATGCACACCAATATCAACAGCAAGATCGGCAGCGAGACTTATCACTTGGACCCCACCAGCCACCAACACCGCCTCTCACAACACCCCCGAGCGCCCAAAGTCTTCCATCCAGCTCTCCAGCGATAGCAAGCTGCACAAGTCCGGACCGGTTCGCCCGAGAAGGACTCATAGAAAAGCCGGGTAATTCAACTGATGTACTTGCCGACATGGTTCATCTGCTTGCTCAGCCTGATGCTTGGAACGCGATCCCGAATGTCATTGGTGACGCTACCCTGACGCTCCCACACGATGCACGGGACCGCATCGTCGCAACTGTGCAGCTGTTACTTCATCGCGCTTTACAGTCGCGTAATCCACCCTCACAATGTAGTCAGGGCCTATTTGGACGCATTGTAGCACTGCCACCATCCCATGTGTTGGTACACTTCATCCATATGTACGCAGCGCGCATAGACTCGGTGCAACCCTACCTTGGCCTCGCTGGCTGTCCGACTGCCAATATTCACGATATACTATCAGCTGACCTGGCTGATATCGGCATGCTTTTGATCATCCTTCTCATCACTCAAGGCGCCATGCTCACAGATAAGCACGAATCTCATATACTTGCACACGGCTTGATAGAAGTGTGCAGAATTGCGTTGGATGATCTCCTCGAAACCCAAAGCATAGCCCAGCCAATAGTTGGGGGATGCGCTCTGCAGTTGCTCACACTGTGCACACGCAGTGGTAAAGACTGTTTGACCTCAGTATGTCACACTTTGTACACTAGCCTGCGGATTCAGCTAACACGATTATCCAGTATGCCATATCAAAAAGAGGCCAGTATTTGAGTGTAAATACTCCCTCCGCTCATTTGAGGGAAATATAGCGCTAACTTATGAAGATGCTCAAAAACACCGGCCTCCTGCACCCGGAGCAGCCTTCACTTCATTATAGCCCCGATAACCTGAATATCTGGGAGCGATGGAAGGAGCAAGAGCAACGTCATCGGTGAGTCTTCTTTCACGCCTATCCTCGGCATCTTGACTAATCATTCTAGACATGCGTATGCGTGGGTGTACGTAGATCTTGAGTTGAGCTTACTTTACGACCTGCCACCAATACTCTCAATCAACGACTTGCAACTGCCACTGCCACACGAAAACCATCTTTGGAATGCCTCGTCATATAGCAACTGGCTTGAAGCTAGCGGCACCCAAGGCATCCACGAAACACCTTCGCTCAACAGTTTCTTCCGCAGCTTTCTCCAGGGCCGACTTTCAGGCAGCGAAGACCTACCCGTGCACCATCTACGCCTCCTTCTCCATCCACTACAAGCTATGGTTTTAGAGCAACAACAGCTCCTCCGCATCTTTGATACCGATGAGCCCTCCAACAGATACCGCGTTCTTTCCAAGATTAAGATTCTAGGCCGTTTGCAAGAAACCCAAGATATGTTGCAAGACTTGGCCAGGCTACTAAACCGCCATTCCATGGCGGCATCCACGGCCGAAGAAGCAAGCGCAGACTGGCTACAATCAGCCAAGTGGGTAAGCATGGTTACGCTCCATTTGGTTAGCTTGAACGTTTTTACCAGCATTCCCGAAATTGAAAAGTGCGCTAGGGAGGAGCCTCCCGCATCTGACACGGCACGCGCGGAGATGTGGCGCCGGGCACGCTATCCTGAAGGGGAGAGTTATGTTCTCTTTCATGCAGGTCAGGTTTTCAGACTCATCGATAAACTGCCATTGGATGCGCGGCCCACTTGGTGGCCAGTCGCACTCTATCGCGCGTCTATGGCGTGCTGGGCTCTTAGGTCGTTAGATATGCCGTCGCCGGGGCTCCAACAGCCAGAGGTCCACATCGACACCATGTCACCGAGCGAAGAGGAACGCTTTCATAACACTACCGTCGGCATTCCGGTCGTTACACTTCCCGATGGAAGACGGCTGGCCGTCCTAGAGGGCAGTAATAGCTTGAGGTATTGCATCAGCAAGCTTGAGGGATATCCTTCTCATCTTGTCCGAGGCATCGTCGACAGGCTTGCGTTTTTCTCAGATAGATGGAGTTATTAAATATACCCTATTGTGAGGTTGCGCTTTTAGGCGCGGATTTACTTGCCTCAACGTTAGTGTTTTTTTTCTTCATCTTACTAGTTGCACTCTACATGTCACCATTATCATTTTTTTGGTCTTGTTCTCGTTCTTCCTCTTTACGATGTTTCCTCCTTCGAGCTAGCAAAGCTGACTTGATTGGTACCCTTGCCTTAGGTACACTCAATGCCGAACAAGGATCGGGCATTTGGAGCTGGGTTATTCCCAAGTACCGAGCCAGGATCTGAGCATTTTTAATATTTCTGGAACTAAAGTTTCGCGTGTATGCAAAACCGTTGAAAGCCCATGTAGGACCTAGTCTTCTTGACGTCATCTCACAGGTCACACCCGCGTTCAAAAGCGGAGGATGAAAAAGAAAGGGACCCAAAAAAGGGGGGAACCATGTGGAATTACCCCAGAGCGGTAGCAGAAAGAAAAAAAGCGCTATCCTTTCCCAATACCATGGTTCACTTGCCCGTTCCCCATTCAAAAACTTACACACCGCCAACCCTCTCCCCACTAAGCACATTACCACACTATGTCACATTTTAATCATTCCAATCATCCTCGATCCCAGAAAACGTGTGAGCTAGCCTTGCCTGATACATCCAGATCCACAACCATCCGGTAGTCCAACCACGACTCTCACCCAAACACATTTGCCAAGTGCACTACCATGCGTATCCCAGTACATTTTTTTTTACCGGTTCTTCCTATCTGTAATGTAAGTCAAATGGCCATGTATTCCACCGCGGCACTACCTGGCGCACGTAACGTCCATGGGTAAGCTGAGGCCTTTCCATTGCACCCTTCTGCGGAGCTTTCTCCGCAAACAACATATCCCAACAAGGCTCTGGAGCTAGCCAAGCCCCCCCACGTCCCGGAGTTTAGGCACCTGTTCCGAATGGGTAGAGAAACCAAGCCGCGCGTCGTGTGCTTTCTGGATTGATAGACCTGGAGTGTGCTTTTTTGTATATCATCATACGAGAATGTTCCGTCTGTAGGCGCCGCGGGAATAAGGATGATGATAGGGTATATCGGATAAGAAATGCCCATCGTGCTTGAGTTGGAAGTGCAGGTTGCGCGGGCCAGGGACGAGGGCCGAGGGGGTCATATGACCTGAATATTATTGTTTCGGGATGGGGGTCCTTTGCCCTATCGAGGCGTCACGATCCGAACCGACTGATTCATGGATGATCCGGGTTTGTCTTTTTGCGAGTGAGATATGAACACTGGTCATGATGTCGGAAATTTGATGATACATTGCACGGAAAGTAGCATGATGGACTTGGCAGTGTTGGGCCAATAGGCGACAATGGCGTAGTGAATGTAGTCGAGGATCCCTAGTGCTGCGGTAAGTTTTAGCGGCTTTCCGTGGAAGTTGATGACATTCCGAGTTCGAGTACAGATTTTTTCTTTTCCGACCCAATCACAGCAGAGATCATTATGGTCCGGGCTGCTGCGATAACTATGCAAGCACAAAGCGTTATCCGAGTCGTGAAATAATAGATGCCCAAACCGCTAGTAGGGCACATGCTGTATGGCCATTATCCATTGATTGCGCGTCACAAAAAGGTTTCGCGGCGGGAGCATGAAGGTGCTTACAAAAATGGATTTGTCGCTATGGAGCGTGGTATACCCCGGGACTATGTACCGTGTTTCGGCCCTGGAAAAACACCGATTGTCCACGACTGACACCGACTCGTCGGAACATGTCGCGTTTGGAAGTATCATGCCGCTAGCGTTTACCGGATGCCCAAGGCACGTTGAGCTACGAGACACAGGATACGCCAATACGTCTAAAACGTGGTCGTGTATTTGTTGTTTTTTTCGGTTTCGCGTTCGGGTGTTGTCTGAATCGTACGATCCAGTGGAAGGCTTGCCATACTGCCGTCGTAGTGAAAGTGGCCTGATCCTCTAAATACATTGAGGCGCGGTTCCGCAGACTCTCTTCTCAATGGCGAGAGTCTTGCCGTCATAGACGAGGCAGTTTGGTAGGTATTTGGGGTCTTCGGCGAGGTTGTCGGCCATTGCGATGGCTAGTTAGCGCAGCGGATATGTCGTTTTTTGTGCCGTGGCGTTCCGGAAGATGCTGTGTGTCGTTCAAAGAGGGGAAAATAAGGGAAGAAATAGAGTTCTCTGAAAAAGAAATAGCTTGATCTAACAAAGTCTGCTAATCGCAAAAGGTACGAACACGGACAATTTGTCACTGATTGATAAACAGCACGCGGACAAGCACCGGCGGAGATGTCATCAATGTCACTGGGTGTTGTTGTGCGCGCTGTTACCGCATTGGATGAGATGGGGATTCCGGCAGTTGGCGGATGTCCGTAGCGTGGGGTGTCACATATTGTCATGATTACCTCATGTCTTGCCAAGAACCTCGGGATCTAGCTTCAATGTAGACTCTTGACGGTATGAAGATATTATGGTACCTTGTGATGCCGAATTAATGCGTGTCTCCAAGCTCAACGTCTCCTAAGAATGGAGAGTCTGATTCCATGCGGTGGGTGATCGTTAAGAGTGAATCTATTAGGATTCAAAACTGCAACAAAATGGGGTTGGTTCTTGAATGGAGTGTTGGAGAAAGTAAAGTCCTACGGCAGAAGTCTTGGAGTAGGTTGAAACATCACCAAGTGAATGAAGTAAAATCGAAAATACACGAGTTCCATCATTTGGTAGAGTGCGAATTTCCATCACCTGATGAACTGGCTACTGTATTGATTACCGACGCCCACTTTATCAATCCCGACCCATACCCATGATTACGTGCAACTTTCCGTCATAAAATATTGTTCCATTAAGCATCAACTGTAAAAGGCAGTGTATGATTTGTGTGCTTTACATAATTAAAACAGGCCCAAGCCTAACCCTGCAGCTCCAATCAAGAAGCCAGTAATATGCCCAGTCGGTAAAGCGGCACCTCCAGTGAAATCAGATATCGAGCTCGAGCTTGCGCTTGGTATGAGAGCAGAAGATGTTCCATCAGAGGTAGCGGTTCTTCGCGTCGAGGTGGCACTAGACACGATGGCTGAAGAGAAGGGGGTAGGCGCGGATGATGGGACCTCGTTCGAAGATGAGGATTCGACAACGATCGATGAAGGAGGAACTGAGGATTGACGGGAAGGTTCGGGTGCGGACGAGGAGGGAATGGGAGGTGGGGTCGAGGTTGATGACGGCACTTCAGACACGGTGTCAGCAGAGCTGCTCGACGGAGGCGCAATACTTGTCGGAGATAATGCAACGCTGGAAGAAGGAAGGGAGGCGCTAGTCGGTGTAGGATGAACTTCGCTGCTAGGCTCTGTAACTGCACTTACGACCGGCACGGACGTGGGCGGAAGGGCAGAGCTGCTTAGCGGTGGAGGTAACTGAGGTGACGAACTTGACGGAGCTGGCGCACTGAAAGGAGAAAGGGAAGAAAAAATAGCCGTACTTGATATTGCTGGGGAAGGTGGAGGATGCGGGCCCGAAGGAGCTGCGCTTGGTGGGGGAACATCAGACGTGCGTTGAAGTACGGGCTGCGCTGTAGGTTGACGGCGAATCACTGTCCCTGCGGCAGGTGCGGTCGTAATAGAGGTTGTCGTTCCAAGGGGATATTGAATACCCTCAACTGTACTACCGCTATTGGGATCACATGCTCCTGGGCCAATCGACTGACCAAGTTGGGCAATGACTGTCGGTTGGGCATTAAGGTAATTAACCACTGTTGGAGCAACAAATGCGGTATCGGGAACCTCGCTCAAAGGAATGATAAGCGATGGATAATTTGTAGGAGATGGCAGAGTCAATGTGGCGGTACCCGTGACGCAAGCTGTTCCCACAGGTTCGACCTCCAGGTGACTGAAGGTTTCATAAGCGAGATAGGTTGTGGGATAAGTCAATTCTACGCCTGAATAGCTCCATGTAATAGTGGAAGGTGCTTGAGAAGGGAGTTCATTGATTAGTAAAGAGGAACTGACATCATTCCCAGCACTATCAGTATATATATCGAGAGTTACCAATGGCTGTGAGACAACGGATGTCACCACTACTCCGGGATATTCCAATCGGCTCGCAGTAACATCAATCTGGCATTCACTCGCGCAGGATATGGATGCAGGAGGAGTGGAAGATGAGATAGGAGCGGAATTTTGTACCAGAGTGGTCGGCAGCACCAGAGTGGTGATGATAGAT